>Ga0105046_10016226_pt1 | contig 11443 bp, 7 predicted proteins | sample MAT03_FD_78385 | JGI IMG/M metagenome (GOLD analysis project Ga0105046, IMG submission 78385) | Freshwater microbial communities from Lake Fryxell liftoff mats and glacier meltwater in Antarctica - MAT-03 (megahit assembly) | ecosystem: Environmental > Aquatic > Freshwater > Ice > Liftoff...
CAGAGTTCGTTCGAACTGTGTCCCCCCTTGGCGTTTGTCTGGGCCAGGGTACGGCGGAACAGCAGTGGCCATCTGAATTGCCATTCCTCAATCCCTGCCGTCGGATAAAATGCGTTTGAGGGAAGAATTGAGGAGAATGAAACCGAGCAGGTGTCGCGATGAAAGTTGAAAAAACCCCGACAGCAGAAATTGCGATCAGGGCGCTCAGTACCGAGGATGTACGCCGGGTCCATGCTTGGCTGCATCATCTCGAAAATTGGGGCAGCGATGCTCACACCATGACGGTGAGCAAGAAGATGAGCAACAGCGACCTTTACGTCCTGAAAGGATCCAACGATCTCAGAATTTATTTTGCCCTGGACGACGTGAATAAGGTCATCAACGTGGTTGATGTCGCGAAGCACTCCGTGCTCGGAACCGCAGTTTGAGCGACCAACCGTGAAACATCACAAGCCGATTGTCTTTGATAAAAACAAGTGCCGAAAGGAATTGGCAGCCTTCAAGTCGCTCCTTGATTCGAAGCCTGAGCTTTCCGAGCAGACAGACCTCCAGCCATTCTTCAAGAACAATCTGCATCTGACTGCGTTCATCGGGAGCTATGTTCCGGATATTGGTCATGCGAAGCAATACGCGTTCGAGTTCCCACTTGTGGGGGACTTTACAATGGACCTAGTTGTCGGCGACAAGGACAAGGAAAAATTCATTGTCGTCGAATTCGAAGATGGTATAAGCGAAGGGATTTTTAGGACGGTCGGCAAGAAGGCGACGCCTGAATGGACGCCTCGATTTGACCATGGCTTCTCGCAAATCGTCGATTGGTTCAGCATGATTGACGATGTGAAAAACACTCAGGATTTCAGGGAAGACTTCGGACATGGACACGTGAGCTTTACAGCGATGCTCATCATTGGGAGAAAACCAGGCCTAAATCCTGCGACTCTTAGACGGCTAAAGTGGAGGACGGAAAAAGTACGAGTAGACTCGCACAACATCGAATGCGTGACTTTCGATCAACTCTATGAAGACCTGGCCCGCCGCATCGAATACTGATTTCTCAATCGGCGGGAACACAGGTCTCAGGTTCAATTGATGCAAACAAGCAGACCTGACCAATTGGCTCTTTAGAATAAACCCGCCTTACGACTCCCCTTCGATGATGTCGCGTTGCGTGTCGCGGTCGGTGGAAGTGAAGCTCGTCCGGGTGTCGGTGCCGCGGCGGAATCGGCGAACGCTCCCGTCCAATGATTCAAACGCGGATTGCGTGCCGAGGGGCGTACCAGAGTAAGTCAGGGCGCTGTCTGCCGAAATGTTCATGCTCGCGGCCGTGGCAATAGCGTCCTGGTTTGCCCCCAAGAAGAGGAACTGCCACTGATATTGGTCGCGTTGATGGGCGATCATTCCGTCAACCACGTGGCTTGTGAACCGAATACTGGCGTTTTCATGCCCGTCGGTGACGATGACGAAGATCACTTTGGCCGGCCGTTCCGGTCCGTTCATCGCGGCCAGGCGTTGACCGACGCGGTCGATCGTCTGGCCGATCGCGTCGAGCAGTGCCGTGCTGCCGCGTGGCACGAACGTCTCGTCGGTCAGCGGCTGGGCTATGCCCAACGGCACACCCCAAACCACATCTTCGATAACATTGTCGAACTGCACCAGTGAGAACGTCGCCTCTCCCGGCACGGCTTGTTGTGATTTCAGAAACTGGTTGACGCCGCCGATCGTGTCGTCCTTGACGGAGTCCATCGAACCCGAGCGGTCGAGCACAATCGTGATGTCGGTGTAGTTGGCCTTCATGGAATCAATTCTACGCGAACGTTGGAACGTTCAGCTACGTTTTCGGCCTGCGCGTGAAACAGGCGAAAGGCTTGAAGGACGTAAACGTCTGGAAGCGATCTCGGTACTCTTTCGGGAACCTGTTCCAATGCCTGTATCAACTCATGAACGCCATTCCGCCAGCCGATGAATATCGCGTCGGTATAGGATCTTGTGGCCTCTGGCGGAGTAAATGTGAGGAAAGGAATTCTGCGGACTGAAGCAGCGGATCTTCTTTACATTTCGATCCAGGTCTGCTATCAATTGACGATAGCTTAATCGCAGGGAGCGTTCTTGATGGGTCTGGCGGGCCAATTGCGTGTTCGGAAAGTGCGTGGGCTAAACGCGCTCGCGGCACTATTGTGCGCCTTCCTGCTGACGCTCGCCCTCACCCTGGTCGGGTTCTCCTCACCGAACTACAAGCCACAACCCGAGGAAGTGGAAGAAAAGCACGCCCCCTGGGCGGCTCACCACTCCGAGCGTGTGAAGCGGCAACGGGAATGCCATCGAACCGACCACCCTCGAATCCCGACTGGCCAACCCTCCCCAGGCTTGTCACATTCGATCCTTGTCCACAACCCGGACTGCCTGCTTTCTCGTCGCTTGACGCCACTTCACTGTTAACTTTTCTCGGGATGAGCTGAGTTGAATGCTCCGTTCTTTCGGGGCAAAGCCAGCCACCTCTCCACACCTACATCCCAAACCTAGGACTCGCTCCTTAGGAGTAGCACGGCCCGCGTTGGTCGTTCCTCCCGAGCGGGTTCGTCTGACACCGAGGACTGAACGCATGGCTCCTTCTACGGAAACGACTTCAACCAAAACTAATCGCTTTCGCCGCTTTCCGGACTTCACCGCAGGGGTGGTGGTCTTCCTGGTCGCGCTGCCACTCTGTCTGGGGGTGGCCCTGGCATCCAATGCTCCGCTGTTTTCCGGCCTGATTGCCGGGATCGTGGGGGGCATCCTGGTGGGATTTCTAAGTGGATCGCACACCAGCGTAAGCGGTCCGGCCGCCGGCTTGACGGCCGTGGTTGCCGCTCAGATTCTAATACTCGGATCGTTTGAGGCCTTTCTGCTCGCCGTCGTGCTTGCGGGGATTTTCCAAATTCTGCTCGGCCTGGCGAACGCCGGGTCGCTATCCGCTTTCTTTCCATCCAGCGTGACCAAAGGGTTTCTGGCGGCCATCGGCGTCATACTTCTGCTCAAGCAGATTCCTCATGTCTTCGGCCACGATCCCGACCCCGAAGGTGAAATGGCCTTCGCCCAGCCGGACGACCAGAATACGTTTACCGAACTCATCGAGACCATTTGGGATCTGCATCCGGCTGCCGCACTCATCGGTGTGCTCTCTATTGCCATCCTTGTTCTTTGGGAGCGCGTCAAGACTCTCAAGAACTCGGGAGTACCCGCACCGCTGATGGTCGTCGTGGTCGGCGTGGGACTAACCTTGCTATTTCGGTACATCGGAGGCCCGTGGTGGATCGAGTCGAGCCATCTGGTTCAGGTGCCCGTCGCTGATAGTACTGAGGCGTTCTTGAACTTCCTGCAGTTCCCGGACTTCTCGGCATGGCGAAATCCGAAGGTGTACATGGCTGCCATGACGATCGCCGTAGTGGCATCGCTTGAAACCCTCTTGAACTTGCAGGCTGTGGACAAAATCGATCCCCGGCAGCGCACATCGCCCCCGAGCCGCGAGTTGTGCGCCCAAGGTGTCGGCAATATTGTCTGTGGCATGATCGGCGGACTGCCAATCACATCGGTCATCATTCGCAGTTCGGTCAACATTCACGCCGGGGCACGTTCCAAGCTGGCAAGCATCATTCATGGCACGCTGCTGCTCGCGTGCGTGGCTTTCTTGCCCGTCTACCTGAACATAATTCCGCTTTCCTGTCTGGCGGCGATCCTCCTGGTCACCGGCATCAAGCTGGCCAGCCCCGCTCTTGTGAAACAGATGTGGGCGGGTGGAAAGTACCAGTTCACGCCGTTCATCGTCACCGTGCTGGCCATCGTCTTCACGGACCTTCTCATCGGCGTGCTCATCGGACTTGGTATCAGCATTGGGTTCATTCTCTGGTCGAACCTTCGCAAGCCGATTCGCACGATTGTCGAGAAGCACATGGGTGGCGAAGTGGTGCATGTCGAACTGGCCAGCCAGGTGAGCTTCCTGAATCGTGCTGCACTAGCCCGAACCCTGAACGAGGTCCCGGCCGGTGGGCACGTCCTGTTGGATGCATCGAGTACCGATTACATCGACCCGGATATTCTCGATCTGATCCGGGACTTCGATGAAGTCACCGGCCCGGCTCGCGGCATTGATGTGAGCCTGACGGGATTCAAGGAACGTTACCAGTTCGACGATCGAATCCAGTTCGCGGACTACTCCACGAGGGAATTGCAGGCGGCCGTGTCCCCCTCGCAGGTGTTGGAGATCCTCAAAGACGGCCACGAACGCTTCCGATCCGGAAAACGGTTAACGCGGGATCTCGGCCGATTGGTACAGGCAACCGCCCTCGGCCAGCACCCGCTCGCCGTCGTGCTCAGTTGCATCGATTCGCGCACGCCGGCGGAAATGATTTTCGACGTGGGCGTCGGCGATATCTTCAGTGTTCGACTCGCGGGCAATGTCTCCAGCCGCAAGGCGATGGGAAGCATCGAGTACGCGTGTGCCGTCGCGGGAGCCAAGCTGATTGTCGTCATGGGGCACACTCGATGTGGGGCCGTGACGGCGGCAATCGATCTCATCAAGTCCGGCAAAACGGCCGCCGAGGCAACCGGCTGCCAACACCTTGGCTATGTAGTTGAGGACGTGCAGAAGTCCGTGGATGCCGAAGCCTGCAAGATGGCCGAATGGCTCACGCCGGAGAAACGAGAATCGTTCGTGACCGACGTGGCACGGCGAAATGTGGCTCGTTCCGTGAACGGGCTTCTGGAGGAAAGTGAAACGCTGGCACGCCTCGTTCGCGAGGGCCGCATCGACATTGTGGGGTCAATGTACGACGTGGTGACCGGCAAGTTGGAGTTTGTATCGATTGACAAGCCAACTACTCAGAGCGCGTAACAGTTCGGGTGAAACTGAAGGGGTCAGGTTTCGGATCGGGTCGCTTCGACTCCGCCGACAACAATTGATTTTTTTCGATCGCAGGCCGAAGCGTGAGCGAGCTATCTGCGTCTTCTCGATTACGCGTCGGCCTGCGACTGACTTTGCTTGGAACGTCTAGGAAGTGGCTGGCCAAGTTGCCGCATCCCTACACGCCAGCGGATCGCAAGGCTGGTTATCTTTACAACGTGTCGATTCTGCAGGCCGAGTTCTCGCTCACGCAGGTACTGGACCGTCCTCAAGCGGGCCGAATCTTCTTCGAGGATGCCATCCGCGAGAACTTGGATTTGGGCCAGCCAGATCAAGTGCAACTGATCTTCGAGCGTCGCGTGACCAAGCGGACGCCGGGCCGTTTTCGCACGCGCGTCTTGACCGACGGAGTCATTCCATCGTTGCACGTGGATTACAAGAGCAGCAAGATCAAGCAGTACCACCAAGGAAGGCCGGGGCCTGCGAACGGAGACGACCGTCAATAATACACGCGACTTCGCCATCAACAAAGGGCTGAATAATCTTCCAGCTTTGCGGAAGATCGGCTTCCAAGCCAACCGACGTCTTCTGGACGTCCAACGTCTCAGCCACGATTGTTCGATCGGTGAAGATGCGTTCCGCCAGATCAATGAGCCGACGGAGGTTGCTGGACAGCGGGCCAGCGCGCTGCGATTTGCCGATCCGTTGGTCCTGGCGCTGTTCAGTGCGCTGTTGGTGTTCCGTCTGTTGCCACGGGGATTTTCTAATCGCGAACTGCGCGACCAGTGGGCTCCCTTGATTGGGAAAACGCCCCAATCCATCACCACGGGACAAATCACGTAACACCTACGGCGATTACGGCTGCACGGGCTGATCGAGCACGTGCCGAAATCCCATTGTTACCGAGTGACCGACGTGCTGACGCAGCCGCTCTTCCAGACGACGCTGCTTGTCGGTGTAACTCATCTCGAACTTCGTCCCCTTCTTCTGCATCGCACACGCATCAAAGAATGGACATGCTTTGCAGATTCTAATCACAAATCACACATCGTAAAGCACTTCTATTCCGCCGAAAGGTTCGCCAGGAAACTATCGTATGCCGTGCGGGTTTTCGCTTCTTCCCCGTGCAGCATCTTCAGGCTGGCTTGTAGCTTGTCCATTTCGGTTTCTTGTTCTTCCAGCGTCTTCAGGTAACGATTGAACAACGGGCTCTCCTTCGGCGTCTCGCGGAGATTATCTCGCAGACGCTTTTGGTCGACCGTGATTGTCTGGATTCGCGTGGTCGCCGTGGCGATGTCCGAACGCACTTTGTCCCAGGTTCCTTTGACCTTCAACGCTTCTCGGAGTTGGGTTTTGAGAGCCTCCGGTGCTTCCTTCAAATTGATGAAATAGCTGATCTGGTCGCTGGCGTTGTTCGTGAGCTGAATGTTGCTGCCAGCCTCGCGCTCTTCGATGACCGTGTAACTCAGATCCTTCTTCGCGGCCACTGCCACCTCGAAGCGATACACGTCGGCCGCCTCTTCCTTCGGTTGATTGGTGCCCTTGAACACAAACCCTTGGCCCTTGCGGTTCGGGTGCTCAATCAAGAGATTACGATCGGTCGTCGAGCGATTCGACACGTCGTAAACTCGTTCATCGCGGAACAGCGTGCTCGTGTAGATGATGCCCTTCACGGCCTTCACGCTGGTGATGCGCGAAGTGTTGTTGCCCGTCTTCACCGCGACTTCGGTGCCGAGATCGATGGCATAACTGACGAGCCGTTCTTCATCGGGTTGCAGATCGAGGATGCGGGTATCGCCGGCATAGACCGAGCCTTCGAACACGGTGATCGGCCCTTGCGTGAGCGGCATGCCGGTCGTGTTCTTGAACTTGAGGCCGAGCAACGGATGCTTGGCTTGCACGGCTGGGTTGTAGATGCTGACCCGTTTGCCTTCGACGTCCTTGTTGACAATGGGCAGCAAGGCCGACTTTTGGCGAGCGAGATCGACGGGTCGATCGATCACGTACTGGAAGTAGTCGCCAAGAGACGAAGCGGTTGCAGCGGTCTGCACGCTTTGGCCCAGATCCATGCGGCCACGCAGTCGCTCGGCAGCGTTCTGGGCGAACTTGCGTTGCTCTTCGTTTTGTAGGCCACCGTTTAGACGTTCGAAACGATCGGCTGCCTTTTCGGAAGCTGCTCGCGGCGCTCCCGGAGGGCCACCGAGCCCGCCCCCGAAGCCTGCCCCACCAGCAGGCGAGGTAGTCACCAGTGCATCCTGAGGTCTGTTCATCGCCCCACTGTAGGTCGGCGGACGCAAGCTGGCGAAGAGTTCCGGCTCCACAGTCGGCCTTTGCACGTAGAGCGGGTTGTACAGATCCATCTTGAAGGAGATCGGCCGGCCACTGACGAGGGCCATCGTGACGTGTTGCCAATCTTCGTCGGTCGGGTTCTCGACGACGGCCCAGCCTTGCAGGTATGGCTTGGCGTTCTTCTCGGCGAGTACAAGCCGATAGCTCGTCTTCCAGATCGGGTTCTCGATGACGTAGCCGACTTCGACCTTGCGTTTGCCTTCGCCAGCGAAATGCAGGCTCACCGCTTTCTTCAACGAATCGTGCGAGAGGGCCAACGTTTCGAGAGCACGGCGGAACTCGTTCTCGATGATGGGATTCATGAAGCGAAGCTTTTGAACTTCGCCCATCTTGATTGCCCGCACGCCCTCGGCACACCAAAGGTTCAGCACGGAGACGGTGATTGGTGGGCCTTCCTTCGAGGCCTGGGCCTGTTGTTCCACGCCGATGATCTTGCCCGTCAGATTGCCCGGTTGGTTCGCGGTGTTGATGAGAGTCACTTCGACCTGCTCACCACGGGCCTGCGTCAAAATGGCAGCGAAGTTCGGTGAGTTGTTTAGGTTGATCGCGAAGCTGGCCAATGTGCGGTCGATCGGGTCGTGCGAGTCGTAAGTAACAGCAGCAACGCGGCCATTCGGCGACAGATCGCGAAGCGTCATCGACTTGATCAGATCGTTGATGTCCTGCTCGGGGAAGGTGAGATCCACCCGGGCATCGCCATCGACTTCTCCGGCTCGGGTGAAGTGCCCGACGCCGCTGTTGAACATGATGACTTGCGAAATTGGCAGGCTGACTGCCGGCTTCAGGTCGGCAACCTTCGCGGCATCGCCGTTGCCTTGGGCGGGGGCCGATTCGCTCTTCTGGGCTACGAACACAGTAGTAATCGCCGCCAAGGCCCCGAGGACCGGTATACCCCACAAAAGTCGTTGGAAGGTGATCATTTTGGTTCTCGCAAAATTTGAAATGGTGAGAGTAGTCAGGTGGAAAGGAGCGAATGTTAGTTTATGCGTTTGTCAGAAATCAAAGGTAACATGCTAATCCGATTGTCGATTGCGGCCCTGCCTCAGTTCCAGGTCGAACGATTCACGCCTATTGTCGCATGGTGCAACTCAACCCCCAAATATGCTGCTTTCGGATCTCCAACCTTATGGACACGCGGGAAGGAAGTAGGTTCGGTCAATCTTCTTTCGCGTTCCATTAGTTTCAATTTACCCCACTAGAAGCATCCAAACCCACTTTAACAATAATCAGCTGGATCTTTTTTGATAAGCGAATTTTTGATTTCTTCTGGAATTGTTCCGAGTAACATCTCAGCCTCGCGGAGAGGTCAGCCGGACTTGATCCAAATCTTGAGTGCGGATAACCTATTCGCTGGGCTCCTTGGACGGACAGCCGAATGGAAAAGACCGGACGCAAAGGGAGTTGCATGGACCGACCAGCGCCCAGACTGCTGCGTCTCGTTGAAGCCCGGTTGATGCCCAGGATGGGCCACCGGCGAGGCGACCCTTGAAAAAGTGTTTTAGACTTCCGTCTGGAGCAGGTTTCTGCTTGCCACGTAATTTTAAGGCGGGATTGGATGCCGCAACCGCGAACCTGACGACCAAAATCGACGATCAGTCGCTATTGTCACTGGCCGATCGCCAGCGCATTGTTTTTGATTGGAACCGGACGACCGGCGATTACCCCGCCGACGATTGCCTTCCGGACGCCTTCTCGCGCCTTGCGATTCAAACGCCGAACGCCCCGGCCCTGATCGTTGACGAAAAGATGGTCAGCTATTGCCAGCTGCTCGACCGGGCGAATCGCTTGGCTCATTTTCTCAAAACACGCGGGACCAAGCCTGGAGATTTCGTCGGCGTTTGTCTGCGACGCTCGACGGACATGATCGCGGCCGTGCTGGCCATCACGAAAATCGGGGCGGCTTATGTTCCCCTCGATCCCGCCTATCCGCGTGAACGCCTGTCTTTCATGCTTGAAGATTCTCAGGTTTCAGTCGTTCTCTCCCAATGGGCTCTCCTCGATCGGCTGTCGATCGCGTCTGATCGAGTGGTGAACCTGGAGCAGATCGGTCCGGAACTCGCCCGCCAGCCGAACACCGATCCCGAACGTAGCCACACGCCGGACGCTGTTGCCTATGTGATTTACACATCGGGTTCAACCGGCAAACCGAAGGGGGTAGTCGTTCGCCATCGGGCTGCGATTAACACGATTCACTGGGTAAATCAGACGTTTAGGATCGGCCAGCACGATCGGCTATTGTTTATTACTTCGCTCTCGTTCGATCTGTCCGTCTACGACATCTTTGGTGTCCTGGGTGTCGGCGGCTGTCTCCGCGTTGCCGACGAGCACGAACTGAAAGACCCCTCCAAGCTTGCCGACTTGCTCCAAACCGACGGCATTACGCTATGGAACTCGGCACCGGCCGCACTTCAGCAACTCATCCCGTTTTTGGATCCGCTACGACCATCGGGCGATTTGAAGACCGTTATGCTCAGCGGCGACTGGATTCCAGTCACCTTGCCCGGCGAAGTGTGTGCAAATTTCCCCAATGCCGGCGTTATGGCCCTCGGTGGCGCAACCGAGGCCGCCATCTGGTCGAACTGGTTTCCCATAACGAAAGTGGACCCCAAGTGGACCAGCATTCCTTACGGCAAGCCGATCCGAAATGCTCGCTATCACATCCTCGATGCCAAACTCGAACCGGTCCCGGTCGGCACATTGGGCGAACTGCACATCGGCGGACTTTGTCTCGCGAACGGATACTGGCAAAGACCCGACCTGACGGCCGAGCGATTCATCAACGATCCGTTTCGTCCCGGCGAACGGTTGTACAAAACTGGCGATTTGGCTCGGTACATGCCGGATGGCAACATCGAGTTCCTGGGCCGAATCGATCTTCAGGTCAAGATTCGTGGCTTCCGCGTCGAACTCGGCGAAGTCGAGGCGGCACTGACGCAACATCCCTCGGTTCGCGATGCAATCGTCAAGCCGTTCCGCGACGAGAGCGGAAACATAAGCCTCACCGGATTCGTCGTTCGCAAGGCACTTGTGGAAGGCATCGCGCTGGCGAACCATCTGCGAGTTAGCTTGCCCGACCACATGGTGCCCGCTAACTTTGTTTTCCTAGATGCATTGCCCATTACGCCCAATGGCAAAGTTGACAGGACGGCGTTAATTCAACCAACTACTCCCACGGCCGCCGGACCAGGCGAATACTCCGCACCGATCAACGATGCAGAGCTGGGTGTGCAGCGAATCTGGGAAGAAGTTCTGCACGTTCAACCCGTGAGTGTCACAACGCGGTTCGAAGAACTCGGCGGCCATTCACTGATGGCAGCTCAGATCGTTTCCCGAATCGAAACGCGCCTGGGGCACAAGTTGCCGCTCGAAGCACTCTTCCATGCCGCGACCATTCGCGAGCAGGCGACCCTCATCGAACGCAAGCTGGAAATCGGAACCGGTTCACTTGTCCCTCTGAACGAGAAGGGTTCTCATCATCCGCTGTTCCTGATCGCGGGTGCCGGCGGCCACGTCTTCACGTTTCACAAGTTTTCGCGCTGCCTGGGGGCCGAGTATCCCGCGTATGGGATGAAGGCCATTGGCGTGGATGGTTCCGAACCGCCGCTCGATCGCGTCGAAGAAATTGCCAGCCGCTATTTGGAAGAGATCGTCAAAGTTCGCCCGAAGGGGCCGTACATCGTCTCGGGATATTCCGTCGGCGGACTGATGGCCTTCGAGTTGGCTCTGCAAATGCAGAAGCGTGGCTTGGAAGTAGCCAAGGTCATTGCTCTCGACACGTTTGCACCTGGATATCCGAAACGTTTGTCGTGGCCGACCCGGCTGGGTATCCACATCGCCAACTTCCTCTCGCGGCCCGGCGAACGCAAGTGGGCATACCTGGCACACCGAATTCGAAACATGCGGCATCGCTTGCTGACCTTAGCTGGCTTGAATCATCTCGATCTTCCGGATGCTCCAAAGATTGGCGGGGTTTCGGAAATGGTGCTGAAGAAAGTTTGGGCGGCCCTGGAGCGTGCCCGCATCAACTACTGGCCGGAACGAAAATTCGATGGCCAGATCGTCCTGGTGCGATCGGAAGCCCACGAACATTGGGCGGCCACCCGGCTCGACGATCCGCTTAATGGCTGGGCACGATGGACGACGCAGCCGGTTCAAGTTTTGGGCACGCCCGCTCGGCACATGGAACTGTTCTCCGACGAGAACGTTGATTTACTCGTC
>Ga0105046_10016228_pt1 | contig 11443 bp, 1 predicted proteins | sample MAT03_FD_78385 | JGI IMG/M metagenome (GOLD analysis project Ga0105046, IMG submission 78385) | Freshwater microbial communities from Lake Fryxell liftoff mats and glacier meltwater in Antarctica - MAT-03 (megahit assembly) | ecosystem: Environmental > Aquatic > Freshwater > Ice > Liftoff...
GTGGGCCGTGTTTTTGTCACGGTTTTGCCGTTTACATTGACTTTAACAGAGACAATGATTTCGATGATGCAGGTGAACAAGTTGCAACATCCGGTTCAACCTGCTCCCACGCTTGGTGTATCGGGGGAACTTGGACTACACCCATAGCAATTCCTGCATTAGGCCCCAATGTCCTTTGTGGCCTAACTCGAATGAGGGTATTGGCCTTTAACCAAGGAACAGTCACACCTTGCCCTCCATCAAGTTTTGCGAGAGAAGTACACGATTACAATATCCAAATCGGCGTGCCTATGCCCGCTATCAATATCGTAACATCGTCCAATCGCCGCTGCGCAACCGATCTGCCCAACACGCTGACCGCAAATCCCGTTACTCCCGCGCCAACAGCTACCTACCAGTGGTTGCCAGGCCCGCAATCGGGTAGCGTTGTTCAAGTTAGCCCCGTTGTTACAACTATTTATACCGTAGTTGGCACGCAGAGTGGTTGTACGAATACAGCTACGCAGACCATTACGGTGGATCCCAATCCGGCGGTTACTATTACGCCAGCCGCTACTGCGATCTGCATAGGTGCACCGCCAATTCCACTTCAGGGAAATGGTGCGGCAACTTATGTATGGCAGCCGGGAACATTAACGACTCAGACAATTAATGTCTCGCCACCGTCTACGCGCACCTACACTCTGACAGGTACAAGCGCAGTAGGTTGCACCGGAACAGCTACAGCCGTTGTTACCGTGAACAGCCTACCGGTTATTTCAACTGCACCAACCGCGCAGAATGTCTGTATAACCAATCTTCCGGCAGCGATTATTGCCTCCGGCGCATCAACTTACGTCTGGCAACCCGGCGCCCTCGTCGGAACCATTGTCAGCGTCAACCCGCCCGCAGGCAACAACACTTTTACCGTAGTTGGTACCGACGGCAACGGCTGCACGGGTTCCAATACCGCATCAGTCAACGTAGTTGCCACACCGGCATTGCCTTCGGTAGTAACGGGCTTGTCTAATGCTTGTCGCGGACAGAGATACATTTACTCTGTAACTCCAGTTGCAGGCCAAACTTACGTATGGTCTACGACGCCAAATACTTCAATCATTACGCTGCTTAATCCAGCTGGCGATCAGGTTGAAATCGAATGGCAATCCGTGCTCAATTACACGATTGATGTATATGCTAACCGCACCGTCGGCTCGGCTTCTTGCGACGGCCCGCCCCGCTCAACGGGCGTAACAGTCATTGACCCGCCCGCTCAGCCGGGTGCCATCAGTGGCCCGATCGTTTTTTGCCCTAACGATCAAGGTACGTACACTGTAGGTTCTGTTCCGGGTGCTACGTCCTATGATTGGGCGGTTATTGCTGGCCCCATAGGTGGAGCCACACCGGTTGCACCGAGCACTACCAATACCATTTCTTACGTATTCTCACTTCCGGGCACATACGCAATTAGTGTAGCAGCAAGGAATACTTGCGGTCCGAGTGCGATTCGCACGCTCAATTTAGTAGTAAATTCTACGCCACTTGCACCAACAGTTGTAGGTAGTACCTCGCCAATTTGCCCTGGTGCTCTTAATGCGACGTATTCAGTAGTTAATATCGCTGGTACAACGTATCAATGGAATCTACCAGCGGGCGTAGCGAACATCCAATCCGGTCAAGGCACAAGTGCTATTGTCGTTAATTGGAGTCCCACGATTGCACAGGGAACGTATAATATAGATATCATCCCCACGCGCTTAAATTGCGTAGGTGCATCCGTAACGATTCCGGTCATTGTTAATCCATCCGCACCTGCACAGCCGGGCCCCATTACGGGTCCAACACCTGTTTGCCGTGGCGACGTAGCGACCTACTCAGTTGCACCCGTGGCCAACGCGACTACTTACAACTGGACGGGCTTACCCGCCGGCGCAGTAATTTCTGCAGGTGTCGGCACCAACGCCATCACGATCAACTGGGGCACAGCCGCCGCAGGTAGTGTTGTGATAGGTGTAACAGCTTCAAATAGCTGTGGTACAAGTCCTTTCCAAGGCATTCTTGTTGTTATCAACGCGCCACCTGCAACTCCGGGTGTCATCAGCGCACCTGCAGTACATTGCGAAGGCACTTCAGCGAGCTACACCGTAGCACCCGTTGCCAATGCCGACGATTACACTTGGACCAACAGCTGCACCGGCTGGACAGGCACGAGCACGATCAACCAGATCGACTACGTAGCCGATGCCAATGGCCCCTGCGTCATCACGGTTTCAGCCACCAATGTTTGCGGCACGAGCGCGGTTTCATCGCGCACCATCATGCCCCTTTCGGTTCCGTCCCAGCCCGGCCCAGTCAATGGCCCCACACCCGTTTGCCGAGGCGACATTCGCATCTACACGGTACCGAACATTGTTGGGACAAGTTACATCTGGTCAGGCTTACCTGCCGGCGCGTCGGTTCTGAACGGCCAAGGCACAAACACAGTAGAAATCAACTGGGGCACCGCCGCAGCGAATACGTATAATATACGTGTAACCCCTTCGAATGCCTGCGGCGCAAGCACGCAGTTCCGCGAATTGCCGGTTGTCGTTCGTTCGGCACCGACAGCACCGACGGGCTTCACCGGCCCAACGACTCTTTGTCAAGGTTCAAGCGGAAGTTTCGCAATCGTTTCTGTTCCTGGCGTAACTTATGTCTGGAGTGCATCTCCAGCAGGCGCGACAATTACACCGCAAGGTTCTGCAGCGACGATTGTCTTCGGCAACGCAGGGTCTTTCCAGTTGGTTGTTACCCCGACCAACTCATGTGGCACGGGTTCGCCTTTGGTTTCAACAATCCAGATCACCGCCCCACCAACAGTCAATGCTGGCAATGACCGCGTGGTCTGTTCGCCAAATCCTGTTCTTGTAGGCATGCCCCAGGGCGGCACATGGACATGCGAATTCTGCCCGGGCACCAGTCAAGTGCAGTCTGCAGGTAGTTTCGGTCTGGTTTCAGGCTTAGGCTACGGCCCGCACGTCTTCCGCTACAGCGTCAACGATGCCAATTGCGGCGTTTTTGACGATTTCGTTTTGGTCGAAAATGACCGCATCGTTGCGGGTAGTGTAACGGGCAGTTCAACGGTTTGCGAAGGTTCTACCGGCGTTCTGACGCTTGCAGGCCAGACAAGTCTTGCTCGTGTAATCCGCTGGGAGTTCTCTACGGACAACTTCAACACGCTTCCGACACCAATTCAAAATAACACGCCGAGCCATACGTATGTAGGCTTGACCCAGACGACGCAGTTCCGTGTCGTACTTCAAGGCGAACGCGGCGCGTGTGCCGAGCAATTCAGTGCCTTAGGGTCAGTAATTGTAACACCTCGCGCGATTTCAACGCCCGGCCCCGCCTTACAAGAGGTTTGCGGAACAACAGCCACGTTGAACGGCAATTTGCCCAACGCATCTACCGGCGAATGGTTGTATGTCCGTGGCCCAAGCCTTGCAGCGCAAGTTGTTACGATTGGTGCCCAAGGTCAGGTCATCGGCTTGTCTCAGGACGGTGATCACGTGTTCCGCTGGCGCGTCGGGAACTCCGTTTGCGGTTTTTCGACACAAGAAGTAGTTGTACGTAAGGTTCCGGGCGTTACGCAGGCCATCGCCGGCGCTTTCCAGAAGATTTGCGAAGACACGGCCCGCGTAGTTGGTAATTCCATTATGCCTTGGGAAACCGCAGAATGGACTATTCTTCAAGCCCCCGCCAGTTCTACACCTTTTGTTACGAACACCGGTCGCGTAGGATTGTTCGAGGGCTTGACGGCTCCGGGCAAGTACATATTCGAGTATACGATTAACAATACTTTATGTGGCGAGGCAAGCCGTTCTCAGATTGAGATTGAGCGTTTGCCCTCTGCAAGCATGCCCGTTGTACCGGCAAACATGTCAATCTGTGCTAACGCAGTCCAGCTGACGGGCAACATTCCAACCGAAGGCATCGGCACCTGGAGCTACACAGCTGGCCCCTCGATACCTACCCTTGCACAAGTTGGCCCCACAATTAACGTAACGAATCTTGACCAGAGCGGTCTCCACTTCTTCCGCTACACCATTGACAATGGCGTATGTCCAGCTAATTTTTCTGATGTCGAAATAACTATTGTCCAGGGCATACCTACTGCGGCTGTTACATCTACGCAAGTAGACGCTTGCGGCATCAACAGTCCCGCAACCCTGCAGGCCATTGCGCCAACAGCAGGCACCGGCACTTGGCGTTTCGTAACCGGCCCTTCAACCCCGCAAGTAGTTACGAGCGGAACAATTGGTTTAGTTACGGGTTTGTCTCAAGCCGGTGATTACGAATTTGTGTGGGAAGTAATGAACGCTTGCGGCATGGCATCGGCCAGCGTAACGGTTCGCGTACTTAACATTAACTTCACGCCGGCCTTCGGTGGTTCTAATCAGGCCATTTGCGCCCGTTCAGAAGCCCTCGTAGCCGGTAACTCGGTTCCACCGGGCGGCATAGGTCGTTGGAGATTCGTCTCCGGCCCCGCCACGGCAAGCGTAACAACGTTCGGCAACCGTTTCGGCGCGATCGAAAACATGGACACCGACGGCGAATATGTATTCGAGTGGGAGATTTCATTGGGCAATTGCGCCCCTTCTGTGAGCCAGGTCAAGATTACCCGTCGTGGCAATCCAACGATGGCATTCGCGGGTACGAACCAAATTATATGTGGTTCAACTGCGAATCTTCAGGGGAATGCACCGGTTATCGGTACAGGTAGCTGGAGCTACATCAATGGCCCATCCAGCCCGATCAACCTGAACTCTACGAGCAATCAAGCGGTAGCGAGCGGTTTGACCCGAGCGGGTTTGCATGAATTTGAGTACACGATTTCGAACGCCCCTTGTCCAGCAAGCCGTTCACGCGTATATGTTACGGTCAATCCTACCGGTCAGCCGGGCCTTTTGAGCATGCAAAGCGGCAACCTTTCGGTCTGCAGCGGCTCAAACAGCGGTACGCTTCAACTGATGAACCACGTAGGAAACATCTTGCGCTGGGAAAGTTCTGAGGATGATTTTGTTACTTTCAACGTAATTCCGATTACGAGCACGGTTAACAGCTTCCAAGATTTGATTAAGTCTACGAGCTTCCGCGTAATTGTTAAAAGTGGCAATTGTGGCGAAAACCCAAGCAACGTAGTTAAAATCACAGTACGACCTACGCCCGGCGTAGCGAATGCAGGCCCAACGCAATCGATTTGCGGTACCACAGCGACCTTGACCGGCAATGCCCCCGCCCCCGGCGTAACAGGCACCTGGACTTACGGCGGTGGCCCACCCACAGCCAACCCAGCGATCTCGAACTCGGGTAACCAAGCAACTGTAACGGGTCTGGATGCAAGCGGCGATTACATTTTCCGCTGGACATTCGACGTTCCAGGCTGCGGCACAAGCACATCAAATGTGTTGGTTCGCGTTTCTATCGGAACAAATGGTGGTTCTGTATCATCTGACGCAACGGTATGTGGCGGTTCAAACGGCAACGTATTGACACTTTCCGGCCAACGCGGCAACGTAGTTCGCTGGGAACGCAGCACCGACAACTGGACAAGTGTCCTGCCGACCATCACAACGGCCACGACATTCGTATATAGTAACATTACGCAAAGCACGAAATACCGCGCGATCGTAAAAGAAGGCAACTGTATGGAAATGCAGTCAACTGAAGTAACCATCACGGTAACTCCGGCAGTTCCTGCGGCAAATGCTGGCCCTGACCAAACGATCTGCGCCGTACAAACGGAGCTTAACGGCAACGGCGGCGGCGTTTCGGTTGGTAGCTGGATTCAAGCTTCCGGTCCCGTTTCTACCTTGCAGCCGGTCGGCTCACGCTTGACCGTCCGCGACATGACTCCAGGCGTATACGTATTTGAGTACTCCTTAAATAACGGTGTTTGTGGCACAACCATCGACCAGGCCATCGTTACGGTTAACGCGCCAAGCGTTGGCGGAACGGTATCAGCTCCTGCGACGGTTTGTGCGGGTACAAACAGTGGAAGTTTGTCTTTGACAGGCGCGGTAGGAACGATTGTTCGCTGGGAACGCAGTACGAACAATTTTGCTTCGGCTTTCCCGATTGCGAATACATTGTCATCTTTGAACTGGTCAAGCCTGAACACGACCACCCGCTATCGGGCGGTAGTCAAGAACGGCACCTGCGCAGCCGCCAACAGCGACGCAGTCGAAATCAATGTTGTCCCCGCGACACCAGCAGCGACTATCACAGGCGGCCCCGCCACGACCTGCAACAGCAGCGTAGACTTGACAGGCAGCATGCCTGGCAGCGGCATGCCGATGTGGACACTTGTTAGCGGCCCAGGCACACCGGTGCTTGACCCAACGGGTAACCGCCTGACTGTCAGGAACTTAGGCGTCGGCGTAACGACGATTCAGTATCAAATTATGAATGCCCCCTGCACGCCCACAACGGCAACGACAACCATCACGCGCGTAAATTCGCCCGTCGGTGGCTCGATTGCAGCGAGTGTAGCGCAGGTTTGCGGCGGTACGAACAGTGTAACGTTCACGCTTTCGGGCGAAACGGGCACAGTCGTTCGCTGGGAGTCAACTACGGACGGATTCTCCACTACGAACCCGATCACGAATACAACGAACACGCTGGTACTCAACAACTTAACGTTGACGACTGCGGTTCGCGCGATCGTAACGAGTGGCAGCTGCGGCACTGAACAAAGCTTAGTCGCAATTGTACAAGTTGTCGGCCCGCTCCCTGTAGCGAATGCTGGTCTTGACCAAACGGTTTGTTCCAGCAGCGTAGTCCTTTCGGGCAACAGCCCGAGCAGCGGCACAGGCACTTGGAGCCAAACTACCGGAGCAGCAACTTCGACGAATCAGAACGGCACTGAGTTCAGTGTTAATGGTTTGACTACGGGTACTTACACCTTCCGTTACGAGATTAGTGGCGCACCTTGCGTACCTACTTTTGACGAAGTAACGGTTACGGTAACGACTCCGAGCGTAGCTGGTGTAGTTACGGCAAGCGTGAATCAAGTTTGCGCCCCTGCAAACAGTGGTTTTATAACGGTTACGGGCCACACAGGCGCGCCAATCGCATGGGAATACTCGACAGACGGTTTCGGGACAACGCAGACGGACAACGTCGCTGTTACGATCTATCCTTTCACGAATCTTACGCAGACAACGCAATTCCGTGCGGTTATCGCAAACGGCAATTGCCCACCTGTCTTGACGAATCCAATCACTATAGTAGTTGACCAGCCGAGCCTCGGTGGCGTAGTTGCCTCTGACGTAACGGTCTGTATCAACGGCAACAGTGGAAACTTAGGTTTAACAAGTCAGCGCGGCACGATCCTTCGCTGGGAAAGCACGACAAGCATTGCTTGGAGTCCGATTGTCAACTCTTCACCGACACAACCTTTTCTGAACCTGATGGTTAGCGAAAGCTTCCGCGCGGTTGTCAAGAATGGTGTTTGTCCTGAAGTGAATTCGACCCCAGCCACCGTAACAGTATCTACAGGTACAATTGCGGGCACGGTTGGCGGCTTCGGCACGGTTTGCTCGGGCACGAACAGCAGCGTTTTGACGCTTTCGGGCCAGAACGGCAACGTTGTGAACTGGGAAGCATCTACTGACGCAGGCTTCAATCCTGTAACGGTAATCAACCAGCAGACGCCAACTTTGTCTGTTTCGGGCTTGACGACCACTACATATTATCGTGCAGTTGTCCGCAGCGGCACCTGTACGCCAGCAACGACTGCCGGCGCGGCGATTATCGTGAACCCGCCAAGCAACGGCGGCACGGTATCGGGCGCTGCCACAGTCTGTGCGGGCACGAACAGCGGTATTCTGACGGTATCAGGTCAAGTAGGCACGGTTGTTCGCTGGGAGCTTTCTACGAACAGCTTCACGAATACCACGACGGTATCGAACATGAGCACAAGCCTGAGCTGGTCAAACTTGATTACGACTACATGCTACAAAGTGGTCGTCCGGAACGGCGGCTGTGCAGAAGCAGAATCGGCTCCGGTTTGCATCACAGTTAATGCAGTTAGCGTAGGTGGTTCTGTAGGCACAAGCCAAACGGTTTGCGCAACAGGTAACAGCGGTACGTTTAGTCTTACGGGTAACGTAGGCAATGTAGTACGCTGGGAGTCATCATTGGCTGCAGCTTTCACTACGCCGGTTCCGGTAACGAATGTTACTTCCTCATTGACGTTTACTAATGTTATGGCGACGACCTGGTATCGTGCAGTAGTCATGAATGGCAGCTGCGCAGAAGCCTTCTCGTCATTGGCTAAGGTAACTGTAGACCAAGCCTCATCGGCTGGCACAGTATCGGGCGCGTTGAGCGTTTGCGGCGGCACGGCGGCGGGCACCTTGCTTGTTTCGGGCCACGTAGGCGATGTAGTTCGCTGGGAGGCGTCCTCGGACGACTTCAACAACAACATGACGACCGCGCAGACGGGCAACACGCCAAGTCTTGCTTATAATACGAGCGTAACTCGTTGGTACCGCGTTGCAGTACGGAACGGCGTTTGTGGCGAATCGCTCGGCGGTTCTGTGAAAGTTGATGTAGCTTCGCCAACAGTTGGCGGCGTGCTTTCGGGTGCGTCAACGGCTTGTGGCGGCACGAACAGCGGCATCCTGACCTTGACCGGCCAGACAGGCAGCGTAACGGGTTGGGAATTTTCGACCAGCCCAGCTTTCTCGAATCCACAGCCGATTGCGAATACGACGGCGACATTAGCGTGGTCAAACCTGAATTCCACAACATACTACCGCGCGGTAGTGAAGAGTGGAACCTGTTCAAGTGTGAATTCATCGATTTCTGAAATCCGCATCAATCCAACGGTAACGTTGGTGGCAGGTTCTGTAGTCGGTTGCACGGGCGCAGCGAGCATCACAGCGATTGCTGGCGGTGGCGCGGGCGGCTTTGTCTACACCTTGACACCAAGCGCAGCGAGCAACATTTCGGGCCAGTTCAACAACGTAACACCTGGTGTTTACGCGGTTATGGCACAGGATGTTGCGGGATGTAGCAAGATGGTATCTAATATCGTTGTAGGTACAAGTCCAACGCCAACGCAGATCATATCCGTATCAAATGTTACGGAGACGAGCGCAGTGGTTCAGTGGGCACCTGTCCAACCAACGAATGGCGTAATCTATACGCTTCGTTACCGCGTGAAAAATTCACAGATGTGGACAGTTCTTTCGGGCTTGACGACAACCTTCCGTTTCCTGAACGGCCTTCAGCCGACGACGGATTACGACATTGAAGTACAGTATTCTTGCCCGAACCAGGGGCCACTTTCGGACTTTTCTACGGGCTTGATCCGCGAATTCCGTACAACTGGCAACAACTTGTGTTCTGCAGCGAATCCAGCTCAGAACGTACCTGTTCCGATTCCTGGCGGCGTATACATCGACAACATCACGTCGAATTCTGCTATACTGAAGTGGAATTCAGTTTCTGATGCAGCGGGCTACATTGTATCCTGGGGCGTAGCGAATACGAATCCGGCGAGCTGGCCGCAGGCAGTAGTCTGCAATCCGACGACACAGTTCACGATTTCGGGCCTTGTTTCTGGCATCGAGTACTCGGCGCGTGTGAGAACGAATTGTTCAAATTGCACGACAGCGAGCCAATCTGCGGACGTTCGTTCTGATTTCAGCGCGATTCAGCGATTCCGCACGTTGACTTTCCGTGATATGTCTCTTACTACAAGCGACGCTTCGGGCACATTGACGGTTTATCCGAACCCGAACCGGGGCACGTTCACGGTAAGCTTGCCATCAGGCGAGGGCAGTTTTAACCTGCAATTGACGGACATCACAGGCCGCGAGGTCTGGAGTGGTCTTGAGTTATCTGGCAGCGAGTTGTCGGTGGCACTTGAGGGCTACGCCTCCGGAGTGTACGTTCTCCAAGCTGTTCGCGGCATGGAGCAATGGCACGTCAAAGTAGTGGTTGAGTAATATCAACCACTGATCTAAGAAAAATGGCAGCCGCCGCATCGAAAGGTGCGGCGGCTTTTTTTTTGTGTTTGGGTGGAAGGGGGGAACAGATACCGATTATTCGTATTTTTACACAAATGTCTGCGCTTGTGTAACATGGATAGTAGACAAGTTTTAGGTTCATAGTTATGTTGAAACAGGGATTACACCAAAGGCTACTTCAGAAGCTGTCTCCGCAGCAAATTCAGTTTATCAAGCTTCTTCAGATACCAACTGTTGAGCTTGAGTCGCGTATCAAGCAGGAATTGGAAGATAATCCCGCTTTGGCAGAAGGTTTTGAAAGTTCACAGGAGGAGAATTCTGAATCACCGTACAACACTGATGAGGGAAATGAGGGAGGGAAGGAGTCAGAAGACAAGTACGAAGACGAAGGCAACAACATTCAGGAACTGAGTCTGGAAGACTACATGGCTGAAGATGATTACAATTATAAGCTACGTACACAGGATGACCCGAACGAAGAAAGATATGAAACTCCGATAGTTCAGCGTAGATCATTGTACGACATGCTTGAACAGCAGGCATCTATGTTGAATTTATCAGAAAATGAGATTCAAATAGCACATCAAATTATTGGTAATATTGATCCAGATGGATATTTTCGGAGGCCCATACTTGCTATTGTTGATGAACTTGCTTTTAGGTCAAATTTATCAGTTCGAGAGGAACATGTAGAACATGTTTTGGGCAAGGTTCAGCAATTGGAACCGGCTGGCGTAGGTGCAAGAGATTTGCAGGAGTGTATGCTTTTACAGTTGCATCGCAAGCCCACATCTCGAATTAATGACCTTGCTTTACAAATTATAGAAGAATATTTTGAGGAATTATCGAAAAAACATTTTGATCGTCTACAGGAAAGATTGGCAATTAGTCGAGAAGAATTGAGTGATGTGTATCATTATATTACCAGGCTGAATCCACGTCCGGGTGAATCAGAGTCTTAAGTTAAGATGCAATATATTGTTCCTGACTTCTTATTGAATGAGGAAGGCGGAGAACTGTTGATCAAGTTAAATCGAAAGAATGCGCCGGAATTACGAGTAAATCGGAATTACATGCGGATGTTTCAAGAACTACAACCTGCTGCAAAGGGGAAGGATAAGGATTTAAAGGCGAAAGAGACATTGCAATTTGTAAAGGCAAAGATTGATGCTGCCCAGTGGTTTATTGACGCAATTAAGCAAAGACATGAAACGCTACTAAAAACGATGGCTTGTATTGCAGGTTTGCAGAAGGAGTTTTTTATTTCTCAAGGTGATGAGACAAAGCTTCGCCCAATGATTTTGAAGGACGTAGCAGATGAAATTGGAATGGATATTTCTACGATCAGCCGTGTAGCAAATAGTAAATATGTCCAGACTCATTTTGGTATATTCCAACTCAAGTATTTTTTCTCTGAGGGTATTACAACTGATTCGGGTGAAGAA
>Ga0105046_10016234_pt1 | contig 11439 bp, 6 predicted proteins | sample MAT03_FD_78385 | JGI IMG/M metagenome (GOLD analysis project Ga0105046, IMG submission 78385) | Freshwater microbial communities from Lake Fryxell liftoff mats and glacier meltwater in Antarctica - MAT-03 (megahit assembly) | ecosystem: Environmental > Aquatic > Freshwater > Ice > Liftoff...
GATAGTATGCTTCAAGCTATTCGCGGTTTGCAGTCACAACGGGACGAACTCATCAAGCTCGTTACAGACTTGGATAGTGAGATCGGTTCAACCAAAACCCATGCGTCGCAGTTGCAAACGCAGATCGAGGAGAGTTCGGCCCAGATTGCACAACTCGAGCAAAGCCGACGCGAATGGATGGACAAAGAGTCCACTACCATCGACCAAGTGGCAAGAATGCGTGCTGAGTTAAAAAACCTAGAAGCCCAACAATCTCTAGCAAAGCAGGAGTTGGAAGCCATGGTGATTCCGATTCAGCGCAATGTGAAACGGGAACCCGATCGTGGCTCAGTGAAACAGTTGCCGAACAAGTCCGAAGTCACAGAACCGACGACGGTTGAGCTGGCTCGGGAAATCTTGGAGGAGATTTCCGATTTGGCGAGCTTCGACAATACGATTTTCGGACAGGGTGTAAAAATGAACGAATCGGAATTCGCCGAAACATCGCAAAACGAACCTTCGGAGGACCTATGGAGCGTGGTTTTGAAATAGAAGTGGCTCAGGATTGTGCGGTCAATCATTTTCGCAGCTTGGGCACTTCTGCCCGAGTTTTCGCAGAAGGTCTCTATTCACCTGCGTGAATCTACAATTAGCTTAGCTCGATGCGCGGATCGCACCCCTATACGATGCAAATATAAAACGACTAGAATCGAAGTAAATCACGTAGTTGTCCACTTGTCATCGCGAGTACTTAGAGATGGATATCGAGGACGAAACACACGTCGTGGTTGGAATAGGCCTGTCGGACGATGGCATAGAGACTTTTTTCCGCTTGCTTGACCAGTTCCGCGCCGAGCGAAGATTTTCTATCGTTTGTGTGTACGATGCCAAAGTGATTTCGCCATCGAAATGGACTGACGATCTCGCCACATCTTCTTCGCTCACCATGACCGTGCTTAGGAACAAGACGGCTCTCGCACCAGGCTTATTATACGTTTGTCCTCAAAGCCAAAAAGTGCAGGTCAGAGGTGGCGTTGTATTGCTCGACGCGATCCCCGAGGCGCAAGCCCATCCAAGCATTATCGATGATTTTTTTCATTCATTAGCGAAGGACCAGGGTCAACGTGCCGTAGCGATTAAGTTGTCAGGCGAGGGAGCGGATGGCAAGCTGGGTCTCCAATCGATTTTGGATCATGGTGGGGTTGCGTTTTCGCAAACCTCAACGCCTGACCAATTCGATTCGATGCAAATTCTTTCTGGGCAAGATAAAGCGCCACGGGTAATCACGACTGCCGATGTCTCATCTGAAATACAACGGCATTTTCCCTCATTTGATTGTGCAGGAACCTCCAAGTTGCAGCTGTTGCTTTTGCAAAAAATCGAAGATGCAATTCCACACATTGCCAATATCTTGAAAGAGGTAACCGACCACAGTCTACATGACTAAAAAAAACTACCTTGACTCGCAGAATTCAGCGGCGAATGAAATTGGTCAGGATCGCAGACGTGGGGGCATATGTATCGTACCTGGAAGGTAAACCAGAAGAAGCCAAATTGTTGTTTCGCGATTTGCTAATCGGTGTTACGACGTTTTTTAGAGATGCCGAGGCGTTCGAGTTTTTAAACGCAAATGTGCTACGCAAGCTTATTGCAAATCGTCCACCGAAAGAAACCGTTCGTATTTGGGTGGCGGGTTGTTCTACCGGTGAGGAAGCGTACACGCTTGCGATTTTGTGCGCGGAGTTACTAGGGCAAATGAATAGTCCTCCCTCTATACAGATTTTTGCATCTGACATAGATGATCGAGCGCTGGTCGCAGCTCGCGTCGGATCGTACCCGCTTACGATCGAGAAACATGTATCCGCCGACAGGTTAAAGCGATTCTTTACGCTGCGAGGGGATCGCTACGAAGTAACCTCAGAAATTCGTTCCCTTGTATTGTTTTCTCTTCACAACTTGACAAGCGATCCACCATTCTCTCGCCTAGATTTGATCACCTGTCGTAACTTGCTAATTTACCTCGGTGAACGTTCCAACGAAAAGATAATCTCGCTTTTTCATTACGCACTGAACGCGAGTGGGTATTTGATGTTGGGACCAAGCGAGAATATATCGTCAAATAGTGATCTCTTTCGCACGATCGACGCAAGGTTTCGAATCGCCCAACGTAAGGAATTGGCGCATGGTAATGCTAAGGGGCTTGAGTTTCGGCATGGGCGTTTGACACCATTGCTGCATAAACAGCAAGCGATGGGGGACGTCGTCAATTGGAATGATCTTCGCCAACAAGTCTTGCTTGAAGATTTTTTGCCAAGGTCTTGCATTGTCGATGTGTCTGGAAAAATATTGAATGCGTCAGCAAGCATGGAGAAGTATCTGACTCTCAATGACGGCGATTTCAAAAACGATATTATCGCGATGGCAGCGAACGGTCTGAAAATTGGTCTGCGCACAGGTTTGAATGATGCGAAAACAACCCGCCAGAAAGTCCAAGTCGATAACGTCTCCATTCGTGTTCAAGACAAACTTCAGCGTGTGATGATCACGGTCGTCCCTTTGACGCAATTGCACGAGCTCCATGAAGTATACATGATCGTCTTTCAAGATATCGGGAAACCATTAGATCGCAACGAATTTGATCAGGGGCTGTATCAGCAGCCACCAGATGTTGACAAAATTATTACTCAACTAGAAGCAGAATTGGAGGCAAGTCAAAGAGAGCTCGATAGGTCACTTCAGGACATGGAGGCTACGAATGAAGAACTGAAGGCTTCTAACGAAGAACTCTTGTCGATGAATGAAGAGCTTTACGCAGCCAACGAGGAATTGGAGACATCCAAGGAAGAGATCTTGCATGGGAGGGTGTCCGTTGAAAAAGCTCACTCGGACTTGCAAAACCTTCTTCAAAGCACGCGGATTGCAACGATCTTTTTGAACCATGATCTCCGAATTTTCAATTTTACTCCAGCGATTTCTGAGGTGTATGAACTTTTGGACAGTGACATTGGCCGACCTTTGGACCACTTCGTGCCCATGGTTTTCGACATGCCACCGTTGCCCGATCAAGACTGCGTACATGCGGAAAGTCCAATCGAGCATACGGTCCTCGCGAAATCGGGAAAATCTTATATCCGTCGCGTATTACCGTACGAATCGAAAAGTGGCCAGGTCGAAGGTATGGTCGTCACATTTCACGACGTGACGGAACTTCGCGCCAGCGAGGCAATGTTTCAGTCTCTTGTGGATGCCTCGTCACAAATTGTTTGGATCACGGATGCGAATGGTATGGTCGTAGCTGATTCACCAGGTTGGAGAGAATTTACGGGACAATCATTGCAACAATGGATGCAAAGCAATTGGATCGATTTAATTCACCCCGAGGATAGAGATAGTATTGCACAGCGTTGGAAGGCCGCTGTTCAAGGTGGCGAAGCGTTAATCCACGAGTATCGACTTTGGCACCACTCAGGTGTATGGAAGTGGACGCAAGTTAGAGCTGTCGCGCAGCGAAACATAGACGGCTCGATTCATCGTTGGGTGGGAATGAACACGGACATCACCGAGCGCAAGCAATGGGAAATTGAGCTGAGAGATCGCGAATCGCATCTGCGTCGTGTTATTGACAATACATTGTCCTTCGTTGGGGTCCTCGATCTGGAGGGAGTATTGCTGGAGGCAAACGCCACTGCAATCGCTGCTGCCGGGATTCGCCAAGAAGACGTAATCGGCAAGGCATTCTACAATTGCTTTTGGTGGAACTATGGAGACGAAGCAGTGATCAAGCAGCTTCAAGAAGCAATCTTGAGGGCAAAGCAGGGCGAGACGATTCGATACGATGTCGTTGTTCGCATGGCAGGCGATACTCGCATGACAATTGACTTTATGTTAAGCCCGGTTCGCGATAAGGACGGCCAAATAACACACCTCATTCCGTCGGGAGCCGACATCAGCCAACGCAAAAAGGCTGAACAGAATTTGATTGAGCGGGCAAACCAACTAGACCTTGCGCTGGATTCGGGCCGCATGGGGATGTACGAATGGGAAACTGAAACTGATGTCGTCCATTGGGACCAACGGCATCTTGCACTCACGGGACTACCTCGAACAACGATGGCAGGTGCTGATTTTCTGAAACTCGTCCATCCTGAGGATGTTGAAGCAAACCGAATCGCGATCGAAAAAACATTGAGAGGCGAAGGAGACTATGACACGGAGTTTCGGATCATTCGAATGGATGGCCAAGTTCGATGGCTCGCGGCACATGGAAAAATTGTGCAATTCGACGATGAACGCCCGATGCGTTTCGTGGGATTAAATTGGGATATCACAGAACGCAAGCAGATCGAAACGACGATCAAGTTAAATGAAGCAAGGCTTCGGAATGCCGCCGCTGCGGCTGGATTTGCAATGTTGCACGCGGACTTCGTACAAGGAGTTGGTACATTCTCTGATGAGATTAGAAAGCTTGTTGGTTTACCAGATGAAGTCCCGTTGCAGTTCGAGGTGGGAAAACTTCCGAATTGGATACACCCTGACGACGTGCTCGCGTGCGCAAATCACCTTCAAGAATCAATTAAACTTAACGAAGGATGCAGTATCAGCTTGGACCACCGAATCGTTCGGACCAACGGCGAGGTGCGATGGATGCGTCTTCATTCCAAGCCGATCTATACGGGACTGGGCGATCACCGCAAACCAACACAATGGATCGGCACTTTGTTGGATATTACGCAACAACGCGAATTTGAGGAGTCGTTGAAAGCCGCTCGACAATTGGCGGAAGCTGCAAACGAATCTAAAAGTCTTTTCCTTGCCAATATGAGTCACGAGATTCGAACGCCAATGACAGCCATTCTGGGCTTCGCGGAACTATTGGAAGGCGATGATTTGTGTAGCGATCCCGCGCTGACTGCCAATGCGATTCAAACGATTCGCACAAACGCCACTCACTTGCTTTCCGTTGTTAACGACATTCTTGATATGTCGAAAATCGAAGCAGGCTGCATGAAGGCAGAGGAAATCGAAATTTCGCTATCGACGCTGCTGGGTGAAATAGAAACGCTGCTCATACCACGCGCCAAAGGCAAGGGAATTGATTTAAAATTCATCTACGACTCACTGATGCCCGAACGCATCTATTCGGACCCAACGAGGCTGCGCCAAATATTGCTGAATCTTATTGGCAATGCGATAAAATTTACCGAAATCGGAAGTGTCGTAGTCCATACAACATTCTACGCTACCACCAACCGAATTCAGTTTCGCGTCGTGGATACCGGAGTTGGAATGACTGCGAAACAACTCGAAATCGTTTCTACCTTTCAAGCATTTTCGCAAGCCGACGCATCGACAACTCGCCAATTTGGTGGGACTGGCTTGGGGCTAAGGATCTCAAATACCCTCGCCCAGTTACTTGGTGGTTTTATCAACGTCGAATCTAATCCAGGCAAAGGTAGCGTTTTCTCTGTAACCATCGCAGTGAAGATCCCGCAAAAACAGGAGAACAGCGAAGTTGGCGGAGTTTCGAATGCGATAGCCGAACTGGCCTCAGATTCCATCGACTCTTTAGAAAACATTACGCTGCCACTTGCCGGGATGAAGATCTTAATTGCGGAAGATGGGCCAGACAATCAGAAGCTAATTTCTTTTCACCTGAGAAAGGCGGGGGCGAATGTCGTGATAGCCGAGAACGGACTCATAGCAGCTGAATTGATCGAGCGGGGCGGGAACCGGTTTGATTTAGTCTTGATGGATATGCAGATGCCGGTGTTGGATGGCTACGAAGCAACTCAGCGACTGCGAAATGGAGGATACACGAAACCTATTGTCGCGCTGACTGCACACGCATTAGCAACTGACCAAAAAAAGTGTCTCGATGCTGGTTGTGATGCGTTTGCAACAAAGCCAATCAATCGCAATGATCTCATTTCATTGGCTGAGCGATACGGCCGATTTGCAACTGACCTGAGCTGAGCGCCTCAATGCAGGTACATCCTTGCACCGGCCCGCGAACAATGACCGGCGAGCAACATCGCAAAACTAGCGCTGAACAGTATTGCCTGGAAGCTTATGCCACAGCAATAAGGAGGCATTCGTTGTTCGAGTAGTCCTGCGATCCCCTGTCTGTTGGTAGCTTTGGATGATTCCGAATCATACGAAGTGCAATCAGTGCAATCTGTTCCGCTGGTCAACAATCACAGGATACAAAGAAGCATGTATACAGATAAAACACCCTAAGGATCGAGCGGGAAATAAGTGTCCGGTACCATTTGCCAGGAACTGGCCCTTCGGGTGCTTCGCACAAATGGTACCGGACACTTATTTCCCGCTCATGAGAGTCGTTGTTCTTAGAACCCCGTGGGAATGGAGTCCTCGATGATTTCAGTGCTTTTTGAATCCGTATGTTCCCAGCCTTGGATCATCGCATTGGGAACCGTTGCGTTCTTCACTCTCAAAGGGCTGGCTTGGCTGGTTGTACCGACGATGGTGATTCGCTCTCGCAATCGTCGCCTGAAGAAATTACGTGGCCAAGTAGTTTGAAGTAGGCCGGACGACAGCCGAATTTGGCCGCGAGTGTGCGATGCAAGGAAGCGTCGTGCATGCGGCAACTCAGGAGGTTGCACTTGTCGCGTGCGGCTGTGGGGAAGTGTAGATGGTTCAGGTCTCTTTGATGCACGCAATTCGTCGAAGAGGCCTGAGCCATTGGATCACTCTCGACATGAAGACCGCTCGCCCGCATTAAACATCACCATCCCGGTCAACTAAAATTTCATCGCAATGAAGGCAAAATCGCCGTCGCCGGGACGGTTGGTCAAGCACGATCGAGTGCGTCGGCAGATGATTCGATTCTCCATCTCACCACGCATACAGTATCGCTCACGATAAAATGTTTCGAGGTTGAAAGCGACCTAACATCGGGTTCCCAAAACATTGACTTCTATCGGTTGTCGTTGCCCTTGGGCCATCGGCCGATGATAAGTGGTGTCTTCAATCCCATTGCGTGGAAAAAGATTCGTAACGACAAAGCGAGGATTCGGACCTTTGTCGGTGTACTTGGCTTTACCAACGACCCAGCGTTGGCGATCCCAGGTCCTGCGAGTTCGATAGCGGAACCATTTGAAGCAGGCCTGCTTCCCGCTCGATCCTTACACTTTGTCATTGCCGAAAGCCTTGGGTTCGTAGTCTATGAAGTGTCGTAACTCCAATAGATAGCGGGACTAAGAACCTATCCGAAAACCGGAGGAAACCGCGGCTAACGCCATGCGGCTAACGGTTTTCGGATAGGTTCGATGGCTTTCGCGCTATAGGGGCTGCTGCATCCGCAGATGCAATATCTGGGTTAGGCTGCGAGCGACAGATTTCAGCCTGGACACCAACTCTCGTTTTTGCTTGGATCGAGTTGACTTGCGATGTGATTTATACTTGTCGGCTGCTCATGCTCTGTTTTTCGAAACGAATTTGTCAACGGGCTTGAAGCCAGTTCAATCGTCGCTAACTGCGGCGAACAAGCGAAATATATGAAGGCTTCGGTCCGCAGGTTTGAATGCGACGTAACGCAGGTCGGGTGTGAATGAAACCGAATTGATTGTTAAGTTGGTGTCGCCAGGCATCAGGTTTTTTTCGAGTGTGAGCTGACCGGTTTGGATATTCCAGCAGCGGAGCGTGGCGTTAATACTTAACGTGAGAAGCGATCGGCTTGACGGCGTGAAAGTGATTGCCGAGATTTCGTCAGGATGCGACAGCACTTCACATCGCAGCGATTTGGCTTGAACGTCCCATAGCCGCACTTCGCGATTGGAAAGGCCGATCGCGATCACTGCTTTGTCGGCTGAAATGTCGAACTTCTCAGGGACATGATCGAACTTAACCAGTTCGACCGACTTGTCAGGTCGCGATAGTTTACCGAAATGGATCGCGGTGTCGTTGTTCCAATAAACGGCATCCTCCTCGGGCAGAATCGCCAAGACATGTGGGTTGAGCGCAGATATCTGGACAATGGGTGCATTGCGTTTCAGTTCCTTCAGCCACACCTTGTCGTTCGCTTGGCTACCACCGCCGATCCATCGACCATCATGGGAACCTGACAAGAGAGGGTGCGAATTGATCCCCACCAACTCGCGGCGTGTTGAAAGGATGCGGCCGTTGTCGTCGCAATCGTGTTGCAATACGATCGCACTTCCTGAAAACGAGCTGAGGAGGCTTATTTTCCCCGGCCAGTGCTTAACCCCCGTAACCTCTCGGGTCTTTTTCTCTAGGTAGCTCTTTGAGCGGTGATTGAAGTCATAGACAAATGCACCGCGCGCACATCCCACGATGACGTTTGGCCAGGCAGACTCAGAAGCGGCGGGCAGCATCCCAATCGACATCCTTAAATCACCGTCCTCTGTCGTCACAAAAACATGATCCTCGGAAAGGCCATTCCATAGTCGAATTGCCCCCGAGTGATCTGCGGTGACGATTCCCGACCCATCGGGAAGCGCAATGACTTGATGAAGCCGTTCTCCATGATTCACCCAGCGATCGGCGGCTTGAAGCTTGCCGTTTTCATCTTCAATAAACCGATGGATGCCGCCTTCCTTCATTGCAACCACGCAACATCTTTTTTGTGAGTCGTAGGTGACTGACGAAGGAGACTCTACAAGTGCAACAGTTTGTAAAACTTGATTGCGACTTGGATCGTAAAGGACCAGTGAATTGCTAGTCGCAATTGCAACCTGATGAGTGTTGACGATGCACAGATTCAGAAGACTTGTCTCTTCATTGAACAGGAACGAGTCTACGATTACGCCATTCTCGGTGCTGATCTCAAACACGTTTCCTCGCTTTGAAACGACCAGTAACGTACTTTCATCTAAAAGTCGCATCGCCTTGCCAGACGTGACTGGCGAAGTCCAATTTGATGCCAGCTTACGTGTCGTGGTATCAACGGCAGCGATCGCATGAAGATGTCCGAGGCAGTACAGTCGCTCGCGATCTTTGCAATACACCAATTCATAGGCACGTTGGTCGGCAAAGGCGTTTACCCGCCATTGCTCGGTACCTGTTTGCAAATCACACGCCACGATGGACCCGTCATCGCCCGAAGTGAATATAATTTCCTTCGCCTCGTCGATGGCGATGCCGTTGACCTCGCCTTGATTCGTGCTCCACTGTCGAATGACTTGGTACGTGACTGAATCAACGATCGTGACTTGACTTTCCGCACCCGCGGCTATTAGGCAAGAGTCGTGCGGCACGATGCAGTAGAGCGGTTTTTTAGCCTGCCAAATGATCTTTGAGCCGCGTTGAATCTGGCTCCGCAGATGATGCCACTCGAAGTCACGATGGTGCTGCAGTTGAGTACCCTCATCGTATTGATTTAGGACCGTACGTGCATCGCGGAGCCTCCCCGCAACGATGTATTGCGCCGCAGTTTGCATGGCAGCGGAGTACGACATCTGTTCATTCTGAAATAGCGCAAGCTGACTTGATTTCAACGCTTCGGATAACAGACGGTTGGTGTCCGAAATCGTTTCATTGACGACTGACAAACGGTGGTTGCTTGAAATCACAAGTAATACGAAACCGGTGATGGCAACGGCAGACAATGCAATGGCGGAGCTGAGTGTAGGGTTCCTTCGAATCCATCGGCTCAAGATGCCTGATACTCCGGGATGCCGAGCGATGACGGGGCGATGCATCAAGAAACGCTCCAAGTCCTCCGCAAGCAACTCCGCCGTGAGATATCGATTGTTGGGTTCGATAGCCATCGCCCGTAAGCAAATGGCTTCGAGATCGCGCGGTATGGCACGGTTGACCTGGCGCGGCAGGGTGAAGTCGCCCCCGCTAATCTTTTGCAGGACCTCGGCAATGGTGGAGCCCGTGAATGGTCGCTGCCCAGTGAGCAGTTCGTAGAGCACCGTTCCAAGCGAGTACACATCGCTTTCACGTGAGTACGCGTCTGCCGACCTGCGAATGACTTCTGGAGGAGTGTAGTGAATGGATCCGACCAATTCGCGATTTGATTCTGTTCGCGTGTGATCATGAAGCAGTTGTGCGAGCCCAAAGTCAGCCAAACGAGGCTCCAACGAATCCGAGAATTCCGCGTGCGTTTGATCGAGCAGAATATTGGATGGCTTGATGTCGCGGTGAAGGATATTTTGTGAATGCGCGTGTTGGAGCGCGAGCGCGATTTTCTTAACGACTTCCGCCGCTTGGTTTGGTTCAACACCCTCAGGATGCTTGGTTATCCATGAATGCAGTGTCTCTCCGTCAATGAACTCGTAAACAAGAATCGCTTCCGATTCGTTGAATTCAAAGTCAAAGAGGGTCACGACATACGGATGCCGCAGCCGCGACGTAACGTATACTTCACGCCGAAACGTCCGCTCGGCAATAGGGTCTCCTGCAACCTGCTGCAGCGGGATCTTAATCGCGACTTCTCGATTTAATTTCAAGTCAAATGCGCGGTAGACAGACCCACAGCCGCCTCGACCAAGGAGCGATTGGCGGACGAAACGTCCATGTATCGGCGGATGGCTGACAAGTTCGAAGGCTGATTTTGACGCCGTGACCGTTTTTTCAAGGTCGGGAGTTAAATGGTCATCGCGGAAAAAATCGAGATTCATGAAAACCACTTCTCTCATTTAACGCTACTGGAATAAAACTGAAAACCGGGTTCGCGGACGAATGAGTAAAGTAAACAACGGCGATTAAGCAGGTCATAATAGTTAGAATTGGCAATCCAGTTGCGACGCGCTGTCTACGGGCAGGAATGTACCCACATGCTCTGCAAAGCGACGGAAGAGATTAAACCTAAATCGATCTGACGATCTCTTAGCTTAGCCTCGTCGCCCTCGCCGTGTCATGACCTAGCCAGAAAATGCGGCTGACTTTCGTTACCCGGCCGGGCATGTTTGCTTGTTCACCTGAATACAACCAACTTTCATAATCTACGCGGTAGTTCCATGCATTGTATCGGTCTGATTGCTTTATTGGTCTGCTGTATCGTTGCCAACGATGCAGCCAGCCAGCAATCTGATGCTGCTTTGCAAAAAGTCTTCGATGAATACCACGAACAATATTTGATCTTGTTTCCGTTGGAAGCGACGGCATTTGGTGACTCGCGTTACAACAACCTATTGCCGATCGACATCGATCAAGACTTCGTTTCGGTGCCAGCGTTCCATAACGAAGTGTTGCGCAATGGTGGCATGCCGCTCGATATTCTGGCGGCGAAGATTGGGGATTGGAACCCATGGAAATTCCTGGGACTCTTAAAATCGCCTTCCATTGTTCAATTTCGCTCAACGAAGTTGCCTTGCACGTCGTTTTTGATTCGGTCGCGCAGTTGGTGCAGCGAAATTATAGTACGATAAAGGTGCTCGGAAACGTTGACTTAGGATCGAGCGGGAAATAAGTGTCCGGTACCATTTGCCAGGAACTGGCCCTTCGGGTGCTTCGCAGAAATGGTACCGGACA
>Ga0105046_10016237_pt1 | contig 11439 bp, 3 predicted proteins | sample MAT03_FD_78385 | JGI IMG/M metagenome (GOLD analysis project Ga0105046, IMG submission 78385) | Freshwater microbial communities from Lake Fryxell liftoff mats and glacier meltwater in Antarctica - MAT-03 (megahit assembly) | ecosystem: Environmental > Aquatic > Freshwater > Ice > Liftoff...
CTGCCACTGCCGATGGTGCCATTGCCATTTTCGACCAGACGAAACACCAGCTTGGTCGTGCGGTAGTCCGGATTGGTCGTGAGATCGGCGAGCGCGCCGCTCGCACTCACCTGACCACTGACGAGATCGAGGATCTGGTAGCGCGCACGGGTCTCGCCCACGCTGCCGCTGAGCGAGCCGTCAGAATCGCCAGTGCCACTGCCACCGCAGGAACTCAGCAGCAGCAGCAGCGCGAGCATCACCAGGAACACCGGTGCACGCGTGCTCCTCGACATCGGACATCGGACATCGGACATCAGACATTGAACCGTCATCCCGCACCTCCCACCGGCGCCTGCCACAGGACCTGGATCGGTTGATAGCTGCTGATGCCGGTGACCGGATCGCTCACCAACAGGCCAAGCTGTTGGTGCTGCTGCGGCGTGCCGCTGGCGGTCCAGGTCACGGTGGCCGACCGCGCGCCGGTCTTCAGCACGGTCGCCGTGGAACCGACTGGAACTCCGACGAGTTGGAAGGCGAGGTCGGCCCCGCCGGGCAGACCACCAAGATCAACCGTCACCTGGTAAGTCAGCGCCGTACCAAGGAATCCTTCGCGCGGTGGACTGCTGATGACGTGCGGACGCACCGCTGCCAAGCGGTCGGTGATGCGCACGGTCATGGTCGCCGCTGCGGACCAGGTAACGCCGTCAGATGCACGCGCGGTAAACGTGATGTCACCGGTGGCACCCGCCACGGGCACATAGCGCACCGCGCCCGTGGTCGCATTCACCAGCGTCAACGTTCCGCTCGCTGGTGGACTGACGATCACCCACGTCAACGCGCCGCCTTCTGGATCGCTGCCTGAAAGCAGACCTTCTGCCGGCACATCGGTAACCGTCACCAGCATGCTGGCCGACACCTGCGGCGGGTCGTCCAACGGCAGCAGCGAGACGATCCTGGTGACAGCGGCGCTGGCATTCAGGCCATCGTTCGCCACCACCTGCACCGTGCGCGTGGTCGCCGTCAGTAATTGTCCGGTGCGCAAAAATTGCAGCGCTTGCAGTGCGGCCTGCGCTGCAGCCGGCGTCGCCGCCGCACTGGTAAAGCTGATGACCAGCGGCGTCCCACCGCTGCCGCCGGTAACGGTGCCAATCACGACCCCGCCATACAGCACCGTGCTACTGCTCAGGCTGATCTGCCCAGCGCCAAGACCATCATTGCGCAGACTCAAGACTTCGCCCCCCTGCGCGTCGGTGACGTTCATGGTCAAGCTGCCGCCAAGGAATGTCGCGGAATCCCCGTCACTAATGGTACCGCCTGGTGTGACATCGCTGGCAACCACACCTTCCGTCCAGGTCACGCCACCGCCGGGCAGAGTCACGATCGGCGGCGCATTCACCGCCTGCACGGTGATGGTGGTGGTGACCGGCAGACTGGTCGAGCCAGAGCCGTCGGTCAGCGTCACGCGCACGGTGCGCGGGCCTGCGACCGGCGGCGCCGCATCATTGCGGAAGGCCAGACGACGCAGCAGGGCCTGCGTCGCAGCGACCGTCGCCTGATCGTTCAGCAGCACCAGCAACGGACTGCTATCGGTGCCCGGTCCGGTGACGGTGCCGATGACCACGCCACCGAACAATACATCGGTTCCGGCCACATTGATCTGGCCCGCGGCAGAACCCTGGGGGTGGACGATCAAGCGATCATTGGCATTTCCGCCGGCGGTGAACTCAGCCGCCAGCACACCGGTAGTGAACACCACGCTGTCGGCATCGCTGACGGTGGCGGCAGGATCAAGCGCCAGTGCACCGGTACCTTGCAGGTAGAGCGTCGGTGGCGAGGGCAGGGTGATGATCGGGGGATCCTCGGTACCCTGCACCACCACCGTCAGATTTGCCGCGACCGAAGTCCCGCCATCACCATCACTCGCCACCACGCTAAGCTGGCGCAGTGCCAGCGATGGAACCGACGAGGTGTTTTCAAACGTCAGGTTGCGCAGCAGCGCCTGGGCCGCCGTCGGCGTGGCAAGGTTGGTCACGGTGACCGTCAACGCGCCGCCATTTTGACCACCGCTCAGGAAGCCGATCACCGCGCCGTTGTACGACACCGCATTACCGATGACGCCGATCTGGTTGGCGCCGGAGCCTTCATGGCGCACCCACACCTGATCGTCGGCGCTGCCATTGACCGTCCAGGTTGCCGTGATGATGCCACCACCCAGTGCGGATGAATCCAGGTCGCTGAAGCCCGCTCCGCTATCAAGCACCATGGCGCCGCTGGCTTCCGGGTATGACACCGACCCTGCGGGCAACAACACGACTGGCGCCTGGTTGACCGGCTGCATCACCACGTCCTTTGTCACCGGTGCGCTCACTCCACCACCACCGTTCGACAACAGTACTTGCACCCGACGCGTCACCGCACCCGGCGCCTGGGCAAGATTACCAAAAGTCAGATTGCGGACGAGCGCCTCCACCGCTGCTGGCAACGCAAGGCCACTGAGCGAGATACTGAGAGGTGCCCCGGCGCCGCCACTGATGGTGCCGATCTGGGTTCCTTCGTACGAGACCACCGCGCCGCTGACCCCGATCTGGCCAACGCCGTTGCCGACGTGGCGCACGTTCAGCACATCATCGGCAGTGCCGCCCTGGATGGTCGACACGCTAAGTGTACCACCAGCAAGATTGCCTCCCGGATCGCTTACCGTCGCCGCGCTGTCGAGCAGGATCGCGCCGCCGCCCTGCACCCACGTCACTGATGATCCAGGCATCGTCACCACCGGGATGGTCCCAGCCGGTGCGCCGGTGATGGTGATGGCAAAGGTGGTCAGCGGCAGCGCATTGCCCTCGCTGTTCAGCACCGTGAAGTCGAATCCGTCGGTCTCCGCCGCAACGCCGGTGTGCGTATAGACCATCAACCCGGCATTGATGTCGGCCTGGGTGAAGGTGTCACCATTCGTGCGCACGATGCCATCGCGGGTCAGGGTTCCGCGCGTGGTCGCACTCTGCACCGTGAAGACCAGTTGCGCCGGATCGAGCAGATCGACCACTTCCAGATTGAGGAAACTGACCACGCCGCTGCCCGCCACCGGCACCGTCAGACCGGCGTTGGTGTCGACCACGGGCAGGTGCACGACCGGTTGCACCGTGACGGTGAAACTGCGTGAGAACGTATTCTGACCACCATTGGCCGTGCCGGCATTGTCGCGCACGATGACAATGATGGTGGCGGTACCACTGGTGTTGGCGACCGGCGTCAGGGTCAACGCACCGGCGCTCTGTGGACTGGCGTAGGATACCGTGGGATTGGGGATGAGGTCAGGCCGCGACGAAACGACGGTAACCGTCAGCGTTTGACCGACCTCGTTTGCCGGTCCCGCGGATATGCCGGACAACGATACAACCTGCGACGGATCATTTTCGCTGATGGTCAGATCCGCGATCACCGCAAGGGTCGGCCGGTCGTTCACGGGTTGCACGGTCACCGTAAACGTTCGGCTGACGGTATCGATCGAACCCTGCGCCGTACCGCCATTGTCGCGCACCGTCACCGTCACCGTGCTGGTGCCGACTTGGTTGGGAATCGGTGCCAACAGCAACGTGCCCGTGCCATCCGGCGAGCTGTAGACCACCGTCGGATTCAGCACCAACGCCGTATTCCCAGACGTGGCGGTGATGGTGATGACCTGCCCAGGCGCATCGCCACCGTTGGTGATGCCGGTCAGCGCTATGCTCAACACGCCACTGTCTTCCAACACGCTCCGATCAGCAATGGCAGCGATGGTCGGCGTACTGTTGATGGCGAAGATCGTGACGGTGGTGGTGGCGACCAGACTGGTGAGTCCCCCACCATCCGTCGCCGTCACCGTCACCACCCGCGTGGTGGTCGCCGGATTCGCTGAGATGTTGTTATAGGTCAGCGAACGCAGCACCACCTGATAGGCCGACGGAGATGCCGCGCCGCTCAGACTGAGCACGCCCGTACCACTGTTATAACTGGCGCTGATCCCACCACTGGCGGTGACCGCCAACACCTCGTTGATGCCATCAAGCGGATTGGTCAGCGTCACCGTAGCGTTGGTGAGCAACGCGCTGTCGACATCGATGACCGTCATGCCGACGTCAACGATCAGCACTGCGCCAGCACCCTCAGTGAAGTTGGCGCTGTAATCCAGGGCGCCAGCAACGCCGTTGAGGTCGACCACCGGGGCACCGGGAACCGCCACCACGCTCACCGTCGCCACGGCTGCAGTGCCCAGCGCGGCGCCATCATCCACCGCGACGGTGATGACGCGCGCGGTGGTGGTCGGGTTCTGCGACGTATTGAGGTAGGTCAGCGTCCGCAACACCGCCTGATAGGTCGCCAACGAATCGACTCCGCTGAGGGTCAGCACGCCGGTGCCGGCATCGTAGTTCGCCGTCACCGCGCCGGATGGCGTCACCGTCACCGCTTCAGCAACCCCATCGAACCGATTGGTGATGGTGACCACCGCACCGCTAACCGTAATCTGGTCGGGATCGCTCAGCGTCAGCGCCGCACTATCGACGATGGCCACCGCTGCGCCGCCCTCGGTGAAGGTCGCACCGTAGCCCGTGCCGGCCGTCGCGCCGTTCAGATCCACCGTGGTGGTGGTGTTCTGCACCGTGAAGCTGATGCCCACGGTCAGCGAATCCGCCGCCATCGACAACGGCGCCACCCCGATCCCGATCAGGATCAGGGCCAGCAGGCCGCAGCAGTGGTGGCGGAGGGTACGCATGACTCAGGGCGTGGTCGCTGTCTCCTTGGTGGGATGGCGCAGACGCAGCAGTTCGATCCGGTCGTAGCGTCGTCCCTTTGCTTCACGCACATCGGTCCCCTCCGTGATCGCGCGGCGGGCAATAAACCGCACAGCATCAATCGGTTTTTCCGTCGGGGTTTCGCCAAGTGCACTTTGCACCGTCAATACGCGACTCTCACCGCTAGCGAGGGTGAATTCCGTGACATCAGTTTTCACCAACGCATCGTCGGCAATTGCACTAACGTGCTCTGGGTAGTAGCGACGGTGTCGGTCAGCCAATGCTCCTGGATAGATTTCAGCCAACGTCAACACGTCGAACATCGCAGGCGGGCCCTGATTGCGTATTTTTGCCTGCCCGCGCCAACCCTGTTGCTCACGGATCAAGCTGACACGTCCAGGCGTCACTGCTATCAGGCTGGTCGGTGCGGCGGCCTCCTCGTCGCGTACGGCCGTCTCAATCAAAAGCCTGGCTCGTACACGCAACGTCGCACCGAGCGCCACTTGGCCACCCTCACCGACCTCGACGTAGGCCACATAGTGACGATTCCAGTGCTCTGGCAGATCCGGAATATGTATGGTCACCCCGCTCGTCCCATCACTGCGAGGAGGCACCGTCAAAGACGTATGCTCCAATGTCAGCCAGGACGCGTCCGGCAGCGGCTCATACCCAGGCTCGAACTCCTTGATCGCGTACGTGGCCGGCCTGGTGATTTCCATCTTCAGGATCTTCTCAACCCCGGCCTGGTTCTGCGCAATGTAGCGCAGACCCTTTTTGCCCAGATCGATGACAGCCCCAGGGGTGACATCGTCGATGAGCACCAACGCCGGTCCAACGCCCATGCCTTCGCCAGCAGGAGTCAGAACCGCAGTCAGCAGCAGGGCAAGACCACGGTGCAAGATTGATAATATGGTAGTTTTCATGTCAGCAGGTCTTGCGTTCAGTCGTCAAGGCTAGCGGTGAAGCGCAGCACGATCGTTTGAGCCACAGCCGCGTTCGAGGAGATGGTGGTTGGGGCATCGAACAGGAAGTCGATCTCATTGGTGGTGCCAGCGGCCGCCAAGGCATTGATGAAATTAGCCGTATTAACCAGGGTTATATTTGATCCAGCCTGTAATTCAGCCAGAGTTGGGTCCGCATCACCAACCTTGGCCCTGATCTCGTACGTGTTTGCACCACTGTCGGCGCCGGCGGTCCATCCAGCATTCGAGTTGGTCGCGATGATCAAATCGATGTCAACCGCAGAGCCCGTGGTGGTGACGTTGGTGATCCGCAGATTATCTGTCCACGATCCGCCCGTTCCGTGCGTTGGGGTCAAGGTATTGTATTCGCCATCCAACGCGACGGTGCCAATCGCCCATACCGCAGCAGCAGTACCCGAATAGCCTCCGGCCCATTCGATCGCAATGACGTGGGCGATTGTGAAGGTGATGTTGACATCAAGCGTGGTCGCAGCGCTGGCGCGTGGTGCGCTGACGACGATCGCCAACAGGGCGAACAGACAGGAATGGATGAGGCGTTTCATAAGCAGAACCCCTTTCGTGGGTTGGTGGTTGAAGATGGCTGATTTCTGGTGGTCGGATGACATGGCTGATTCCTTGGGTTGATGGTTTGACAGAATGATGGAGTGCGCCGGCCTCACGGAGGCAGCGCCGCAGTGATGGTGACAGTCGTAGTTTGTTGGATGCCAGCACCGACGGTGATGGCGGTTGGCGTCCGCAAATAGAACTCGAAATCTGTACTCAGCCCTGAACGCAGACCACTGATCAGCGACTGGCCAACGGTGCTCAGGGTCAATTCATACGCCGCCGGGTTGGTCGGATCCGCCGCCGGCAGGCCCGCGTTATCGACCTTCAGTAAGAATTGATCGGTGCCCGCAGCGACAGCCGCCGGAGCCCAACCACTGGGCGCGGACACCGCCACCGCGATGGTCAGATTGGCGGTGGAATCACCAACATTGCGCAGCGCCAGATCGACCGCCGCCGTGGTATTGGCCGCCGAACCCAGGGCAGTCGTGCCGAGCGCCCAGACCTTGGGATTCGATCCCGTCACCCACGCAATGGCGAGCAGATTGCTGCCGCCGATATCCCGCGCACTTGCTGCGTTGCCAGTAGCCGGATTCAAGCCGACCGCATCGGCAACAACCAACGGATTCGCGACAAAAATACCGCTCGGCTTCCCTGTCGTCAGTGCACCGCTGCCATACGCACCACCGGGAGTCAGCAGCGGCGAACCCGCCAACGTCATCGACAGCGTCGTCCCACTCTGATTCGCCAACGTCGTCGTCGACAGCGTATCGCCACTCACCGGCAGACCCAGATCGGCGATCACCGCACCCGTCACCGTCACGCTTTCGGAAAACGTCAGGGTCATGGCGTCGCCCGCATCGACGCCATTGGCGTCACCGTCGGTCCAGGCGGACGACATCAGCACCGGCGCCGCCGCATCCGTGGCCGCCGTCGCGGCACCCTCGACCTGAATGACACCCGAACCCGACGCGTCAGTTAAACCCGTATTCGCAGTGATCTGCACCAACGGTGTTACGCCGGTATCCTGCGTCCCAGATTCCGTCAACTGCAGCTCAATAATCGCATCGTTGGCCGTCGCACCCGTCACGTAACCGGTGACCGTATAGCCCGTCACCGCTACCATGAAGCCGGTGAAGGTATCATTGAGACTGCGATCAAAGGTCAGACGAATGCGATCAATCCGTCCATTCCCATTGGTATCCAAGGTCTGACGACTCGTCAGCGTCGGCGCCACATCCGTCAACGTCACCGCCGTCGTCGTATAGACGACGCGGAACAACCGCCCGGCCTGGGCAAAGACCGCATTATTCGCCAAGCCACTGAACGTGCCGGTGATGCTCGATCCACTGACGATGGTGTAAACTGTCCCTACCGCTGGGTTGGCATTGCTCGCCACCGTCAGAGTCGCAGACGCCAGCGCGACGGTGCCGCTGGACGTAATGCGGTCGGCAGTCGGCCCGGTGCCGTTCAGGTCCACCGAGTAGGTCGATCCCGAAACATACGTCACCGCAGCGGTGTTCAGCGTGCCGATGGATACGCCGGTCGCCGCGCCAGGGGCGATGATGCCACCACTCGCCAACGTGATCGCGCCACTGACCGTTCCCGTGCCACCGAGCGTTCCACCACTATTCACCGCCACCGCGCTGCCGGCAGCAGTCGAACCAGTCACCACCAGCAGCGTGCCGGCACTGATGGTCGTCGCCCCGGTGTAGGTGTTGACGCCGGACAACGTCCACTCACCGCTGCCGGTTTTCGTGAGCGACGTCGTGCCACTGCCGTTAACGATCGCAGCCGTGATGCTAGCGGTCCCAGCACTCGATCCTTGCAGGGTCAGCGTCTTCGCGCCCACACCGGTCGCCGTCAACGCGCTGGTGAAGCTGAGCACGCCGGTACCGGATTGATCGATGGTCGCGCCGCCGGTCGTACCGGCGAGATTGATGACGCGGTCGCTAGAGTCGCCCGTGCCGGTGTAGACCAGCGTTCCGGCGATGGTACTGCTGCCGATGGCGATGGTGCCGTTACCCGCCGTAATCGGCGCTCCCACCGCGCTGGCGCCGCCCGAAACACTCTTGATGGAAATGATGCTGAGGGTACCAGCGCTCACCGAGGTCGTGCCGGTATAGGTGTTCGCGCCGTTCAGCACCAACGTGCCGCTGCCGGCCTGAACCACCGCGCCGCTACCGCTGATCACGGAATTGAAATGGGTGCCCTGGGTGAGGGTGTCGGTGCGGTTGAAAGCCAGGGTCGCATTATTAGTAATGGCACTGCTGGCGGACAGCGAACCGGCAGTCCCTGCCGCACCGATTTGCACTGTTCCGGCCGTGATGGTCGTGGTGCCGGTATGAAGATTGGTGCCAGAAAGAACGAGCGTACCCAAACCGCTCTTGGTCAACGCACCCGTCGTCGCGGTGTCCGCGCCAGAGATGGTCAACGTATTCGTCGTGACCTCGATGGTGCCGGTGGTCGCGGCGGTGATGGTGAAATTGCGGTCCGTACTCGCCGTCGCGCCGGTGTATTGCAGCGTGCCGCCATTGAAGACCACGTTTGCTGCCGCGTTGGTGGCCTGGCCAAGATTGCCTGCCACGCCGCCATTGCCGATGGTGGCGACTGACAAGGTGCCGGCGCTGATGGTCGTGGTGCCGGTGTAGGTATTGGCACCGCTGAGCGTCAGCGTGCCCGCACCGGACTTCGTCAGACTGCCGGTCTCCGACATCACACCGGAATAGGTGGTCGAGGTGTTGTCCCCACCCGTGGTGAGGGTCGCGGTGCCGAGCATGACCGCTCCCGCACCGCTCAACGAACCAATGGTCTCGCTAAAATCGTTGAGGTCGAAGATTCCACCAGCATTGGTCAAGGACACTGCGGACCCATCCGGGATGACACCCGCGGCGGCCAATTGCAGCATACCTTGATCAACCAGGGTGGGTCCGCTGTAGGTGTTGGCGCCAGAGAGCACGGTGTTACCACCGGCTGCGCCGCGCCAGATCATCTGCGAGCCGACTCCTGGTGTGCCAGAGAACACCCCGCTAAAGATCTGCGTGCCGCTGACGTTGTCGAATTTTGTACGACTCCAGGTGTCGCTGGTGATGTTGCCGGCATAGGTGAATCCGGATCCGAGAAAAAACAGCGTATGGAGCGCGCCACTGCTTCCTCCAGTGGTGACCAGGCTCAGCACGGTTCCGGCAGTCCCGGAGATGGTGTTCCCGGTCAGGTGGAGGTCATCGCCGTCATCCGATTCGATGGTGCTGCTGGCGGTGACCGAGAAGGCGTTGGGCAGGGTCGCCGTGGTGCCGTGGTAGAGTTTGCCACCGTTGAGGATGATCGCCCCGGTGGCATTAAGATTGTTGTTCGCCGAGAAGGACAACGTGCCCGCGGTGACCGTGGTGCTACCGGTATAGGCATTGGCACCGCTGAGCGTCAGCGTGTTCGCACCGGTCTTGGTCAACCCACCCGCGCCGCTGAGAATGCCGCCAAAGGCGAGGTTGCCGCTGGCCGCATTGGCGGTGCGCGTGGCGGCCATGATCATCGCCAGATTGATGGTCTGCACGCTGTCGTCATTGTTGGTGACAGCTCCGGCCAGCGTGATGCGGTTGCCGCCGATGGTGAAAGCACCAGCTCCGGTATTGAAGGTGATGCTGGCGAAGCTGGGGTCCGCCGCGAAGTCGTTGTTCGGCGTCAGCCGCAGGCCGCCAGCGAACACCAGGTCGTCGCCAGCGATGGGCGCCAGATCGTTATCCCAGTTCTCCTTGGTCGTCCAGTTGCTGTCGACCAGGCTGCCGCCATCCCACGTCCGCGTCGTCGGCCGCGCCACATCGGTCAAGGTCACGGTGGTACCGGGGTAGGCGATCTGAAAGGTCCGGCCCTGCTGAGTGAACATGGCGCCGTTCACCAATCCCGCGAACGTGCCGGTCACACTCGTGGTCGCACTGACGATGGTGTAAACATTATTAACGGCCGAGGTCCCAGCGATATTCGCCACCGTCAACGTCACCACTCCAGTGCCAAGGGCCACGGTGCTGACTGATGTGATGCGATCCGCTGCCTGCGTAGATCCGTTGAGATCGACCGTATAGATGCCGCCGGTGCAGGTTAACCCGGCGGTGTTCAGCGTGCCGATGGACACACCCGTCGCCGCGCCAGGGGCGATGATGCCACCACTCGCCAACGTGATCGCGCCACTGACCGTTCCCGTGCCGCCGAGCGTTCCACCACTATTCACCGCCACCGCGCTCGACGCGTGCGTCGAACCAGTCACCAGCAGCGTTCCTGCGCTCACCGTCGTCGCGCCGGTGTGGGTATTGGCCCCGGTCAGCGTCAGCACGCCCGTGCCGGCCTTAGTCAGGCCGCCGGCACCGCTGATAGTCCCTCCCAGAACGACAGCGTTGGTGACGCAGTCCACCGTACGGGTGGCCGCCAGGTGCAATCCCAGATTTATCGTCTGCACGTTGCTGCTGTTGTTGGTAATGCTACCCCCCAGGATTAATTCGCTGTACGGCGACAATTGCGCCCCAGGAATCACTTCGGATGGCACATTTGGCACCTCGACGGGATCTGACGGCTTGTCCCAGCCAACCGCCAGATTGTCGCCGCCGGCATCATCTTTCTGTAGTGCTTCAATGTAATATTTCTGCCCAGCGGTCAGAGCGATGGCCACTGACTTCTGTGATGCGAACTTGTTCCATTCCCGACTGTCCGTCCAATCCCCAACCGAGGCGATCAGGAGCTTGTTCGCCGGCAGCGTGTCCGTGCTCAGCCACAGTTCGCTATTATCGTCGGATGCGATCCAGAAGGTATAATTGCCGGTGGTCGGCGCGGTGACGAAGCCACGAACCCGAGTGCCATAATTGTCCGCCCAGTTGATTGGCCCTTCCAGGCTGCTCAAGGTGTCGCTGATGTTGGGCGTGGTTCCGGTTGGGATGTTCGCGACGTTGCCGCCGCCGACTCCAGTCCAGACCTCGCGTGAGATCGTGCCGGTGACGGTGGCGGACCCGATCACGAATGCTCCGGCCCCACTATTGAAGATGATGCTATTGAAACTGGTGCCCGCAGGGAAATCGTTGTTCGGCGTCAGGCGCACGATGCCGTCGAACTGCACGTCATCGCCAGCGATCGGCGCGACGTCGAGGTTCCAATTGGCTGCCGTCGTCCAGTTGTCGTTC
>Ga0105046_10016238_pt1 | contig 11439 bp, 7 predicted proteins | sample MAT03_FD_78385 | JGI IMG/M metagenome (GOLD analysis project Ga0105046, IMG submission 78385) | Freshwater microbial communities from Lake Fryxell liftoff mats and glacier meltwater in Antarctica - MAT-03 (megahit assembly) | ecosystem: Environmental > Aquatic > Freshwater > Ice > Liftoff...
CACATCCCCGACGATGTCCGCAGCGACCCCTCCGCCGATTCCGACGCGGACACCGCCGGCGGCGGTGGGGGAGGGGCGGGGTACGCGAGCCTCGCCGGCACCAGCCTCGAGCAGATCGAGAAGCGGGCGATCAGGGAGACCCTGCGTCTCACCCAGGGCAACCGCGAGCAGGCGGCGAAGCTGCTCGGGATCGGCGAGCGGACGCTCTACCGAAAGCTGAAGGAGTACGGGCTGCGATGAGGCGTGACGCCCATGTGATCCGACCGAGCCACTGCGACGCCAGCCACCCATGAAGGCCATCCGCGTCCGCACCTTCGGTCCCCCCGACGTCCTCCGACTCGAGGACGTTCCCGGCCCCACGCCCGGCGCCGGCCAGGTTCTCGTCCGCGTCCACGCCGCGGGCGTCAACCCCGTCGACACGTACATCCGGGCGGGCACCTACGGAACCCTCCCGCCGCTCCCGTACACCCCCGGCATGGATGCCGCGGGGGTCGTGGTCGCGGTCGGTCCAGGCACCGACGGCATCGACGTCGGCGACCGCGTCTGGACGGGCCGCTCGATCAGCGGCACCTACGCCGAAATGGTCCTCTGCGACGCCGCGCAGGTCCACCCGCTCCCGGCCCGCCTGGGCTACGCGCAGGGTGCCGCCATCCACGTCCCCTACGCCACCGCCTGGCGCGCCCTCCACCAACGCGCGAAGGCCCGCCCGGGCGAGTGGGTGCTGATCCACGGCGCCAGCGGGGGCGTGGGCCTCGCCGCCGTCCAGGTCGCCCGCGCTGCGGGCCTCCGCGTCATCGGCACCGCGGGCACGCCCCGCGGGCTCGACCTCGTCCGCGAGCACGGCGCCCACCACGCCCTCAGCCATCACGATCCGGGTTCCCTCGACCGCATCCGCGAGATCACCGGGCATCCGCAGGGCGGCGTCGATGTCGTGATCGAGATGCTCGCCAACGAGAACCTGCAGAAGGACCTGGAGTTCCTTGCCTCGGGCGGGCGCATCGTCGTCGTCGGCAGCCGCGGCCCGGTCGAGATCACGCCCCGCGCCGCCATGGCCCGCGACGCCGCCATCCTGGGCATGATGCTCTTCAACGCCACGCCCGCCGAAACGCGGGAGGTCTACGCGGCGCTCGACGCGGGGCTCGAGAACGGCACGCTCACGCCCGTGGTCGGGCGCGAGTTTGCCCTCGCCCACGCCGCGAAGGCGCACGAGCTCGTCATGCAGCCCGGGGCGCACGGCAAGATCGTGCTGATTTCCTGAGCGGGCGCTCGCTTCTTCCGGCCTATCCGTCGCCGGCGCGACGCATCACCAATCCAGCGGCCCCCGCCACGCCGCGGCGAGGTCGTCGACCGCGACGTCGACGTCCCCGCGGTCCCACGCCAGCCGCCCCGAGTCGTCCACGGCCCCGATGACCTCGCAGGCCACGCCCGCCGCGGCGAGGGCTTCGACGGTCGCGACGCGGTCGTCCGCCGCGACCTCCAGCACGTACCGGCTCGGCGACTCCGAGAACGCCCACGCCGACAGGCCCAGCCCCCCCGGTCCGATGTCCAGCCGAGCCCCCAGCGGCGGAATTCCCGCCCCCGTCGTCGCGATGAGCATTTCCGCCACCGCCACCAGCACGCCCCCGTCCGAAACGTCGTGCGCCGAGGCCACGAGCCCACGGGCGATCACGCCCGCCACCCCGCGGGCCGTCCGCGGCCCCGCGATCAGGTCCACCCGCGGCATCGCCCCGCCCGATCCCGTCACCTGCGCGAACCGCGAGCCGCCCATGGCCCCCGTCGCCTCCCCGACCAGCAGCAGGGCGTTCCCCGCCCGCTTGGCGTCCATGGAGACGGCCCGATCGATCCGCGGCACCCTGCCCAGCCCGGTCACCAAGAGCGTCGCGGGAATCTCGATCGTTCGCCGCTCTCCGGTCGTCGGATCCTCGTACCTGAACTGGTTGTTCAGCGAGTCCTTCCCGCTCACGAAGGGCGTGCGATACGCCTTCGCCCCGTCATAGCACCCCGCCGCGGCCCTCACCAACGACCCCATGTTCTCCGGCTTCTCGCAGCTTGGCCAGCAGAAGTTGTCGAGGATCGCGATGCGCTCTGGGTCGGCCCCGACACACACCAGGTTCCGCACGCACTCGTCGATCGCCGCGAGCACCATCAGGTACGCGTCGCCCCCCAGCGCCGCGTCGCCGATCCCCGTCTGCAACCCGCAAGCGAGCGCGACGCCCACGCCGGTGCCGGGGATCGGCTCGATCACCGCTGCGTCCCCCGGCCCGCGTCCGCCCGGGCCGACCAGGGGCTTGAGCACCGTGTTCCCCTGCACCTCGTGGTCGTACTGCCGCACGATCCAGTGCTTGGACGCGATGTCCGGGTGCGAGAGGAGCGTAAGCAGCGTCTGCGTGATCGACCCGTGCAGCGACGTCTCCCCGGCGGGCGCGGCGGCCGGAGGATTCCATCTCGCCTCCCGCGTCGGCGTCGGGATGCCGTCGTGCACGAACGCCATCGGCAGCCGCCCGACCTCCGTCCCCGCGTATCGCAGGATCAGCTCCGCCCCCGGCGTCCCGAAGACGCCGAGGTCCGCCAGCTCCACCCCCTCCTCGGCGCAGATCGCCCGCAGCGCCGCGAGCTTCCCCTCCGGCACCGCGAGCACCATCCGTTCCTGCGCCTCGCTGATCCAGACCTCGGTGTACGACAACCCCGCGTACTTGAGCGGGGCCCGGTCCAGATCCACCGCTGCCCCCAGCTCCGCCCCCATCTCCCCGACCGCCGACGAGAACCCCCCCGCCCCGCAGTCCGTGATCGCGGTGAACAAGGGCTCTCTCGCGCCCGCTGCCCCGGCGTGGTCCCGCGCCCGGAGCACCACCTCCAGCACCCGCTTCTCCTCGATCGCGTTGCCGATCTGCACCGCGTGCGCGAACTCCGTCGCCGCGCTCGATTCCACCTCCGCCGACGAGAACGTCGCCCCGTGGATCCCGTCCCGCCCCGTCCGCCCCCCGATCGCCACGATCCGGTCCCCCGCCCGCGCACCCCCCTTGATCAGCCCCCGCGGCAACACCCCCACGCACCCGCAGAACACCAGCGGATTCCCCACGTACCGATCGTCGAACGCCACCGCTCCGTTCACCGTCGGGATCCCCATGCGGTTCCCGTAGTCCCGCACCCCCGCCACCACGTCCGTCAGCACCCGCCGCGGGTGCAGCGCACCCGGCGGCAACGGCTTTCGACCGTCCGCGCCCACCCCGCCCGGCGCTCCCGCGCTCTCCGCCCACCGCTCCGGAAACGCCACGCAGAAGACGTTCGTATTCGCGATCGGCCGCGCCCCCAGCCCGGTCCCGATCACGTCGCGGATGCACCCCCCCGCCCCCGTCGCCGCCCCGCCATAGGGCTCGATCGCCGACGGCCGGTTGTGCGTCTCCACCTTGATGCACACCGCGTGCTCGTCGTCGAGGGCGACGACCCCGGAGTTGTCCTTGAAGACCGACAGGGCCCAGTCCACCCCCTCGTCGATCAGCTCGAACGTCGCCGCGGCCACGGTCCGCTTGAGCAGGTTGTCGATCGTCACGGACCCGTCCCCCCCCACGACGTGCCCCGGCCGCCCCGCCCACGCGATGGGGTCCTCCCGCATCTCCCCGCCGCTCCTGTACACCACCTTGCTCTTGAGCGTCTTGTGCACGCAGTGCTCGGACCAGGTCTGCGCGAGCGTCTCGAGCTCGATGTCCGTCGGCTCCCGCCCCAGCCGCTCGAACTCGTCCCGCACCGCCCGCATCTCCTCGGCGCTCAGGAACAGGTGCGCCTCCCGCGAGAGCCGCGCCAGCGCCGCGTCGTCTAGCCCCCGCACCGTCACCGTCCGCGGCTTGAAGACGTACGCCCGACCCCGGGGCAGCTCCGTCGGCTCCCACGCGCCGCTGGTGATCTGATGCACGACCGGGTTCGCCAGCAGCCGCCCCGCCAACTCCCGCGCCTGCGCCGCCGTCACCCCCGCGAGGTCGTACCGCGTTCCCGTCGAGACCTCCGCCCCGGCCCCTTCGCCCAGCAGGTCGCGCAGCGCCTCCCGCACCGACTGGGCCGCCGGGTCCATCACCCCCGGCAACGGGTGCACCTCGATCGTCTCATACCCCGCCGCCGCGCGGATGCCCTCCGTCGCAGCCTCCACCACCGGGTTGGCCAGCAACCCCGCCATCGCCCGCCGCCGCTGCTCTCGTTCGGGCATCCCCCCGATCAGGTACACCCGCGCCGTCATCGCCCGCGTCACGGGGTACCCGAGCGCCCGGGACCGCCGTTCCACGCTCAGCGCCCGCGGATCCGGCACGTGCGGCAGGGTCCTCACCTCGACCCGAAACAACGACGATTGACCACCTGGTTCCTGGCTCACGGCGCGATCGTAGCGACCCCTCTCCCCTCCTCGTCACCCCGTCGTTCCGTGACTCGGCGATCCCGCGCTCTGATACAGTCCCTCCATGGCCGAGCGCACCCTCCAGACCGAGGCCGCGAGCAGCGACTTCGTCCCCGGCACCCCGGTCCTGGCCGACGACGCCGCCGCGGCGTCCCGCGCGCCCGCGGGCCCCATGCTTTTCGAGATCGCCTGGGAGGTCTGCAACCAGGTCGGGGGCATCTACCAAGTCATCCGATCCAAGGCCCCGCTGATGACCCAGCGCTGGGGCGAACGCTACTGCCTCGTCGGCCCGTGGGAGGAGAGCAAGGCCCAGGTCGAGTTCGAGGAGGTCCGCGCCACCGGCTGGATCGCCCGCGCCCTGCAGCAGGTGCGGGACTCGGGCCTCCCCGTCCGCTACGGCCGCTGGCTCGTCCCCGGCCGCCCCCGCGTCATGCTCCTCGAGCACGGCCTCCCGGCGGATCGCCTCGCCATCGTCAAGTACGGCCTGTGGGCAGACCACGGCATCGAGACGCCCGCCTCGGACTGGCTCATCGACCAGGTCGTCAGCTTCTCCGACGCCGTCCGCCGCCTCTTCGAGGCCCTCTGCGAGGCCCGCCCGGGAGCCAAGGCCCCCGCACCCGCCGCCGCGGCGGCCGCGCCCCCCCAGCCCCTCCTCGCCCACTTCCACGAGTGGATGGGCGGCCTGGTCATCCCCACGCTGCGTCGAAAGAACCTCCCGGTCGCCACCGTCTTCACGACGCACGCCACGCTGCTGGGCCGCTACATCGCCAGTTCTCGCGAGGACTTCTACGACCAGCTCCCCTGGCTCGACCAGGAGGCCGAGGCCCGCCGCTACAACGTCGTCCCCCAGCACAAGATCGAGCGCGCCTGCGCCCACGGGGCCCACGTCTTCACCACCGTCTCGGGCGTCACCGCCGAAGAGTGCGCCTCGCTCCTGGGCCGCCCCGTCGACGTCGTCGTCCCCAACGGCCTCACCATCGGCCTCTACAACGCCGGCCACGACCAGCAGCGCCTCCACGCCGAGTACAAGGAGCAGATCCACAAGTTCACCATGGGGCACTTCTTCCCCAACTACTCCTTCGACCTCGACCGCACCCTCTACGTCTTCACCAGCGGCCGCTTCGAGCCCCGCAACAAGGGCTTCGACCTCTGCCTCGAGTCCATGGCCCGCCTCAACGCCGAGCTCAAGGCCGCCAACCTCGGCAAGACCGTCGTCTTCTTCATCATCAGCAAGCGCGCCTCCAAGAGCATCAACCCCCTCGCCATGGAGCAGCGCGGCGTCCTCAACGAGCTGTCGGACGTCTGCGAACGAATCACCGACGGCGTCCGCCAGCGCCTCTTCGCCCGCGCCGCGGCCCAGGGCAAGCTCCACCTCGACGACCTCGTCGACGAGTACTGGCTCCTCCGCTACCGCCGCGCCCAGCACGCCCTCCGCAAGGGCGGCCTCCCCATGGTCGTCACCCACATGCTCGAGGACGACGTCCACGACCCCGTCCTCAATCAGATCCGCTCCCTCCAGTTGTTCAATAAGGAGGAGGACCCCGTCAAGGTCGTCTACCACCCCGACTTCATCACCCCCACCAACCGCCTCTGGGGCGTCGAGTACGACCAGTTCGTCCGCGGCTGCCACCTCGGCCTCTTCCCCAGCCTCTACGAGCCTTGGGGCTATACCCCCCTCGAGTGCGCCGCCATGGGCGTCCCCGCCGTCACCAGCGACCTCGCCGGCTTCGGCCGCTACGTCAACGAGACCTACAAGGACCCCGAGTCTCTCGGCCTCAAAGTCCTCCGCCGGCGCGGCCGCCCCTTCCACGATTCCGCCGCCGACCTCTCCGCCTATCTCCTCGACTTCTGCAAGAAGGAACGCCGCGACCGCATCGCCCTCCGCAACGAGGTCGACCGGCGCAGCTGGGACTTTGACTGGAGCAAGCTCGGCAAGGCCTACCACACCGCCCACGATCTCGCCCTGGCCCGATACGCCGCCGACCTCCCCGGCGCCGACTCGACCCAGGTCGCCATGGTCAGCGCGGCCCAGCTCTCCCGCGCGGGCGCCACGGACGGCGCCCCCGACCCATCCCGCCCCGACCTCTTCCGAACCGAACTCCTTCGCCCCGAATCCCTCACCCCCGCCGGCCACAACGGCAGTTCCTCCCCCCAACGCGCTTCCTAACCATGGCCCGCCGCCCCGCGCTCATCCGCGTCCCGACACCTCCCCCCGCGCCCGCGTCCGACGCCCCTCACGTCGAGCTCTACACCGACGGCGCCTGCTCCGGCAACCCCGGCCCCGGCGGCTGGGCCTACATCCTGAAACACCCCGCCAGCAACGCCGCCCGCGAGGAGTCCGGCGCCGACCCCGCCACCACCAATAACCGCATGGAACTCATGGCCGCCATCATGGGCCTCGAGGCCCTGAAGCGCCCCAGCGTCGTCGACCTGTACTCCGACTCCCGCTACGTCCTCGACGGCCTCGAGACCTGGATCAAGGGGTGGAAGGTCAAGGGCTGGAAGACCGCTTCCAAGCAACCCGTCAAGAACATCGACCTCTGGCAACGTCTCGACGCCCTCCGCCAGGGCCACGACCTCCGCTTCCACTGGATCCGCGGCCATAACGAACACCCCGAGAACGAACGCTGCGACGAGTTAGCCGTCGCGGCCTACCGCGAACTTCAACGCGCGACCTGACCAATCCCCTGGGGGCGGGTGTTCGGTTCACATACATCGCCGCGCCCGGATCTGCAAACGGTGAGACGCCCCGATGTTCGCCCCGCTTGACGGCGTAATACGTTGTGATCGAAGGACTTACGGAATGGTCTGAAAGATTCACCGCGTCTTTCGGACGCGTTTCCGCGGCTCCATGGTATGGTCCGGTCCAGAGAGAGACCCCATGCCAAAGCCCCCGACGCCCATCAGCGCTCAGACCATCGGCACGCTCATCATCGCCTGCACCGCGCTCCTCACCATCGCCGGTCCCCTCTCGCCCCCCGCCGGCCCCGTGGCGTCCACCTTCAAGACCCTCGCGGAGGTCGAGCCCCGCATCCCGATCTCCGCCGCCACGACCCCTGGCTCCGCCGGCAATCTCTTCAGGATCAACCAGCCCGGTTCCTACTACCTCTCCGGCGATGTGGCCGTCCCTTCCGGCGTCGGCATCGCCGTCTTCGCCGCCGATGTCCTCATCGACCTCAACGGCTTCACCCTCAGGAACTCCGGCTCCGCCACGACCGGCGTCTCGGCGGGCAGCTCGTCGCCGGGCCTCCGCATCCGCAACGGCGCGCTCCGCGGCTTCACCCAGCACGGCATCCAGTCGGGCGCCCTCGCCACCCACGTCGACGGGATCCGCGTCACCACGCTTCTTCCCAGCGCCGATGGGATCGAGCTCTCGGGAAAGGGCGGCCACCTCGCCCGCTGCACCGCCACCGGCCCGACGCCCCCCGGCGGCGGCGACGGCCTCGCCGCCGTGGGCGACGGCTCCATCATCGAACACTCCTCCGCCGTCGGCTTCGACGTCGGGATCCGCGGCGGACGCGACGCCTTGATCTCACGCTGCCGCGTCGCCGGCTGCGGCACGGGCGTTTACGGCCTGACCGGCGCCCGCGTCCGCGATTCGGCCGCCGCCCGCAACGGCCGCGAGGGGTTCTATCTCACCGGCGATGCCGCGGTCGAGGGGTGCGCCGCCCGCGAGAATCGGACCGGATTCCGGATCGGCTCCGGCTCGACCCTCGCCGGGTGCACGGCCCGGTTCAACGACGACTTCGGCTACTTTCTCCCGGAAGCCGCCTCCCTCGTCTCCAGCGTGGCGGCCGACACCGCCGGGATCGGCGCCTACGCCGCCAACGGCTCCCTCGTCGCCCGCTGCGTCCTCTCGGCCAACGGCTCGGCGGGCCTCCACTTGGTAGACGATTCCACCGCGGAGGCCAACCTCTGCGACGGCAACGCCTCGGGCGGAATCCTCGTCAACGGCGTTGATAACCGTGTTCATGGGAACACGCTCACCGACAACGCCACCGGCCTTGACGTCTACTTCTCGGGCAACTTCATCGCCCGCAACGCCGCCGCCGGCAACACCGCCGCAAACTACACGACGCTCGGCGTGCAGACCGCCGGACCCATCGTCGCCGCGGCGGGCTCCATCACCACTCCCAGCCCCCACGCCAATTTCGCGTACTGACCCGACCCGCCCTGCCCCCGTTACCCCCAGGATCCCTCCCATGCACCAGCGCGCCCACACCGCCGTCCTCGCCGCCTCCGGCCTCCTCATCGCCGGCACTGCCATCTTGACCGTCGCCGGGCCCCTCTCCCCGCCCGCGGGCCCAGTCGCCTCCACCTCGAAGACTCTGACAGAGGTCGAGCCCCGGACCCCCATCTCCGCCCTCCCCCTCACGATCTCCCAGCCCGGTTCGTACTACCTCACCCGCGACCTCTCCGTCGCCTCCGGCGACGCCGTGATCGTCGCCTCCGCCGACGTCACCATCGACCTCAACGGCTTCACGCTCCGCAACGCCGGCACCGCCAACCGCGGCATCTCCGCCGCCGTCACCTCCACAGGCCTCCGCGTCCGCAACGGTTCCATCCGCGGCTTCGCCACCCACGGCATCCTCTCCGATGCCCCCGCCACCGAGATCGAGGCCGTCCGCGTCACCACCCTCGTGGGCGCCGCCGACGGCATCCGCCTCACCGGAAGCCAGAGTCGCATCGCCGAGTGCGCCGCCGAGGGCCCGACCCCCGTCGGCACCGGCGACGGTCTGGTCGCCTCGGGCGAGAGTTCCGCCGTCGAGTCCTCGACCGCCGCCGGCTTCGACGTCGGCATCGCGTGCGGCGCCAACGCCGTCGTCGCCGGCTGCCGCGTGTCGGGCTGCGTCACCGGCATCTCCACGGTCGTCGCCGCCCGCGTGGTCGACTGCATCGCCTCCCTCAACACCGGCGCCGGCTTCAACCTCGCCGACGCCAGCAGCGTCGCCGGCTGCGTCGCCCGCGAGAACGCCACCGGCTTCAACATCGGCATCGCCTCCAGCGTCACCGGCTGCACCGCCCGCCTCAATTCCGGAGCGGGGTTTGCCGGCCTGACGAACTCGGTCGCCATCGCGTGCGCCGCCTACGACAACGGATTCACCGGCTTCAACCTCGGCTCGACCACCCTCCTCAGCCGCTGCATCTCCTCCGCCAACGGTAACAACGGCATGACCGTCGGCGGGGACTCGTTCATCGAGGGCAGCACCTGCGACGGCAACGCCGCCACGGGCATCGCCCTCAACAACAACGACGCCCGCATCGAGGGCAACACCCTCACCGACAACGCCACGGGCCTATCCACCAGCGCGGGCGGCAACATCATCCTCCGCAACACCGCCTCGGGCAATACCACCGCCGACTGGGCCATCGGCGGCACCAACTCCTTCGGGCAGATCATCACCTCCGGCCCCATCGCCACCAACAACCCCTGGTCCAACTTCAGCTACTGACCGCCTCAGTCTCCGCCCCCCGGGTGCCACGGCCCCCGGCTTCGGGGCCGTGCGTTGGGCATCCAGACCCCCGACCGTCCGCGATCATCCCGCCCGCTCCCGATTCCACCGACCTCGCCCGCTCTCCGCCCAAGGACGATTCCCATGCAGACGACCACCCGCACCACCCTCCTCGTCGCCGCGGCCGCCCTCCTCTCCTGCACCGCGCTCCTCACCGTCGCCGGTCCGCTCTCGCCCCCCGCGGGCCCCGTCGCCCCGGCGCACAAGACCCTCGCCGAGGTCGAGCCCCGCATCGCCATCTCCCTCGCCACCACCCCGGGCGACGCCGACAGTGACTTCAAGATCTCCCAGCCCGGTTCCTACTACCTGACCGGCGACGTGGCCGCCACGAAGGACTTCGCGATCGCCGTCTTTGCCTCCGACGTCGTCATCGACCTCAACGGCTTTACGCTCCGAAACGCCGGCGCCAGCAACTACGGAGTGATGGCGGTCGGCGCCGCAAACCTCGTCGTCCGGAACGGCTCCGTCCGCGGCTTCACGGACGGGGCCATCTACGCCATTACCCGCGCCGCCTCGGTCGAGGGCGTCCGCGTCACCGTCGGCTTCGGCGACGGTGTCGAGCTCCTGGGCGACCGCAGCCGCATCATCGCCTGTAGCGCCACCGGAACAAACTTCCCCGGCACAGGCACCGGCGACGGCCTCCAAGCCCTCGGCGAGGGCTCCCTCGTCGAGTCCTCCTCCGCCATCGGCTTCGACCGCGGCATCGCGGTCGGTCCCCGCTCCACCGTCTCACGGTGCCGCGTCTCCGGCTGCACCTTCGGGATCGACGCCTCCACCGACGCCCGCCTCGCCGACTCCGTCGCCTACCGGAACACCTCCACTGGCTTCGACCTCGACGGCAACGCCTCCGTCGAGGGCTGCGTCGCCCGCCAGAACGGCAGGGGCTTCGACGCCACCGGCGGCTCCACCCTCGCCGGGTGCACGGCCCTTTTCAACGCCGGCGACGGCTTCGCCATCGCCGGCAGCATCGCCGACGCCTGCACGTCATACGACAACGGCGACGACGGCATCCAGGCGGGCGAGGGATCCCTCATCACCCGGTGCATGCTCGCCGGCAATACCGTGGCCGGGCTGAACCTGGGGAGCGACTGCACCGCCGAGTTCAATGCCTGCGACGGCAACCTCTCCATGGGCATCAACGTCGCCGGCGCCGACTGCCGCGTCGACGCGAACTCCCTCACCGACAACCCCACCAACCTCAACGTCGCCTCCGCCGGCAACTTCATCGCCCGCAACTCCGCCTCGGGTGCCCTCGCCAACTACACCTACGCCGGCGCCCAGACCGCCGGCGGCACCTTCGCCGCGGCGGGCTCGATCGTCACCAACAACCCCTACGCCAACTTCACGTACTGATCCAAGCCCCCGCGCCTCGCGTCGGACCCCCCGCAACCACCGCCCCACGCCCAAGCCACACCCCCGTCCGCCCGAACCATTCCCGCCCCGCCCGAGGTATCAGCCATGTTCCGACGCCTCCTCCCCGCCGCCCTCCTCACCTCCGCCGCGCTCTGCGTCGTCGTCGCCGTCGCCGGGCCCCTCGCCCCGCCC
>Ga0105046_10016239_pt1 | contig 11438 bp, 7 predicted proteins | sample MAT03_FD_78385 | JGI IMG/M metagenome (GOLD analysis project Ga0105046, IMG submission 78385) | Freshwater microbial communities from Lake Fryxell liftoff mats and glacier meltwater in Antarctica - MAT-03 (megahit assembly) | ecosystem: Environmental > Aquatic > Freshwater > Ice > Liftoff...
CCACACCCAGGCCCCGTACCTTCTCGGTGGGCGCCCCGTCATTAAAAAAAAACCAGTTGCGGGATATCAACTGGGCCGCGATCGAGCCGGTATTGGCAATGGTGATGGTGTAGGCGAAAACATAGTGCCCTTGCTGCGGCGCCGATTGCTCGGGCAGGTATCTCGGCTGCACTTCCACCTGGAACTGGTACTTGGGCATGGCGCTATGCTAACTGCGAAAATGCCGCTTCGATCCAACTCGCACCACAAGACCTCACGCCATGACCTTTCGCATCGCTCCCTCGATCCTGTCTGCCGACTTCGCACGCCTGGGCGCGGAGGTGAGCGATGTCATTGCGGCGGGTGCCGACTGGATTCACTTCGACGTGATGGACAACCATTACGTGCCCAACCTGACCTTCGGGCCGATGGTCTGTGCGGCCCTCAAGCCCCATGCCCGCAACGCCGCGGGTGTGGCGGTGCCGATCGATGTGCACCTGATGGTGCAGCCGGTCGATGCGCTGGCGGCTGCGTTTGCGCAAGCCGGCGCCGACCGGATCAGCTTTCACCCCGATGCCAGTGCCCATGTACATCGCAGCATACAGGCCATCACCGGGGCGGGCTGCAAGGCCGGCCTGGTGTTCAACCCGGCGCAACCCCTCGACGTGCTGGACTGGGTGATCGAGGACATCGACCTGGTGCTGGTCATGAGCGTGAACCCGGGCTTCGGTGGCCAGGGGTTCATCGATTCTGCGCTGCGCAAGATCGCCGATGTGCGCCGGCGCATCGATGCCTGCGGCAAGGACATCCGGCTTGAAGTCGATGGTGGCATCAAGGTCGAGAACATCCGCGCGGCGGCGGATGCGGGGGCCGATACCTTTGTCGCTGGCAGCGCGATATTCAGTCAACCTGATTACCGCCAGGTGATTGATCGGATGCGCGGCGCCTTGCGCTGAGTGACTCAGGCGTGCTCGGGCCAGACCAAGACATCCCGGTTGATCCGCAGGCGCGCCGGGCCGGGGCGCGCGCGGGCATGCGCGTGCGGTTGGCCATGCTGGGTGTGCTGGCGCTGATCGCGCTGGTGCTGGCAGCGCAGGCCTGGCAAAACTGGCGTACCGAGCAACTGCGCTCCACCGATGGCGAAATCATTGCGCTTGCAGGCGCACAGCGCCTGTTCAGCCAGCGGCTGGGTCTGCTGGCCATGCAGAACGCCAGCGACGCAGCGCCACAGCAGCTGGCACGCAACCTCGCCGAGGCACGCAGGCAAGCGCAGCGCCTGGAAGAATTGCTGCTGGAACAAGACGAACGCGGATCCGATGCCGTCGGCCGTGTGATGGCGATCACGCAGGCATGGCGGGTCGCGCGCGCGCATTTCTTCGAAGACATCGAGGCGCTGATTCGCGCGCGCGAGGCCGGCGACGCGGCCGCGGTGCAGTCCAGCCTGAAAGCAGCCCAGGCGCACGCGCCGGACTATTTCGCCAGTACACAGGCGTTGTCGGAGCAGTCCCGCGTGTCGGCCCAGGCGCACAACCGGGAGGCGTCGCGCACGATGCTGGCCTCGACCGCGCTGGTGATCGGCCTGATGGTGTCGCTGGCGCTGGCGGTGGTCGAGCCGACGGCCCGTTTCGTGTCGCGTCAGTATGGTCTTGTCCACGCGCAAGCGGCCCAGATGCGGCGTCTGGCACTGGTGGCCGAGCACACGGCAAACGGGGTCATGGTGCTCAACCAGTTGCAACGGGTGGAATGGGTCAATCCCAGTTTCGTGGCAATGACCGGTCATAGTCTGGACGAGGTGCGCGGCAAGTTGCTCGGGCCACTGCTGCAGTTGCAGGAAGGCCCCGCCCGCGGCGCGCTGGCCTACCGGGCCAGCATGGCCGAGGGGCGGGCAGTGGCGGGCGAAATCCAGATCATGACCAAGGACGGTCGTCGGGTCTGGGTCATGGTCGACATACAGCCGCTGCCCGACAAGCTCGGTCAGGCGCCGTCGTGGGTCGTGGTCGCCTCGAACATCGACGAACGAGTCCAGCAACGCCTGCAACGCCGGGCCTTGTTCGAAGCCTTGCCCACGGGTGTGCTGGTATTTTCCAAGGCCGCCAGAATCGTCGATTGCAACGCTGTCGCGCTGGATATGCTGGGCCTGGAGCCGAACCAGGTGGGCCAGCTCGACGCAATCAACGCGGCATTGATTGCGCTGGGGCGTCCGATACGGGAAGACCTGTCCGACATGCCGGAGCGGGAGCGACCGGTGGCGCGCAGCCTGCGTGACAGTGCGCCGGTACGCAGTGAACTGGTGGGTTTCCGGCGCGCCAATGGGGCGGTGTTCTGGACCCTGATCAATTCGGAACCCCTGCTCGACGACCAAGGCCGGCTCCAGGGGGCGGTTGCCTGCATCGTCGATGTGTCTGCGCAAAAGCAACTGGAGCAGACCTTGCGCGACAGCGCTCGCACGGATAGCCTGACCGCGTTGCCCAATCGGGTCGTGGTGACCGACCAGATCGCCACCGCGCTGGCGCGCCATCGGGAACATCCGGGCTATCAATTCGCGGTCCTGTTCATGGACTTCGACCGTTTCAAGCAGGTGAACGACACACTCGGACACGGTGTGGGGGACGCGTTGCTGCGCCAGATCGCCGAACGTCTGCAGACCAGCTTGCGCGACAGCGACACGTTCGTGCGCACCAGCGATTTCGGCCAGATGGCGGCGCGGATCGGCGGTGACGAATTCGTCGTGCTGCTCGATGACATCCGCGGTGACCTGGACGCCGAGGTCGTGGCGGGTCGCCTGCTCGACCGGCTGGCCATGCCGTACATGATCGGCGAACATACGGTCAACTCCAGCGTGAGTATCGGCATCGTCACCGCGACCCATGCCGCTGGCGATGTGGATGGCATCTTGCGCGATGCCGATATCGCCATGTACGAGGCCAAGCGCACCGGCCGCGGCCGCTACGTCTTGTTCGAGCCGGCGATGCACCGCCGGGTGCGCGACGACGTGGCGCTGGAAAACGACTTGCGCCGAGCCCTGCCCAACGGCGAGTTGTTCGTCGTCTACCAGCCCCTGGTGGACCTGGCGTCGCGCCGCGTGACCGGGCTGGAAGCGTTGTTGCGCTGGCGCCATCCGCAGCGTGGCCTGGTGTCTCCGGTCGAGTTCATCCCCATGGCCGAGTCGGTCGGGTTGATCGACAAGCTGGGCGCCATGGTGCTGCACACGGCGTGCCGCGATTTCGCCTGGCTGCAGGTCGCGCTCGGAGCGCTGGCACCCGAGACCGTGTCGGTCAACCTTTCGCGTGCCCAGCTGTGCCAGCCCTCGCTGGCGTCGGACATCCTGGAGGCGCTGCGAGCCCATGGCTTGAGCGCACGCCAGTTGCAGCTGGAGATCACCGAAAGCCTGGCGGCGCAGGACCCGGCGATGCAGGCGCGACTGCACGAAATCAAGGAACTGGGCGTGACACTGGCGCTGGACGATTTCGGCACCGGGTATTCGTCCTTGTCCTGTCTGCACGAGTTGCCGATTGATGTGGTCAAGATCGACCGCAGTTTCGTCACGCTGGCGCAGACCAGCGACTACCACCGCGTGCTGATCGAGGCCACGGTGCTCATGACCCGCACCCTGGGCATGGGAACGCTAGCCGAAGGCATCGAAACTCTCGAGCAGGCATCGATGATGCGCACGCTGGGTTGTGGCAAAGGCCAGGGTTACCTGTTCAGCCGACCGCTGGAGCGCGATGTGCTGGTGCAGTGGCTGCGGACCGAAGGCACGGAAATCTGAGCGCGTCATGGGCCGCTCTGCCTTTGCTACACTGCGGCCATGTTCATTCACCGCATCAGCATTACAGGTTGCAGCGACCGGGGAGCCTGGCCCTGGCGTGACATACCGGTACTGCCCCTCTCGCTGATGCCGCGCGCTGACTGATCCACAGGGCCCGCGGTTCGGACGGGCCCCCGGTGTTGCTGGCGCAGGCTGCCAAAGCCTGGACGCACACCACTTATTGCCCGTCTCCCCGGGCGCTGGATTGATTGCAACCGACCGCACAGGAAACAGAGCGCGCCGGTGCTGCATCGAAAGGTCTGCCGCGTGATTACCGAACTCGAATTCAAGAGCCTGACGGCGCAGGGCTATAACCGCATTCCACTCATGGTGGAGGCGTTTGCCGACCTGGAAACACCGCTGTCGTTGTACCTGAAACTGGCGTTTACCCATGGGGGTGGTGCCTGCAGCTTCCTGCTGGAGTCGGTTGTCGGTGGCGAACGATTCGGCCGCTACAGCTTTATCGGACTGCCTGCCCGAACGCTGCTGCGCGCCACTGGTTTCGGCGACCAGGCCCGCACCGAAGTCGTCACTGATGGCGTGGTGGTGGAGACCAGTGCCGACAATCCGCTCGATTTCATTGCCAGCTACCAGAAGCGTTTCAAGGTCGCGTTGCGCCCGGGGTTGCCACGTTTCTGTGGCGGGTTGGCCGGGTACTTCGGTTACGACACGGTGCGCCATATCGAGAAGAAGCTGGTGTCGACATGCCCGCCCGACACGTTGGGCTGTCCCGACATTCTGCTGCTGCATTGCGAGGAACTGGCGGTGATCGACAACCTGTCGGGCAAGCTTTACCTCATCGTTTACGCGGACCCAGGCCAGAACGAGGCCTACGCGAACGCGCGCCGGCGGTTGCGCTCGCTCAAGGAGCAGCTCCAGTATTCGGTCAGCGCGCCCGTGGTCAAGCCGACGCAGTCGTATCCGCCGCAGCGTGAGTTCGCCAAGGCCGACTATCTGCGGGCGGTCGAAACGGCCAAGGGCATGATCGAGGCCGGGGAGTTCATGCAGGTGCAGGTGGGCCAGCGCATCAAGAAGCGTTATACCGAGTCGCCGCTGTCGTTGTACCGCGCTCTACGCTCGCTGAACCCCAGCCCCTACATGTATTACTACCACTTCGGTGATTTTCATGTGGTGGGTGCCAGCCCGGAAATCCTGGTGCGGCAGGAGAACACCAACCAGGGGCAGAAGATCACGATCCGCCCGCTGGCTGGCACCCGTGCGCGCGGTGCGACCCCCGAACGCGACCAGGCGGTGGAACAGGAACTGGTAAGCGACCCCAAGGAACGGGCTGAACACGTGATGCTGATCGACCTGGCGCGCAATGATATCGGGCGGATCGCCAAGATCGGCAGCGTCAAGGTGACCGAGGCCTTCTCGGTCGAGCGGTACAGCCATGTGATGCATATCGTCAGCAATGTCGAGGGCATCCTGAACGACGGCATGACCAGCATGGATGTATTGCGCGCGAGTTTCCCGGCTGGCACCTTGACCGGTGCGCCCAAGGTACATGCGATGGAGGTGATCGACCGGCTCGAGCCGAACAAGCGCGGACTGTATGGAGGCGCCTGTGGTTATCTCAGCTATGCCGGCGACATGGACGTCGCGATCGCGATCCGTACCGGCATCGTCAAGGATGGCCACCTGTATGTGCAGGCGGCCGCAGGTGTCGTGGCCGATTCGGTACCCGAAATGGAATGGCAGGAGACGGAGGCCAAGGCGCGTGCCTTGTTGCGTGCCGCCGAACTGGTGGAGGAGGGGCTGGAATGAATCCTGTCCGGATCCTGATGATCGACAACTACGACAGCTTCACCTACAACATCGTCCAGTATCTGGGTGAACTCGGAGCGAAGGTGGAGGTGTTTCGCAACGATGAGATCACGATCGACGGCATTGCCGGGCGCGCACCGGACCGGCTCGTCGTATCACCCGGACCCTGCTCGCCCGCCGAGGCCGGCATCTCGGTATCGGCGATCCGGCACTTCATGGGCAAGTTGCCGATCCTGGGTGTGTGCCTGGGCCACCAGAGTATTGGAGCCGCGATGGGAGGCAACATCGTGCGCGCCCGTCAGCTCATGCATGGCAAGACCTCGCTCATCACGACCACGCAGTCGGGCGTGTTCAGCGGGCTGCCGCGACAGTTCACGGTCAACCGATACCACTCGCTGGCGATCGAGCGCGCGAGTTGCCCGCGGGAACTGGCAGTGACCGCATGGACCGACGACGGCGAGATCATGGGCGTGCGGCATGTCGGGCTGGCGAACGCTGTCCGGCTTGAGGGCGTACAGTTCCATCCGGAGTCCATCCTGTCTGAACACGGCCACGCGATGCTCCGCAATTTCCTGTCATGACCGGCGCGCCCGTCCGGCTCCCGATCCCCGTTCCACGCGCCGCCCGTGGCGCCAGCCCTATTGGAGGCACTGCATGAATCCAACCGTTGACCTGCGCAGCGACACCGTGACACAACCGACGCCGGCGATGCGCGCGGCAATGATGGCCGCCCCGCTCGGTGACGATGTGTATGGCGAAGATCCCAGCGTCAATGCGCTGCAGGACAAGCTGGCCGACATGCTGGGTTTCGAGGCCGCGTTGTTCGTGGCCACCGGAACCCAGGGCAACCTGTGTGCCATCCTGGGGCACTGCGAGCGCGGTGACGAATACATCGTCGGCCAGATGGCCCACAGCTATCGCTGGGAAGGCGGCGGCGCCGCGGTGTTCGGCAGCGTGCAGCCGCAGCCGCTGAACAACCGGAGCGACGGCACGCTGGCGCTGGACGACATCGCGGCCGCGATCAAGCCCGACGACGCGCATTTTGCCGTCACGCGGCTGCTGGCGCTGGAGAACACCTGGGGCGGCCATGTGTTGCCGTTTGACTATCTGCAGCAGGCCACGGCACTGGCGCGAACGCGTGGCCTGCTGCGCCATCTCGATGGCGCGCGCCTGTTCAATGCCGCGGTCGCGCAGGCGGCACGCAGCGATTCCGATCCGCGCACCGAGGCGCGGCGTATTGCGCAGTGTTTCGACAGCGTCTCGGTCTGTCTGAGCAAGGGCCTGGGCACGCCGGTGGGTTCGGTGTTGTGCGGCAGCCGCGCGCTGATCCGGCGCGCTGTGCGGATCCGCAAGATGGCCGGCGGCGGCATGCGCCAGGCCGGCTTGCTGGCGGCGGCAGGCATCCATGCGCTGGACCACCATGTGGACCGGATGGCGCAGGACCATGCGCTGGCGCAGCAACTGGCGCGCGGTCTGCAGGGCATTGCCGGTCTGCAGGTCGAGAGTCCGGATACCAATATCGTTTTCATCGACCTGGTCGATGGCGCGCGCGAAAGGGCCGGTGATCTGATCCCGTTCCTGAGGACACACGGCGTGCTGGCCTCGGGGCTGTATCGGCTGCGTTTCGTCACGCATCTGGACGTGGACCGCGCTGGCGTGCAACGTGCCATCGACGCGATGGCGGCGTTTTGCACCAGATGAACTGAAATCGGGCTATTCGAGGAGACACCCATGCCGACCACCACCAAGATCAGTGCCCAGGAAGCCCTGGTGCGCACCATCGATCACCGCGAGATCTTCCATGACGAAATGCTGCACGTGGTGCGACAGATCATGAGTGGCGAGATGTCGCCGGTGATGATGGCCGCGCTGATCACCGGCTTGCGGGTCAAGAAGGAAACCATCGGCGAGATAACGGCTGCAGCCCAGGTGATGCGCGAGTTCTCGACCAAGGTGCATGTCCGGGACCGGGCCCACCTGGTGGACATCGTCGGCACCGGTGGCGACGGCTCGCATACCTTCAACATCTCCACCTGTTCGATGTTCGTTGCCGCGGCGGCGGGCGCCAAGGTGAGCAAACATGGCGGACGCAGCGTCAGCAGCAAGAGCGGCAGCGCCGACGTGATGGAGGCACTGGGTGTGAACATCCACCTGTCGCCCGAGGCAATCGCCCGCTGCATTGAGACGATCGGTCTGGGTTTCATGTTTGCCCCCAATCACCATCCGGCGATGAAGAACGTGGCGCCGGTACGCAAGGAACTGGGCGTGCGGACGATCTTCAACCTGCTCGGGCCTCTGACCAACCCGGCCGGCGCGCCCAACATCCTGATGGGCGTGTTCCATCCGGACCTGGTCGGCATTCAGGTGCGCGCGTTGCAACGGCTGGGTTGCGAACACGCGATCGTGGTGTATGGCCGCGATGGCATGGACGAGGTCAGCCTGGGCGCGGCCACCATGATCGGCGAGCTCAAGGACGGTGAGATCACCGAGTACGAGGTTCATCCGGAGGATTTCGGCATGGTGATGGCCAGCAACCGCGCGCTGAAGGTCGAAACCGCCGAGGAGTCCAAGGCGATGCTGCTGGGTGTGCTGGACAACCAAGCAGGCGCGCCGCGCGACATCGTGATTCTCAACGCTGGCGCTGCGCTCTACGCGGCCAACCTGACCGACTCGATCGAGGCCGGAATCGCCAAGGCCTTGGCGGCGATCGAGTCGGGCGCGGCCAAGGCCAAGTTGCAGCAGCTGGTTGCCTTCACCACAACTTCCGCATGAGTGCCAGCGGGGCGGCAGCGGGAGCTTTGCGCCAGTTGCGCCAGCCGGGAATGTTATTTTTCGTTGCCCTTATGCTGGTTTACACGCATTGACCTCATGTGACGGTTTCATTACCGTTCGTTGACATTTTTCCGGTTTGCCGGGCCGTTCCGGCGCGCAGCCTTTGGAGACAATCATGCGTTTGACACCTGTATCTGGTTTGCTGGCCCTGCTGCTGGGCTTTTCGACGGCTTCATCGTTCGCCCAGGGCCGCTTGACGCTGTATTGCAGCTCCGACGCCGCCTGGTGCCAGCAGGCCAAGACCGAGTTCGAGAAAAAGACCGGCATCCAGGTCGACATGACGCGCAAGAGCTCAGGCGAAACCTATGCCCAGATTAAGGCCGAGTCGTCCAATCCGAAGGGGGATATCTGGTGGGGCGGCACCGGCGACCCGCATCTGCAGGCGGCGGAAGAGGGCCTGACGCAGGCCTATGTCTCTCCATTGCGGAGTCAAGTTCATGACTGGGCTTATCGTCAGGCCCTTGCTGCCAAGGTCCGCACCGTCGGTATATATTCAGGCGCGCTGGGCTTTGGCTACAACACCGAACTTCTCAAGAAGCAGCGCTTGCCCGAGCCCAAGTGCTGGAAAGACCTTATCAATCCGGTGTACAAGGGCAAAATCCAGGTCGCCAACCCGAATTCCTCCGGCACCGCTTACACATTGCTCGCCACTTTGGTGCAGTTGTTTGGCGAGGACGAGGCGTTCAAGTTCCTCAAGGCGATGAACGCCAACGTAAATCAATACACCAAGTCTGGCTCGGCTCCAATCAAGGCGGCAGGCGCCGGCGAGACGGTCATTGGTATCGTATTTGCGCATGATTCGGTGGCCGTGGCAGAGGCTGGATTCCCGGTCAAGTCTGTTATTCCCTGTGAAGGCACTGGTTACGAGATTGGTTCGATGAGCATCATTCAAGGGGCGCGCAACTTCGAGAATGCGAAGAAGTTCTACGACTTCGCGCTCGACGCCGAGTTTCAGAGCAAGGCCCAGGAGGTCAAGTCGTTCCAGGTGCCATCGAACAAGTCCGCCAAGACCTCGCCCAAGGCCCCCGACCTGAAGAAGATCAAGCTGATCAACTATGACTTCGTCAAGTACGGTTCGTCCGCCGAGCGCAAGCGCCTGCTCAAGAAATGGGACGACGAAATCGGCTCGCTGCCGCGTTAAGCTGACGCGCACGGCTCACCGACGACACGCGCACACGTGCTGACTCCTCGCCTGGACCGCCAGGCCGCTGGCCTAGCGCTGTGCGTGGTGCTGGCTGTGGTGGTATTGCCCTGGTATGCCATCCAGGACGGCTTCTGGAGCACCAGCTGGCTGCAGACGTACCCGCTGTCCGGCGACGCGGCGCCGGCGCTGTTCCTGTGGCTGCAGGGGCGCAACCTCTGGCTACTGCCGATCGGGGCGCTGGGGCTGGTTGCCTTGCTGGCGGGCTTGCGCGGGTATCCGCAAGCGGTTCAGTCCCGACTGCTGACTGCGGTGGGCTTGACCGGCATTGCCTACATGCTGGCGCAGGGTTTCCTGTTCGGCCTGCGGGGCTGGAACCTGGCCTGGCTGGCGCAACTTTTTGGCGAGACCGACCAGCGCCAGTTCGGCATGGGTTACGGCGCCATGGTTGCCGGTGCCGCCTTCCTGTTTCTGCTCACCCGGGGGCTGGCACTGCGAGGCCTTGTCTCAGGCGACTCGTTTGTTGCGGGTTCACTTGGCCTGGTGATTGCACTGACGCTGCTGTTCATCGGTTTCCCGGTGTTGCAGATGCTGCTCACTCCCTTCCGCGATGCCGAGGGCGGCTGCGCTTTGACGCCATTCCTCGAGCGTCTGACCGACGACAAGATCTGGCGCGTCGGTTGCTTCTATTCCCGTACCACCTGCGGCGTGGCCTGGAATTCGCTGATACTGGCGATCACCGTTGGTGTGTTGACAACGCTGCTGGGTTTGGCGTTCGCACTGGTGCTGACCCGCACTGGCGTGCGATTTCGCTCCGCATTCAAGTCGTTGTCGCTGCTGCCCATCATCACGCCGCCGTTCGTGATCGGCCTGTCTCTCATTTTGCTTTTCGGCCTGTCGGGCAACGTCACGCAATTCGTCGCAGAGCAGCTGGGCCTGGAGCCGACGCGCTGGGTTTATGGCTTCACCGGCGTGCTGATCGCGCAGCTGCTGTCGTTCACCCCGATCGCGTTCCTGGTGCTGATCGGTGTCGTCGAGGCGATCAGCCCGTCGCTGGAAGAGGCGGCGCAGACCTTGCGCGCCAGCCGCTGGCACACCTTCAAGACTGTCACCTGGCCGCTGATGCGTCCCGGCCTGGCGAATGCCTTTTTGCTGGGATTCATCGAAAGCATGGCCGATTTCGGCAACCCGCTGGTGCTGGGCGGCAATTTCAACGTGCTGTCGACCGAGATATTCTTCGCAGTCGTCGGTTCGCAGAACGACCAGGGCCGTGCCGCGGTGCTGGCCATCATCCTGCTGCTGTACACGATCGGTGCGTTCTACCTGCAGCAGCGCTGGCTGGGCCGACGGTCTTACACCTCGGTCAGCGGCAAGGGCGATGGCGGCATGCATCCGCCGCTGCCGCGGCGCATCGCCTGGCCGATCACCGCGATTACCGCATTCTGGGGCCTGTTCACCATCGTCGTCTATGTGATGATCGTGTACGGCAGTTTCGTGCAGCTGTGGGGCCTGGACCACACGCTGACGTTCAAGCATTACGTGCATGCCTTCAAGATCGCGTACGGCGAGTATGGAGTGCGCTGGGAGGGTTCGGCCTGGAACAGCTTCTGGACCACGATACAGATCGCCACCATCTCGGCGCCGCTCACGGCCGCCGTCGGCCTGATCATCGTGCTGTGTTTTGTCTTTCGCAGCCTGCCGGTGGGCGTGCGCGCGGGTGCGGCGAGCTTCAAGCAGATCGACAAGTCGCTCGACGAAGCCTCGGCCATGCTGCGCGCGGGCACCGTCACCACGCTGCGCCGCATCGTTCTGCCGCTGCTCAAGCCCGCGCTGGTGGCGGCGCTGGTGTACAGCTTCGTGCGCAGCATGACCACCGTCTCAGCGGTGATCTTCCTGGTCACCGCCGAGAAC
>Ga0105046_10016240_pt1 | contig 11438 bp, 7 predicted proteins | sample MAT03_FD_78385 | JGI IMG/M metagenome (GOLD analysis project Ga0105046, IMG submission 78385) | Freshwater microbial communities from Lake Fryxell liftoff mats and glacier meltwater in Antarctica - MAT-03 (megahit assembly) | ecosystem: Environmental > Aquatic > Freshwater > Ice > Liftoff...
CCAGGAACAGCGGGCCCTCCCGGCCCTCCAGGAACAGCGGGCCCTCCCGGCCCTCCAGGAACAGCGGGCCCTCCCGGCCCTCCAGGAACAGCGGGCCCTCCCGGCCCTCCAGGAACAGCGGGCACTAACACGGGTCTTCCCACCCAAACTGTTTATGTTGCAAAATCTTTCTCCGCTACCGCAGATCCTCTTCGACAATTTACAACCTTTGCAGCCGCTATGGCATCCGCTATAGTTCTTGCTGCATCACCGACGAATTTAATCACAATCATTGTATCTCCCGGAACATATACAGAAAACGTTACATTAATAGATAACGTTTCGATTTTCGGTACCACGTTAAATTTGCCAACTATTAATGGAACTTTAACTTACACGGGAATATCAGGAGCAACAACTGTAAGTTTTCAAAATATTAATGTAAATGGCGTTATAACGGTAAACACATTATCAAATTCCTCGGCTATACTGGCGTTTATTGATAGCATCTTTTTCTCAGATTTCATTTTAACTTGCAATCATTCGGTTAAAATAACAAATTGTATTATAGCACCATCCACCGGAAATGTTACATTTACAGGTGTAAGTACTTTACTTTTATTAGGCGTTAAATCCGGTACTGCGGCGATCTTTACATTTGTTGGATCCGGTGTAGAAAATTATTTTTTATCAAATTCACAAATAGGAGATGTTATTATCAATGGTGATTTTATCAATTTTCAAATGTATGATGCTTTTATACAAGGAACTTTAACCACAGATACTTCAACATCCGAGTTGAAATTTTTATCTTCAATTTTAGGTGGTGTTACGCTATCCAGACTAAGTACATTTATCGGATGTCAGATTATAGGATTTCTAACTATTGATACTGCAGCCATAATAGTTAATATAGATAGTTCAAAAACCAATGCCATTGCAGTCACTGCCGCAGCTACTTTGAATATGAATAATTCCAATTCGTCTGTTATTACGTTATCAAATGTACTTGCAATTTTGAGAGTTATTAATTGTAATCTACCAACAATTGCTTTTGCAGCTGTTAGCTCGGCAGCTGTTGTAAATGCATTAAATTCGAGATATAGTTCAATAACTAGTCCAGAAGGAAATGTTGTTGATAGGAGTTTGGAAGTTATTAATGTGACAGATGGCGGTACAGGAACAACTGCTTTTACTTTTGCAACTTTAGCTCCCCCACTTCCAGACTATAATGATACCTTATTTTCTATTTCTGCATCTCAAACAACGGGGGTAGCGACAGTTTTTAAAATTACGGGAATTTTACCAACCGGATTTACCATAATAGGTGTTGCTAGTGCCACATACAGTGTTACAATAGCCAAAGTTGTAAGCACTATATAGTGTTGTCAAAGAAAATAGCCGAAAATTTTCGGCTATGAATAAAAAATTCTATTCGGCAAATGGCGGACCTTTCTTTCTAGACGGTTCAGCCGCTTGTTTTCCCGCTTCTTTCCACGCTCTTTGTAGTTTCCACGCTCCGAAAGAAACTGTGGTCTCTGTGTCATCTGGAAGACTAGTAATAGCTGGATCATCGATAAGAAAGGTTTTAGCGACAAGATCTTTAACGGTGGTTTTGCCACTTTCGACGTAATCTTTACTAATTCCAAATGATAAGGCATAATTAGCAACAATAAATAGGAATAAATTAAATCCAAACAACAATGACATTCGTAATTCCGGAGCCATTTTAACACCATCTGAGAAAAACTTATCGCCAATATCATCAAGAATATCATCATAATCCCGTATTTGACTGAATTGATCATCGGCTAACCCACCAACTGAAAGCCCCAATAGATCTGTCAACGCAAACTCAATTGTCACACAAACAAATAAGAATAATCTTCTAGCATTTTTACGGAAAGATTGTTTTTTCTTGTATTTGATAATAGATTTAAAACATGCTATACGTTCATTTGCATCCGTTGGGAATATAACTCCGAGAGCTTTTTCTAATTCTCGAATTTTAAGATTGAGTTCTATATCTCCGAGAATTTGCTTTTTTCGTTCTTCGGCTTGATCCTTTTCTGCTGAATAATTAAGTTGTTGTTCGGTTAATAAACGTGCCTTTTCATCTAATTCTTTTGCTCTTTGTTCAAGTTGTTCAGTTATTTTATTTTGATCGCTTACAAATTGTAATTTTTCAGCGTCAAGACGCTGTTTTTCCTCGAGTAATACTCTTTCTAATTCGTATGTTTCTTTTCTTTTTCTAGCATTTTCAAAAATTTCCTCATTTTGACGCCTGGAATCTTCAACTTGTCTTGATACATTTGATAAACGAGATGCTATCGGACTCAGTATTTGATTAGATTTGATTTCTGTATTCTTAATTTCATTCTTTCTGGAATCCAACTTTTCCCGTTTAACTTCCTTCCGACTCGATTCTGATGTAACTGGTGAAATTATATCCGACTTGTTAACTTCTGAATCTTTTCTAATATTACCCAATATTTCCCTGACCGGAATTGGAGTTCTGCGCTTTTCTGAAGGGTAGTCTGTCTTAGTACCTTCTTCCGTTCTTGCTGTCCAAATAGGTTCAATCGGCTTCTTGCTTCGTTCTAATTGCCGAAGACTAGCTTCTAATTTTTGTTCTCTTTCTTTTATTAAGTCTTCCCTTCGGCTAAGTTCAGCCTGTTTTTGACTTATTAATCTCGAATCTTCCTGTGGAGATCTCAAATTCCTCGCAAGTAAGGGATCTGGTGGAATTTCGACAGATTTAAGCCGTGAGACTTTTGGAGAAACTTCTGCTTTAAGTTTCTTTAAAGCCTCTTCAACATTTAAAGGTTTTGGATTTGTGGATGAGCCAACCCTTCCGTCGGGCGATCCGGTCTGACTTCCTATTTTGGTACTTCCTATATTTGAACGTGGAGATTCAGAAATTTTTCCATTTTTATCTTTTATATTAGCGTCATCTTTTCGAGATTCTACATTCGAAACTCTGGAAATAACCGTTGGCTCGACCTCGGGTTTTTTTGCACGGGCTACTTTAACGGGAACTTTTTTCGGTTGATTCATATTGACTCATTTTCAATCGCATGATGGATCTTTCGGTGGGTCCACTTTATGGCCTAGGGAGCGATGGCGAAATCCATGTTTGGTCGATCCGATTTGAAGAAAATCGACTGATAACATCTTCTGGTATTTTGGGAAAGAAGATTAAAGAAAGTCGTTTTGAAATGAAACAAACATCAAGCGGTAAAAGTTATCACGAACGGGCGAAAATGTTAATTAATAAAAAAATGGAAGAAAAATATCAGGAAGGTTATGTTGACGATTTAAATTTACTTCAAAATGATGAAACAGAAAATGATGAAACAGAAATATTTTTATATAAAGATGAAATAAATCAATTAAATGATAATTACCTAGCGGCAGATAAAATACCAGTCGACAAATTAGAGAAGATTTTGAATCAATCGGAAATAATATATTATAATAGTACTGGCGAAAATGATATTTTACTTAACGATGACGTTTACGATTATATTAAGGAGCGCCTGAGAACCGAAGAAAAGAAAAACTCAATGGATCATGTCCCGGTACCAATTGGAAGACTTCAAAAACTTCCGGTATGGATGGGTTCAATGACTAAGATAAACATGGGTACGGGACAAGTTAACGCTTGGACAAATAAATATAAAGGTCCCTATATTATCAGCGCTAAAATGGACGGAGCTTCTGCCCTATATTTTAAGGAAGATGGACAATACAAATTATATTCACGCGGTAAGGGCGATGAAGGACAGGATATTAGCGAATTACTTCAGTTTTTAAAATTGCCAAAGATAGAGGATGACTACTGTATTCGTGGCGAATTAATTATGAAAAATAGTTTATTCGATAAAAAACATAAAAAAACCAAAGATACAGAGAAAACGTCAGATGGTAAATATCGTAATACTAGAAATGCCGTCGTGGGACTTGTTAATAAAATTGGAGTCAGAGCTGCTGGATCAAAAACTGGTAAAATTAACCAAGAATTTATCGCAGATATAGATTTTGTTGTTTACGAAGTTATTAAGCAAACATCTTCCTCCCAAATGAAATCGAGCGATCAATTTAAATATCTTGTTAAAAAATTCGGTGAAAATGTTGCCAGGCATCAAGAAGTATTATTTATCGATGATCAAATTCTCTCTGTATTGTATGATAAATACATTTCTGAAATGGATTATGAAATTGATGGTTTAGTGGTCTCTGATGATCAAAGGTATGAAAGACCTAGTGGAGAAAACCCTCCATATTCTCGAGCATTTAAAAAACCTTTACAAGTTCTCACCGGAGTTACTAAAATTCTCAAAATTGAATGGAAGGCAAGTAAAGATACGTATATTAAACCAACTTTGGTTTTTGAACCTATTGATGCCGGTGGAGCGACATTAACACGGGCAACAGCTTACAATGCTAAATATGTTTGCGATAATATTCTTGGTCCAGGAGCAATTGTTGAAATTACGAGATCTAATGGTGTAATTCCAAAAGTTATTAGTGTACTTAAAATTGCTGATTCCGAAAGTCCTGAAATGCCAGCGATGAAATATAAATGGAATGAAACCAGTGTTGATATTTTACTCGATGATAAGAGAAGTTCGCGAGAAAATAGCCGGATTAGTACCGAAGAAGATGAAGACGTGACTAAGGAACATCTAGAGGCCCTTCGGGATATCGATGTCAAACGACTCCATTTCTTTTTAACATCTATTGGAACAAAAGGTATTGGTGAAATTATCATGGGTAAGATGTATGATGCAGGGTTTAACTCTATTCAACAATTAATAAAGTTGAAACCTAAACAAATTGAATTTTTAGGACCAAAAACATCAGAGAATGTAGTCAATTCTATTCAAAGTCGGTTGGAAAATATCACTTTACCAGTTTTAATGGCGGGATGTGGAATATTTGGGCGAAGCTTGGGAAAAAATCGATTTGACGCTTTATTAGAAATGTACCCAAACTTTATCGAGCTACCAGAAGTTGTTAATAATAATATTGAAGGTATGGTAAAATTAATTGTGAAGGTTGAAGGGTTAGCAGAGAAATTAGCAAGACAAATGGCATTAAAGATGAGTTCTTTTTTGGAGTTTATGGAAGAAATTAAGATTCAAATTAAAACCATTGAAAAAATTGATGATGTTTCTGAAAACGGTCAAAATCCAAATATTGGAGAATTACGTGGGAAAAATGTAGTTTTGACCGGATTCCGAGATTCGGCGATTAGTGATCTTCTCCCAACTGTTGGTGCAAAGTTACAATCGACAGTTAATGGAAAAACTGATATATTGATAATTAAAGATTTAGATTCCCAAAGTTCTAAAACCAAAGCCGCGGAAGAAAAAGGTATTAAAATTATTTCTCGCGAAGAATTTAACAAAAGATACTTAGAAAACCCAATTCTGAAACCGGAGGTGAAAAAACTTGGAGAGAAGAAGTCGACTGTCAAGGTCGAAAAGGTCGAAAAGGTCGAAAAGGTCGAAAAGGTCGAAAAGGTCGAAAAGGTCGAAAAGGTCGAGGAGAAGTCGGGTGATAAGGAGAAAAAATGAAACCTTTGTCACATTCAATTAAAATCATTTTTGAAAATGAAACTGTTGATATTTCCTATGCAAATGGAATTGTTCAAATTGACGATTGTAATATTTCTGTAAATAACCTTCGGACAAAAAATCCTTTTAAAAATCATGTCAATAAGAAGGGTGTTGAGATTATTAATTTATTAGCTTTGAAACTATCTAATAACGATTTGAACGTAAATATAAATATTGATATTCAACGTAATTTTGTAAATATCGATAATATTAAATATGGAATGGAAACAAATTTCAACAACATCATCCGTTAAATTTAACGGATTTATATTAAAGCTGCAAAAGCTGCTGCCATCGGAGTATTAGCTTTTACATAATTTCTAGATTTCTCACCCTCGGCTGGTATCATTGTTAATAACTCAAAATGAGTTTGTGTAACATATAGAATAGATACCCAATCATAACTTGGATCTACGAGATAAATCGCTCCCTTATAAGGTGTGATTCCTGTATCCGTACATGTAAAGAAAATTATATTAATATCGAATTTCTTAGCAATGTATTCAAGCTCAGTTGTTCCTAAAAACTCTCCAATATTCCCTAATTTTTCCTTGATCGAATTATAGCTAAATTCATCATTATCATCTATATTAAATTCCGCGATGCGTAAAGTTACCCATTCATCAAGTGTAAAATCTTCAGAGAGTTGATATCTCCAATTGTGACCAATTTTTGTTTTTTCCTTAATTGTTCCTTTCTGATAATCTTGATCCAAACCCAGTAGAATTGAATGAATCAGGCATGTTCCATCACCGATAGTTCCAACACGTTTAAACTGTCGCCCGGCAAATGTTCCAACTATTTCTTCTTGATTTGGATTGAGAATTTCGCAACGTTGTTCTTCAACTTGTTGTCTGGCAGCCGGAACTCGCGTTGTAGCCGGAACTCGCGTTGTAGCCGGAACTCGCGTTGTAGCCGGAACTCGCGTTGTAGCCGGAACTCGCGTTGTAGCCGGAACTCGCGTTGTCGGATTTGTCGCTTTTACAGTATCCTCAATAACATTTTCTTTCTTCAATAAATCATTTTCTTTCTTAATTTCCTGTTTAGTATCCCGTTCCTCGATTCTTTCGTCAACTTCGTCATCTTCTTTTACGTCAACTTCTAGATCTTCTTCGATATTTAAGATACCTTCTCTTTTAAAAATCCAACCCGAATACATTCGAGATAAAAATATTTCTACCGGATTAAGGAATATTTCTCGGTCCAGAACCCATGTTTTGACCATTTCAATTCCAAGGGATGCCAAAGATGATATTAAAATATCATTTGCTAGTGGATATTCATTCTGGTTGTTAACAACACTTTCACCGATTGTTGTTAAAATATGTGTCCCAACTGCATTTGGATTCTCAATTCTTTCGATTGATACTAATGGACCTCTTGAAGGAAATTTCAGTTTGATGTCATCATCGTTTTGTAAATCGTAGAGAATGTTAATTACATCAGCTTCCAACATAGCCAAAATTAAAAAACCACCAGGTTTTAATAGATGATTGACATTACCTAGGAACGCTGACCATGTTTCTTGATCTTTCCCGAAGAATTGTATGTTGAACATTGTAGATATTACATCGACCTGTTCAATTTCAATCGGTTCTTCTCCTAACTGTTGTAAAATTTCAATGTCCGGCAAATCCTCATAGTCTTGTATTCTTCGCTGCATTTCTGCAACATAATCTTCATTCGGTTCCAACGCGTAGACTTTGTTATACTTTCTCCATTTTGACATATCACCACCACGACCGGCGCCGATATCGAGCAATTTTAACTGTGAAGATTTTGTAAATTTAATTGGATATTCGTACAAATCACTTTTTTCCCGCCTGTGATAATGCTTATAAAGTTCGAGACTATTTCCTATTAAAATATCTTTTGTAATTGGACGTTGTAAATTTCTGTAAATAGATGTAACTTGAGATTCCAGATTGGGACGATGGCGATTGGTACGTTTTCGATATACTTGCCAAATATTTTCAGCGAAATTCTCGGCTTGTAGTTCGTAAATAATACCATTGTCTAGATGTTCTTCATCCACAACAATAATATCAAACTCTTTTAATTTTGAATTAGCATCTTGAAGATACCATTTTCCATTTTCAAACAATAGGTCGATAGTATTCTCCTTAATATCTTTCCACTTATACAAAATTTGTCTTTTATCTTTGACTTTCTTGAATAAATATGGACCGGAAGGTGCAAAAATTAATCCGTCATTTTTATAAGATACCGTATCAAAGCTTGCAAAAAGTCTTTCCATGTTATAGAAAAAATCTATCGGAGTTGAAAATAGTAAATATTCCTTTGTAATGAGGGTAACCGGTGTAAGTAACCTATCTGATTTATGAACGATGACATCCCGACTTTCCAACCGTTCGGTTAAGTCTTTTGTTACCAGACTCATTCCGGAAACTGCTATACAATCATCGATAACTATGAAAACATTCTTATCTGTTTTTTTAATATGTTTACGATTTTCCAAAGGGATTGAATCACCTTCCAGCAGAAATGGTAAAGTATTTGGCAAGAAAGCCGAGATATCCTTTGAAAAAAAGTTAAAACTGTTTGGCGAAACGAGAAAAAGTCCAGATTTATTACAATAAACAAAGGTTCTAACTCCATCGGCTTTGATAGTTGCGGCGTATATTTCATCTTTACCTGTAATTAATCCACCGTAACGCAGTTCGTAAAATGTTAAGGTCTTTACGTGGGTTATTTTTGACATATCAAGACGATCTGTTTGACAACTTTCTCTACCATCATTTAAAAAACTATTAACTTCCGAAAATACCTGGCGCTTCAAAAGAGGGGTGTAGAACTCGACACTACCTGTTGAAATTCGAAATAGCCATTTGCCGACCGAGACTAGAATTTCATCATTTGAATCTTTTAAATTGAACGGAAATAATAATACCGAAAGACGATTGTTTTCCTTATTTGCTACAAATTGCCATGAAACTTTCGGTATTTTATATATTTTCTTGTTTGTTTTTTCATTTCTGTATGCTTTATAAGTCAAATTTAGCTGGTTTGCGAGTTCTTGACTTGGAAAAGGTATGGAAAATGCATCAGTTGAATCATAGTTAAAATCGTTCTCAATAATATTAGGGTTTGTATTTTTTAATCTAGTTAAAGCCTCGAGATACTCGGCTGTGTCATTCCCATTTTTAAGGGAAATTTCTAAACCTATAGGTTTACCTCCATTTTTCATAGAAAATGAGCCATAGGCACTTGAAAGTATTCCCGAAGACATCTTTCGTATTCCAAGCTTGGCTGAGAAACTCTGATATTTAGTTTGTTGAAAGTCTACCCTTGGAGGATCGAAATAAATTTGGGTCTTGATAAAAAGAAACAATAAATAATTAAAATATTGGTTATTACTTATTGTTGCTTAAGTACTCTTTGGCAGAAATAAAAAATGAGTTTAGATAATCTTTTCTTTAAAAGTCTTTATCAATGATGGTGAAGGTTTTGGGAATCGATATCGGAACCGTCAATCTTGCATTAAGAGGGGAAAATATATCAAAAATAAAAATAACACCCTTGATATATGAGTTAATCAATGTTGGATCAAAAAAATTAAATACGGAAATATGGAAGAATTTATCAGATTATTTAGATACTCTGGGTTTAGAAGAATATGATTATGTTTTAATCGAGTTACAAATAGGCTATCTTATTGGCCAAGGCTCTCCAGTTAATAATGTTAAAATGCAGGTATTTTTAGAATCTTATTTTCTATTTAAACATCCACATATTCCTGTACATACAGTGGCTGCTATTCTCAAATATCCAAGGGAACTGAGGGGCGAAAAAGCTCATATTAGAAAACGTTGGGCTGTTGAAAGGATGATGGAAATTTATGAAGAAAGAGGAGATAAACAATCATTGGAAGTTTTACGGGAAGCTAAGCGTGTTAAAAAAGGAGACGATCTGAGTGATGCGAGTTTAATTATATTGGGCTTTTTTCGCACAAGAAAGTATCTATTGCCAAGAACTTTAGAAACACCCTAAGATTGAGAATATATTTTTACATTTAGTCGATTTTTTCGAAAGCTAAACTATCCAAAAAATCATTTCTCATTGACAGATATTTTTAACCGACAAGACTAAAGTTTCCAAAGATTCTAAAGGGGTAAAGAACTAACGATCTTCAAAGATACTTCCCGAAAACTCTTAAAATGGGTAAAACTAAGATTTGCTCGGTCGATCAATTGGTCTATTCCGCAGCAGCCCGTGCATACAATATATTAGGACAGAGCGACGTTCCAACGCTACAATACCTCTTGGAAAACCCAACTACTGGTTTTCTAGTTCTTTACAAACAAGGGTCTTGTAAATGTTGTGATAGCAAATGCAATGCCAAAGTTTTCGCTGCCGCAATTGACGCGTTAGCGACCGTGAATTATTTCATTCTTCCAGTGTTTTTACAACAAAATCCAACTGTCGGTCTTGCCGACGTGTCGCCGGCATACGTTGCGTACTTAACGCTTTTGACCCTTCTCCAAACGTACGTGAACAACAAGTGCAAGTGCAAGGATTCTAAAGTGAAGAAACAATATGAAAAAATATTCACATCCGCATTTAACACAATTGCTTCCGAAGGTGCATCGGAAGTTACTACGGACGATGCTGGTACGATTACAACAACTTTTGTTCTGAATATCAACTTGATCACAGCGACAGCTCGTTATGTCAACGCAAACATCAACTGTGAAGCTATTCCGATCACCAATGCGATTATCGCGGGCGTGCGCGCGATATCAATGTTGTTCTAGCTTGAAATTAAATTATTTAATTTCAAGAAGAACAATCGTTCTTCCTACTGGAATATAAATTTAAAAATAATTTTTGAAAAGATATTTTTATCAAACTAAATCTACGTCATTTATTCGTCCCGCCAAAAATATTTCAGTAAAAAAAATTGTCCTACTAAAGACTAGAAGACTCATCACATTCCGGACCAGTCCGAAACGAACTCTCGAAAATGCTTTATTTCGCGTTCTTTATCATTATTATCGTTCTGCTCCTGTTGCTCTTTTGGTGGTTTAGCCAGAATGGTAATAGCTGCCAGCAGCCCGATGCCAACGTTCAGCGGGTCGGCATTCTGACCAACAGCTGTTCTAATGTCGGCTGCGTCATCGTGTTCATCGTGTTTTTGATCATACTCATCTCACTTTTTGCGTGGCGTCATCGCTCGGGTGGTTTCGCCGCCATGGAGTATTAAATAACCAGACTTTGTTAGAAAAATAACTCGATAAATTTATCGAGTTACACCATCATTCCGGAAAACTGATATAAATCTGGGTTACTTACAACAAACATATCTTCGGATAAGATGAAGTCCGCGATAAATGTTTTAAGTTTTTTGAGCTTTCCAATTTTCAGCTGCTACCTTAAAAGCTTGTTGATGTGTAAGACTGGGATTCATTCTTTTAACTCTTACTATTTCATCATTCATAAATTCATTATAAGGAGATAAACCAGACGTTTTCTTAAAAGATGATTCTGTTGTGAGTTTATGAACTTTTCTTGTTTCCAAGTCATTTGCTTCCCTTTCAAGATCGTCGTCGTTCGTTGCTATGTACACCTGTAGAATTCGATACAGCGCAGTTGCTCGTCTGTTAGAAATGATATCATTGCCGTCATCATCCTCATCCTCGTCTCTGATACATTCTTGTAGGGCCAGCGTTAAATTCTGAGGAACAGACATTTTCTTTTAGAAGAGAAAAAATACTGTGGAACTTATAACCCACTTCGTCTTTTAGAAGAGAAAAAATACTGTGGAACTTATAACCCACTTCGTCTTTTAGAAGAGAAAAAATACTGTGGAACTTA
>Ga0105046_10016241_pt1 | contig 11438 bp, 7 predicted proteins | sample MAT03_FD_78385 | JGI IMG/M metagenome (GOLD analysis project Ga0105046, IMG submission 78385) | Freshwater microbial communities from Lake Fryxell liftoff mats and glacier meltwater in Antarctica - MAT-03 (megahit assembly) | ecosystem: Environmental > Aquatic > Freshwater > Ice > Liftoff...
GACTCTGCGGTAATTTCCAGCTGGCCATCGTCGCTGCGTCGAGTGTCAAACCTCAGTCCGTCGATGTGACCGTCTTCGATAACGAATCGTCGGCGCGACAGAGAATGCGGTTCGAGTCTGACATGCAGTGCGTCAAATTCGACCATATTCTTTCCGGGTCGACCGGCACTCGCCAACGCCATGCCCTGAACCGTGAACGAAGGCGGAAAGTATGTCGTCTGCAGTGCCGCCACATCCACTTTCGCACCCGTGATGGATTGAAACGACTGCACCGTCGAATAACGCAGCAGCGGATCTACGCCCCAGGCAAGAAATCCCCACAGCAGACTCATGATCGTCAGCCGAGGAATGATGTAAGTCCAGCGCATGAAAGGTCTCGTTGTTTGAAAGGCGATAGACTCTGGTTTCGGCAGACTGATGTGTCGGTCGTCAACGGGCATCAGACTTCTACGGTGCCAAAGCGATCAGCCCATTCGGCACCCAGCAGGATCTTTGTAATCCACCAGTGGCGAATGTGACGTGAGAGCTTTGCTGAATACTTCTGAAAGACGGGACGACTCACGCGCTGCACGGGCCAGATCAGGAGAACGCCGCAGACAAAGCTCCCCATGACAATGGAATTGTGAAAGTCGGTCCACGGCATCATCGGCGTGTCGTAGGCAGCTTCCCAGAATCCTCGCATTGAAGGCTGAGTCAGAACGTATTGGCCAACCTGATCAAAGGTCGTGTCGAACCACGATGACGCAAAAGTCAATGTGACTGCCGCGCAGGCCGTGATCGCCAGATTGACTCGCGTGGCTGCGATACAGAATCCCAGTCCGATGGCCAGCAGATTGCCTTTGGGAACAATTCCGATGAGCACACCCAGCGCCAGACCGTATGACATCTGTGTCGGTGTGGATTCAATGACCAGGGCCTTGAACAAAAACCGGATTGGCCGCAGAATGAGAAACATAAATCCTCCTTGACGCCTCGGCGGAAGACTGATTCCTACCCGCGCGAAAGCGAAACACATGGAATCTGGCGCTCATGCCACGAGGGGTCAAGACAAGGCAAGCCCCTGATCACCGTCAGAAGTGAATTGTGTCTCGTCGTGCGACTGCAAGGTTGCAGAAGACGCCTGACTGGCTGCGAATCGGCAGATTTTGCCGGTGGCACGCTCGGCGGAACGCTGCTCACTCGGTCTCTGCCAGCCCGGAACGCATCCATTTCAGTGCATTTGCAAGGTGAGTCCGTCAATCCTATTCTTCCTGTTATCTGGATGTTCCCAGTCCTGCCGATGCGGCGGGAATGCGATTTGCATGGCCGAAATGGCAGTCGCCGAGAATGCTGGAATTGGCAGTGTCCGAAATTTCGAAAGGCAAATAATGACCGTTCAGACTGACAAAGAACAATTTTCGTTTCAGGCTGAGATCAGCCAGTTGTTACACCTGCTGTCGCATTCGCTTTACCAGAACCGCGAAATCACGATTCGGGAACTCGTGTCCAACGCCTCGGATGCGCTCGACAAGTTTCGGTATGTCTCTCTGACGTCCGGTCAAAACGCAAAGACCGATGATCTGCGAATCTCGATCGAACCGGACAAGGAAAATCGTGTTTTGACGATTCGCGACAACGGGATTGGAATGACGCATGATGAACTCGTGAGCCACCTGGGTACGATTGCCCGCAGCGGTTCACTCGACTTCCTGAAGAAGGCTCAGCAGACCGGAGAAAAAGCCGGCGACCTGTCGCTGATCGGTCAGTTCGGTGTCGGATTCTATTCCGCGTTCATGCTGGCGGATCGTGTCGAAGTCGTAACCCGTAGCTCTGCCGAAGACACCGGCTGGCGCTGGGAATCGACTGGTGACGGCACATTCACGATCAGTGACGTGTCCGAACCTGTCGAACGCGGCACCAGTATTCGTCTGCATCTGAAAGACGGCATGGAGGAGTTCACAGAGCCCATTCGACTGAAACACATCCTGCGCAAGTATTCGACGTTCGTGCCGCACGCGATCTATCTGGATTCAGAGCACATCAATAACCAGCCTCCGATCTGGGTCGAGCCAAAAAACACGGTCACTGACGAACAGTACAATAACTTCTATGAGTACCTGACGCACTTTCCCGGTCAGAAGCCATTGTGGCATCTGCATCTGGCAGCGGATTCGCCGTTTCAGTTTTACAGCATCCTGTACTGCCCGGATCAGAATCTGGAAAAGATGGGCTTTGGTCGCGCAGATCACGGTCTGCATCTGTGCGCGAAGCGAATTCTGGTGCAGAACGACAACCGTGACCTGTTGCCGGACTATCTGCGATTTCTCCGCGGGATTGTGGACTCTGCTGATCTGCCGCTCAATGTGTCGCGCGAAGCGCTGCAGGACAACACGGTGTTTCGAAAAATGCAACGCGTGATCACGAAGAAAGTGCTGGATCACTTCGATACTTTTGCCGACGAGCACAAAGAGGATTACGTTCGCTTCTATCGTGAATTCGGTGTCATCCTCCGCGAAGGCGTCTCGTCAGATCATGAAAACCGTGATCGTATTGCGAAGCTGTTGCGCTTTGGATCGACGCATTCCTTGCAGACGTCGGAAATGGTCTCGCTGGAAGACTATTGCAGCCGCGCGAAAGAAGGACAGGAACAGATCTACTTCGCGTGCGGGACTGATCCTGACGCCGTCATGCGCGACCCGAATCTGGAAGTCTTCCACTCACGCAATCTGGAAGTTCTGATCCTTACGGACCCGGCGGATGAATTCATTCTTTCGCATCTGCGTGAGTTCCAGAAAAAGCAGATTATTTCTGTCGATGCGGCCGATCTGAAATTGCCCCCGAAAGACGATGATCCTTCGAAGAGCGACGACGAAAAATCGGAAGCGGATAATGAAAAGCACGACACTCCGGCAAATCTGGAGGCATTGATCAGCCTGATGAAGGAAGCTCTTGGAGATCAGGTTCAGGATGTGCGACGTTCGGAGCGACTCACCGAAAGCCCTTGTTGCCTCGTGAATGCCCACGGATCAATGAGCACTACGATGCAGCGCGTGCTGCGAATGAATACGCCGGAATTTGAAATGCAGAAGATGATTCTGGAGGTCAATCCCGGCTCACCGCTCGTAAGACGACTGGCAGACCTGGTCGCCAATACTGATAACCACAGCTTCATCCTCGCCTGCAGTCAGCAGCTGCATGCCAACGCGATGATCATGGCCGGACTCGCGCCCAACGGCAATGAGATGGCCGCGCGACTGCAGGGGTTTATGCTGGAACTCGCAGAGAAGAAATCGTCGATATGAAATTTGCCCTTGTCATTCCCGACGGTGTTGCCGACGAACCACAGCCTGGGCTCAAAGGACGCACGCCGCTTGAAGCTGCCAACATTCCTCACATGGATGAGGTCGCCGCTTTGGGCGTTGTGGGCCAGACCGATAACGTCCCGGCGTCGATGCCATCCGGCAGCGACGTGGGGACGATGAGCCTTTTTGGTTACAGTCCGCTCGAATTCCATACCGGTCGCGCGCCCCTGGAAGCTGCCGCTCAGGGAATTGAACTCAGGGATGGCGACTGGGCGATTCGCTGTAATCTGGTCACAGTGAGCGACGCATGCATGCAGAGTTTCACGGCCGGACAATTTCCTTCGGAGATGGCTCGGGAACTCATCGAACTGCTGCAGCGTGATCAGTGTGGCGACAGTCACTGGAAATTTCGCACGGGCGTGAGTTATCGAAATCTGCTGCTGTATCGCAGTCGTGGAGAGACTGCTCCGTTTACAAGACAAACCGACAGCACGCCGCCACACGATATTACCGATCAGCCGATTGCCGGTCATCTTCCCTCGGGACCAGGGTCGGATCAGTTGCTGCAGCTGATGAATCGCAGTCGCGACCTGTTCGCCACTGCCGAATGCAACCGGCAACGCATTGCCAGCGGCGATTTGGCGGCGACGCAGATCTGGCTTTGGGGACTTGGCCGGCGTCCGGCATTCATTCCGTTTCTGGATCGATACAAAGTTCGCGGGGCAGTGATCACAGCCGTCGATCTACTGCGTGGAATCGGTCGATTGCTGGGCTGGGAAGTTGTCGAGGTTCCCGGAGCCACGGGGTATCTGGACACCGACTACGCCGCCAAGGGACGAGCCGCGATTGAAACGCTGTCCCGTCCGGATGTCGATTTCGTGGTGGTGCATGTTGAGGCGACCGATGAAGCTTCGCACGAAGGTCTTGTTGAAGAGAAAGTCCGCGCTGTCGAAAACATCGATCGACACATCGTGGGGCCTCTTCATAAGTGGCTGAAACAACAGGGAGATTATCGCCTGCTGATTTGTCCTGATCATCCGACATTTCTGCGCACCAGAACTCACAGCCACGGCTATTGCCCATTCGCGATGTGCGGCACTGGTGTCGTCGCTGACGGAGCGAAATCCTACAGCGAAGTGTCAGCGGCAGCCTCTTCGATCAAGCTGCCTCACGGCTGGGATTTGATGGCGCGATTACTTTAGACTGGCTCTCCGAGTCGAGAGCGATTTTCCAGGCTGGGCGTTCTCTGTATGTACGCATGAAGGCAGTGTTGGCATGAACCTGCAGCAGGAGTTAATGTCCATTGTCAGCGTACTGGAAGGCGCAGAGATTCCTTACGCTGTATGCGGCGGGCTTGCAGTCGCGTTGCACGGTTATCCTCGAGCGACTCAGGACATTGATATCATGATTCGAGAACAAGATCTTGAATCGGCAAAGTTTCTTCTGAAGCCAATCGGCTATTTCATTCCAGGCGGCATCATTCCGTTTAAGATCGGCACTGCTGAGGAAAGACGCATATTTCGGATTTCGCGGACCCTTGATGGCGAGTTATTGACACTTGATCTGATGCTGGTCACGCCGATCTTTCATGACGTATGGGCAAACCGAATTCGCCTCCGTCTGAATTTGCGCGAGATCAGCGTTGTCTCCAAAGAAGGTCTGGCCAGAATGAAACGTCTCGCCGCACGATATAAGGATCTGGCCGACCTTGAAGGATTGGGCATGCCTCTGGAGGATGATCTTGACACCTGAACCAATTGACGCGAAGAAGATCAGCCGTGGAATTTCCACCGACATGTCTCCGGAAGCGGTCACGCGCCGTCTTCAGATTTGTTCCGACCTGAGCGCCGCTTGCCGGGAACTCGGAAAAGCGGAAGTTATCGACGGCAAAGTGGACATTGACGGCAAACTCCGGACCGCTTCAGGGCCGATTATACGGGCTGAAACGTGAGAGCCGCATGATTTTGGGATGCGACTATTTGACAACGGGGCTGGTGCCACGGTAAAAGAGGGGAAGTTACGGGGGAAAATCGCGGATATCCCGTAGAAATAGTTTGTCAGTGTTCAGCGGATTTTGACGGGGTTCCGTCAATTGCTGATCCAAATCACGGCAACAATTCGCCTCTGAAGTTGAGTTTTCCCATGAAGCTGTTCATCCGAATTTGCCTGTCATTGTGTGCCGCGGCTTTGTTCGCGACAACTGCAAATGCACAATATTGGAATCCCTGGAATGGCTGGTGGGGGGCTGGCTATTATGGAAGCCCGGCGTATGCCGCTCCGGTCTATTCGAGTTACTACGGATCGCGATCGTCTACGAGTTTTTACGGATCAGCCAACTACGGATCTTCGTCCTGGGGTTGCTGCGGTACTGCGTCGCCAGCCTATGCCGTCAGCTATGGCTCCTCAGGAAACGGTTGTTGTGCGACCTCCTGTTGCGATGCATGCGGTACAGGCTGTGCTTCTGGTTCATGTGCAGGAGTTACACCCGCAGGATCACTGAAACCAGCTCAGGATCCGAACTTCCAGAAGAAGGCCACGGACTATGATGACGAAATTCGTTCACGGACATTCAACCCGGATTCAACGTCTCCGGGGACGGACGACCTGATTGATCCGGTAGACAGCAGCGTCCGCAAGGACCTGTTTGGCCGTCCGAAAGAGGGCACAGGCGGCGGCACCGGTTCTGGATCAGGCGCAGGCACCTTTGAAGAAGACAAGACTGATCCCGCACTGGATCGCACGCTTCAGAAGCCGCCGATGACTGACCCTCAGGACGGAAAGACTCTTGATCCGGTTGAAACGGAACCCGGTAACCCGGTTGATGCAAAGACTTTCTTCGAAGACTCTTCAAAACCAGCCGATAGTGCTTCCCGTGGTCGCGACGCCATAATCGCGCGAACCGGTTCCCTGAGCGAAGTGATCGCACCAAAGCGTCTGGCATCGCGTTCGTTGCCGGTCAGTCAGCGTTCGGCATCAGCCAGCAGACTCGCCAAAAAATTGGACAACACAAAGTCTGATTCACCACGACCACTCCGCTGGATTTCCGCTCCACTTGCGGATGGTCATGTGCAATTGTGATCGATTTGTGTTCAGAATTGTTGATCCATCAAGAAAGCCCTGGAGTCCGCTCCGGGCCTTTTCCTGCTCAGCATCGAGCGATCAACAGGTCTCGTCAAAATCAGCCGTTGAACGCTAGCTCAGGGTTTTCACCGAACCGGACGCCAGCGCGTTCCGGCTGATAAGACGGTAATAAAAATAAGCCGTTCGGTCCTTACCGGCTGTACCAACTGCACAACGCCGGGAACTGCTGCATCCTTGCGAGCTGCTGAATACGCTTCTTAGCGGCAGCCGTACCGAGCGCTGGAGAATAGCCGAAGTTGTGGTCGATGGTGGCGAGTGCCGCCTGAACATCGGCCAGTGAGATTGCAGTCCGTCCGTCGCGGGCCGCCCGCATGCGAGCCACCCACAGCGTCGCGGGATACATCAATGCCAGACTTCGAAATCCATCAATAAACGGCATGTCGTAGAACGCGCGACCACAGAAATGCAGGCCCTGCAGTTTCACGCGAAAATAACGCACGAACAGTTCGTCGAACTCTGCATTCCGACCGCCGAACTCATTTTCCAGTTGAGTAAATTTCGGCATTGCCGCAAAAGTTTCCGATGCAGATTCCGGAGACGCCGCTGAGCTGCCTGAAAACGCAACGCGCACCGAAATCGGATCGGCCATTGCCGGAACGCGGCCACGCCCCAATGTGAAACGGACTCCATCACTCAACAATCGCACGCGTCCCTTAAAACCGCCCCGGGCCGTCACATCAGTGTCGTGTCGCAGGAGTTGAGCCACCCACTGCCGAAACATCGTTTTTCCAATACCGGTCGGCGCAACCTGTGGCAAATCGTCGTCCGGCTGCGCGCGAACCGCGGCTTCATGCAGAACTGGCAGGAGGTTTCCCAGCAACTCACCAAAGACTGTTTCCGGCGGGGCCTTTTCCAGCAGATCAATCCATGTCAGCACGCGCAGCAACCTCGTCGTAAAGCTCACCTTTCCGACGGACAGCCCGCGTTCGACAAACGCCAGCAGCAGCAGCACATCGGGCCAGGACATTGGCTGATCAGTGAATAGCCGAGGTGCATCCGGTGACTTGTAGTTCGAAGGGACAATCTCTCTCGCCAGCTCTTCCAGCGTCTGCCGCTGCTGAGCCACGGGTTCCCCCAGATTCTGCACCACCGAAGGGCAACTGAATCGCAGACTCACCGTCACCGAATTACCCGATGGATGCACGGCGTACGGATAGGCTCGACATGGCAGCGGTTTTGCCGCTTCACCAAACTTCGAATGAATTCGGCACAATCCGCGTCCATCCAGAAATACGCACGCTCCGTCTGCCTGATGATTGAGTCGAAAACCGGTGCCGTGCGCAACAATCAATGGCCTGTCGGCGGCGATTCCGTCCGCAGACGTCCATGCCTGGTCCTCAATCCGTTTCTTTTCGACCGCCGTGATGGCGATCTGATGCTCCCGGCAGCAGCCACCGCAATTGTGACAGCTCCAGTTCTGCAGAATCGGAAGGATAACGCCCGGACGAGCCATGATGCCTCAATCCGCCGGAGTTTCCAGTTGCACGACCTGGATATTCTTCGCTTCGTCGGCATCGACAAAGTCACTGTGGCAGTTGCCTTTGCCCTCATCGGCACCGACCGATTTCTTCGTCTTGCTGGCCAACCGATGAATCTCATCCGGCGACAACACGCCGCGTTTTTCCAGAATCTCCTGTTGTTCGGCTGTCAGCGCGGCGGTGACTTTGGCCTTTTCCCATTCGAATTCTTTGGCTTTGCCGCTGGCGAATTCCTGAATTTCCTTGCTGATCCGGACGCTGCACCAGTCGTGACCGCACATGGCACAGAAGTCAGTATCGACATCGAGATCTTCGTCGTGATACGCACGGGCTGTATCGGGGTCAAAGCTCAGATCAAAATGCTTCTGCCAATTGAGCGCCGCGCGAGCTTTGGTGAGTTCATCGTCGCGATCGCGAGTTCCGGGAATTCCCAACGCCACGTCGGCTGCGTGTGCCGCGATTTTGTAGGCCACGCAACCCTGCTTGACGTCGTCTTTCTTCGGCAGGCCCAGATGTTCCTTAGGCGTTACGTAGCACAGCATGCTGGCTCCATGCCACGCCGCATTTGTGGCACCGATGCAGCTGGTGATATGGTCGTAGCCTGGAAACATATCGGTCACAAGCGGCCCGAGCACATAGAACGGGGCCCCGTGACACAGCGTTCGCTGCAGCTTCATGTTGAATTCGATCTGATCGAGCGGCACATGCCCCGGTCCTTCGACCATCACTTGCACGCCCTTTCGCCACGCGCGTTCGGTCAGTTCTCCCAGTGTGGACAACTCCGCCAGTTGAGCGATATCCGTCGCATCGGCAAGTCCACCCGGACGGAGTCCGTCGCCGATGCTGAACGTCACATCGTGCCTGCGCATGACGTCACAGATATCTTCCCAATGCGTATACATCAGGTTCTGCTTGTCGTGGTGAATCATCCACTTGGCCAACAGCGAACCACCACGGCTGACGATGCCGATCAGTCGATCGCGCACATACTGCAGATGTTCGTGCAGCACGCCCGCATGAATTGTGAAATAGTCAACGCCCTGACGCGCCTGATGCTCCAGTGTCTCAAGCACCATTTCCATGGTCAGACTTTCAATCCGCCGACCGATGATCATTGAATAAATGGGGACCGTGCCGATCGGAACTGTACTATTGCGCACGATGGCGTCGCGACACGCATCCAGATCGCCGCCGGTGGAAAGATCCATCACTGTATCAGCACCCCAGCGTTCAGCCCACTGAAGTTTTTCAACCTCTTCGTCAGTTCCGGATGAAACCGGTGATGCGCCCATATTGGCGTTGATCTTGGTTCTTGACGCGCGGCCAATGCACATCGGTTCCAGTTGATACTTCAGATGCTGCTTGTTGGCCGGGATCACCATGCGCCCGGCAGAGACTTCATCCCGGATTTGTTCCGCAGTCAGGTGCTGTTCTCGTTCAGCCACGCGGTGCATTTCTGGTGTTGTGATGCCTAGCCGTGCGAACTCGAGCTGTGTACACGCTTCAAAATCCGCCGGAGCCAGCCAGGCGTCAGCATGTTCATAGTTGACTTCAAAGCCAGCCCGCAATTTCCAATCCGCTGGCATAAAATCCCATGCCGTTTTTTCCGACGGCAGCGGCATTCCGGGAGTATCAGGTGACGAATACGTCAACGCACCTCGCCGCCCTGCTGCGATTCTCGGCGCTCGGGCGAAACTGCCAGGCGTGGTGCCAGCGTGGCTGCTGCTGGGGTCTGACGCCTCAATCTTTGGCAGAAACTCAGCAATTCGTTCGACGTGATTCAGGCTCATCAATACATCCCTCGGCGTAACTCTTTGGCTCAATACTGTGCACAAAGTGTGCGGTTTGCACACACAGTCGAATCGTACTCATCAGCCAGCAATTTGCAACGAGTTGTTACAGATGTGTCAAGTTTTCGGTGCGATGGCGGAATAATCTTCCGTAGGATGGACATCCCTGTCCGTCGCCTGGCCACGAAACACTGTCGAAGCGAACGTTAAAGTGCCTTGACAGCCGTACGACAATGCGATGGTGCTTGGCGAATATCTCGGACATGAATGTCCAAGCTACAGGAATCGCATTCTTGTACTACTACCTGAAACTGTGCCATCGTCGTTGCGGAGAGACGACAATGAGGCGACGTCCGATTACAATGATGCCGTCCCCCGCAATTTCCGAAGCTGAACCTGGTCTCCCACTCACACCTGCCACGCAGAGTACAAACGATGAATCTTTCCACTCGACTCATCCTGGTCCTGATCTCCTCAATCCAGATCCTGAAATCCGACGCAGTCTGCCTCGGTGACGAGACGCTGAACAGTCTGAGCGAAGCGGAAAAACGCGGCGGCTGGAAACAGTTGTTCGACGGCAAGACCACCCACGGCTGGCGCAACTATCGTGCTGAGAATGTGAGCGATGGCTGGGCAGTGAAAGACGGTGTGCTCGAACGCATCGGCAACGCGGCCCGTGATATTGTCACCTCCGACGAGTACCAGAACTTTGAACTGTCGCTGGAATACCGAATCTCGAAGGGCGGGAACAGCGGCATCATGTTTCACGTGACCGAAGATCAGCCGCAGCCGTGGCACAGCGGACCGGAAGTCCAGATTCAGGACAATATGGATGGCCGCGATCCACAAAAATCCGGCTGGTTGTATCAACTCTATAAGCCTGTCAAACCCGCCTGGGCGACACAATTTGAAAACCAGGTCGGATTCAAAGGCAGCGACATGGACGATGCCACTCGACCAGCCGGGGAATGGAATCACGTCTACCTGCGCATCTCGCCTCGACAATGTGAAGTCGCGATCAATGGCGTCAGCTATTTCTACTTCAACAAAGGGGACGATGAGTGGAATCAGCGAGTTGCCGCCAGCAAGTTTGCAGCCTTTCCTCAGTTCGGCAAGGCCACGAAAGGGCACATCTGTCTGCAGGACCACGGCAACTCGGTGGCCTTTCGAAATATCAAGATCCGAGTGCTCTCGGAAGATGGCGGTATCCCTGATCCGGTCGATGGCCAGTTGCCTTTGAAGGGTGTCGTCGCCTTTCCTGACTTGAAATGGGAAGGGTTCGAAGGTGCTGACGAGAATGGCCGACTCACCACCCTCAGGCCAATGGCGTTGACTCATGCAGACGATGGCAGCAACCGGAACTTTGTCGCCACGCAGCGAGGTTCCATCTACGTCTTCCAAAATGATCCGCACACTCAACTCGCAACCCTGTTCATGGATATCCGTGATCGAGTCCACGACTTTGCGAAGGATAATGAAGAAGGCCTGTTGGGATTCGCGTTTCATCCCAACTACAAAAAGAACGGCCAGTTTTACGTGTATTACAGTTCGGCAGCGGAACCACGCACGTCGGTCGTGTCTCGCTTCAACGTATCGGCAAACGATCCGAATCGGGCTGACGCATCGAGCGAACAGGTTGTCATGAAGATTCCTCAGCCGTTTTCCAACCACAACGGTGGTTCGATCGCATTTGGGCACGACGGTTACTTGTACATCGCACTCGGCGACGGCGGCGGCCGCAACGATCC
>Ga0105046_10016243_pt1 | contig 11438 bp, 8 predicted proteins | sample MAT03_FD_78385 | JGI IMG/M metagenome (GOLD analysis project Ga0105046, IMG submission 78385) | Freshwater microbial communities from Lake Fryxell liftoff mats and glacier meltwater in Antarctica - MAT-03 (megahit assembly) | ecosystem: Environmental > Aquatic > Freshwater > Ice > Liftoff...
CGTCGGCCTGAAGGCGCTGGCCATCACCGCGCAGCGCGCCTTCGACAACTTCCGCCCCGGCGGGGTGAAGGTGCTGGCCGGCGCACCCGTCATCGAGAAAGGCATGGTCGAAAGCGACTTCGCTGAGTTGGCCGCTGCCGGCGTCAGGCTGCTCGGCGAGGTGGGCCTGGGCTCGGTGAAGGCGGGGTATGAAGCCAAGGAGATGGTGGCTTGGGCCCGCAAGCACGGCATCCAGAGCACCATCCACACCGGCGGGCCCAGCATCCCGGGCTCGGGCCTGATCGACAAGGACGTGGTGCTGGAGGCCGACGCCGACATCATCGGCCACATCAACGGCGGCCACACCAGCCTGCCCGTGCGCGATGTGTGCGACCTGTGCGAGAAGAGCCCACGCGCCATCGAGATCGTGCACAACGGCAATGAGCGGGTGGCCATCGCCGCAGCGCAGGCCGCGATGCAGCTGAAGTGCCCGCACCGGGTGATCCTGGGCACCGACGGCCCGGCCGGCTCGGGCGTGCAGCCGCTGGGCATGCTGCGCTTGATCGCCCTGCTCTCCTCGCTCGGCAACATCCCTGCCGAGCTGGTGTTCTGCTTCGCCACCGGCAACACCGCCCGGCTGCGCAGCCTGAATTGCGGCCTGATCGAGCCCGGGCGTGACGCCGACTTCGTCTTCATGGACCGCGCACAGCACACCGCCGGCCGCACCCTGCTCGACAGCGTGCAGCTCGGCGACATCCCCGGCGTGGGCATGGTGGTGATCGACGGCATCGTGCGCTGCGGCCGCAGCCGCAACACGCCGCCAGCGGTCGAGGTGCCGGTGGTCGTGGGGCACTGAACACTGCGCCTTGCATGGCATGGCTCAAGTTCGGCGCAGGGGTGCCGATAAGCCAGGAGTTGTCTCAACGCATGGCCGCATCCGCAGTTCCCGGTGGTAACTGCAACGGCCTGCACCAATTCCCCGAAGGAGCCTACCCATGATCCCGTCCAGCCGTCGCAGTTTCGTCATCCACATGGCCGCCGTCAGCGGCGCTCTGGCCTGTGGCCGCGCCATGGCCGCCTCGAAGAAGATCGAGGAGAGCGAGCCCAAGGCGGTGTCGCTCGGCTACAAGCACGACGCCGCCCAGGTTGACAAGGCGCGCTTTCCCAAGCGCACCGCCAGCGAGAAGTGCTTCAACTGCATGGCCTGGCTGGGCAAGCCGGCAGACCCCTGGGCCGAATGCGACCTGACCGCCGACCGCCTGGTGGCCAACGGCGGCTGGTGCAGTTCCTACGTGAAGACCTGACCGCCGCGCCTGCGGCCTGTGCTCAGCGCCGCTGCGCCACCGGTGCCGTGCCCGCCGCCAGGCGGTCGCTGCGGACCCAGCCGGTGGCGTCGGCACCGGTGCGCGGATTGCGGTACCACACCGCCGTGTAGCCGGACATCTCGCGGTCGGCTTCCACCGGCTCGCCAGGCAGGATGAACACGCCCTGCATGCGGCAGGCCGCGTCGGGCGCCGCGTGGAACTGCAGGCGCCCGCTGCCGACCACTTGCCGGCCCGAATTTCCGGCCTGCACAACCTGCCCCTTCTCCAGCGCCACCAGCGCCAGCTGGATGCAATCGGCATCGGCCACCAGCGTCGCGGTCGCCGCCGTGGCCTCGGCCGCGGGCGGATTGCCCGCGCCGCCGCTGCGGGCAGGCGCCGCCGCCACGGCGGGCGCGGGTGCGGGTGCGGGTGCCGGCACCGGCGGCTTGGGCGCTGCAGGTGCCGCCGCGTCCACGGACGCCTTGGCGACTGCCGCAGCCAACAGGGACTTGGCCGCTTCGGTCGTGAGCCGCTGCAGGCGGTTCGACCGCACCCAGCCGCTGGCCTCGCCACCGGTGCGGACATTGCGATACCACACGAGGGTGTAGCCGCTGATTTCGCGGTCGGCCTCGACCTGTTCGAAATTGTTGGCAAAGACGCCCTGCATCGCGCATTCGGGATCCGGTGCCGAATAGAACTGCAGGCGGCCGCCGCCAATGATCAAGCGGTTGATCGCGGATTCAGGCGTGCGCACGGCCAGGCGGTTGTTGCTGGCAGCCAGGTGCACACAATTGGGCTCCGCTGCCGCGCCAGCCGGCGCGCCCGGTGCAGCCGGCGCCGTGGCCACTGCGGCCTGTGCAGGCGCTGCCGCCACCACCGCCGCAGGGGCGGGCGCCGGCGCGGCCACTGATGCAGGCGCTGCCGCTGGTGCTGGTGCTGGTGCTGGTGCTGGTGCTGCCGCTGGTGCTGGTGCCGAGGCCTGAGCCATCAGTTCGATCGCCGATGCCGGCAGGCCGGGCAGCGGTGCGGATGCAGCAACCGGCGCCTCGGCCGCCGCCGCCGGTACAGCGGCCGCCGCAGCCGCAGCGCCCAGGCTCGTGCCCTGCCACAGCGCCGGGTAGTAGCGCGCAGTCTGTGCGCCGTACAGTGGCTTGTAGACGCCTTGGTGGCAGGTGGCGCAATTGACCTTGGCCACATCACCAAGCGGCCCCAGGCGCTCGGCCGGGAAGGTGCTGGTCAGCGGGATCAGGTAATCGTTGTTGATCTCGCGGGCCATGCGGATGCCATGCCAGGCCGTGGTGCGTGGCAGCCGCTCCCAGGACTGCATGTTGCGCGTGTTGTGGCAGTAGGTGCAGTTCACGCCCAGGGACTTGGAGAGGTGCACCATCAGTCCGAAGGTGTGCTCGGCCTGCTTGGTGGACTGGCGGTTGGCCTGTGCGCCGCTCTGGGCCATGGCCTCGGTGCCGTTCAAGCGGATCGGCAGGCCCTGCTGCAGGTACGCCGTGAACGGATCATTGGGCAGCGAGCTGAGGGCCACCGATCGGGCAGGCTGGTTCTGCCCGGCCAGATCGCCCATCAGCGACTGGGCGTTCTTGCGCTCGGTGGGCTTGAACCACAGCATCGTCGGCACCGGGTTGCCGCGGTGGCAGGTGTAGCAGGTGACGCCGGTGTTGCCGACGTGCGGTTGCCAGTCGGCATTCAGGTGCCGCACCATCTGGATCATGCGGCGCGACACGATCTTGGTGTATTTGTCATCGCTGGCGAAATTGCCCTCCACATGGCAGTAAGCGCAGCCTTCCTTGGGCGACACCCAGGCGGTGATGGCGTTCATGGTGCGGCCGAACTCGCCGATGCTCAGCTCGCCGAGCACCTGCACGTTCTTGTAGGCGGCGCCAGCCAGCGGTGCGTTCTCGCGCACCCGGGCCGGCCGGGCGATCTCGGGGGCGGCATGCAAGGCGGCATCTGCCGCGAGCTGGTGCACGTTGTCCACCTGGGCCATGCCGGTGCCGCGGTAGCCCTTCTGGGTTGCGGCCAACGGCAGCGGCTCCCAGTGCCAGACGAACACAGCCAGCAGAACGAGACCCCCAAGCGCAATCGCAGCTGCCCTCTTGAACTTGTGCATGCGGGTCCTCCGTCAGGCTGACGGGTTGCCAGGCGTTCGCGCCGGACAGCAGACCAGAGCACCGACGCCCGCCCGGACCGCGCCAACCACTCCAACCCGATGTTCGAACATGTGTCATCTTATCCTGACACTTGACGAAGTCCACGCGGGTTGTCGGTCGAAGGCCGACAGGCTCCGGAGCGCCTGTGTTCAGGCAGCGGCTGCCGGGCCCGCCGGCATGGCCAGGCGCGCGCTCAGGCTGCTTGCGGCTCCAGCTTGAAGGCACGCACCGTCTCGAGCAGCCGGTCAGCTTGCTGGCGCAGGCTTTCGGCAGCCGCGGCCGACTGCTCCACCAGTGCCGCGTTTTGCTGCGTCACATGGTCGAGGTCGGTCACTGCGTCGCCGATCTGGTCCATGCCCGCAGTCTCCTGGTGGCTGGAGTGGCTGATCTCGCCGATCATCGCCGTCACCCGCTGCACCCGGCCGACGATGTCGCCCATGGTGACGCCGGCACCCTGCACCAGACGTGACCCGGCCTCCACCCGCTCGACGCTGGCGTGGATCAGGGCCTTGATCTCGCGCGCCGCGTCGGCGCTGCGCTTGGCCAGGCTGCGCACCTCGCTCGCCACCACAGCAAAGCCTCTACCTTGCTCGCCGGCGCGGGCTGCCTCGACAGCCGCATTCAGTGCCAGGATGTTGGTCTGGAAGGCGATGCCATCGATGGTGCCGATGATGTCGACGATGCGCTTGCTGCTGGCGGCGATGTCCTGCATGGTGTGCACCACTTGCCCCACCACCTCGCCGCCCTTCGACGCGGCCGAACTGGCGCCTTCGGCCAGGCTGCGGGCCTGCACTGCGGTGTCGGCGTTGTTGCGGGCCGTGACGCGGATCTGTTCCATCGATGCGGCGGTCTGCTGCAGGCTGGCGGCCTGGCGCTCGGTGCGCTGGCTCAGGTCGGCATTGCCGGCGGCGATCTCGCCGGTGCCGGTGGCAATGCTCTCGCTGCCGGCCCGTACCGACGCCACCACTGCGGCCAGCCGCTGGCGCATTTCCTCCAGTGCCCGCAGCAGTTCGCCCAGCTCGTCCTTGCGGCGCTCGTCGGTGTGCTGGCTCAGGTCGCCCGAGGCCACCGTACGAGCCACCTGCACCGCCGACGCCAGCGGCCGGGTGATCGACACCGTCACCAGCCAGGCCACGGTCACGCCGCCGGCCAGCGCCAAGGCCACCAGGCCGAGCATCCACAGCCGGGCGCGGGCGAAGTCCGACTCAGCGTCTTCCACGTACTCCCGGCTGGTCTTGTCCTGCAGGCCGGACATGGTCTTCAGCACGATGATCCAGCGCGCCTGGCGTGGGTGCACACGCTCCATCAGATAAGCCACCGCCGCAGCCTCATCGCCAGCCTGGCCCAGTTCGGCCGCCTTGGCCATCAGCGGCGAAGTGGTCTTGTCGGCCCGCTCGATCGCCTCCAGCAGTGCCTTCTCGGCTTCGGAGGCGTCGAACTGCTTGATCAGCGCCAGCAGCTTGCCATGGGCCTCGGCGTAATCCCTGGCCGCCTTGTCGATGGCCTCCAGCTCCAGCTTCTTCAGCTCGGGGTCTTTCAGCAGGGCCAGGTTGCGCAGCGCGATGGCCCGCTGGCTGACCGAATAGACCATCTTGTTGACCTGCGCGATCTGCTGGTTGTTGCTGTGCGTGACATGGAACAGGCGGTCCCGCGCCTCGTCCATGCGCAAGGTGGCATAGCCCGCCAGGATCAGCATCAGCACGAACACGCCGCTGAAGGCGAGCGCCAGCCGCGTGCGGATGCGCAGATTCATCAGCGGAGCGATCAAGCGGTCGAATGGGGGGATGCGATCTGCAGTGGACATCAAGGGCTCCGTCAACCAGGGCAACGTGCCGGCAAGCGCCGGTCGTCGGCGGGTCAGAGGGACCGGCCACAGTTGCATTTCGGCCCGAGCCGACGCAGCCTGTTGTCGGGGGATCTTGATGCATCAGTACTTTCAGTGGCTGCCGGCCGGCCGGCTGTGTCCGATGTCATGAAACGCAACGCCGTGTGCACGCGGCCTCAAGTGTTGGCGCATGGGGCCGAAAACCGTGGACAACCGTCGGCCCACCCATGGCAGCGCGGCCCAACCCTCCCGCCCACTGAGGAGCTTCCATGAAACTTCGTTTAGTCACCGCCCTGCTGCTCGGCAGCCTGTGCTTGCCCGCCCTGGCCCAGTTCCAGACCACCGAACAGGCCATCAAGTACCGCCAGGGTGCGTTCAGCGTGCTGGGCGCGCACTTCAGCCGGGTGGCGATGATGGCGCAGGGCATCCAGCCCTTCGACGCCAAGGCCGCGCTCGAGAACGCCGAGCTGGTGGGCAACCTGTCTCGGCTGCCGTTCACCGCCTTCGGACCGGGCACCGACAAGGGCGCGCCCAACCGCGCCAAGGACGAGGTCTGGAAGGACGCCGCCAAGTTCAAGGCGGCCTCCGACAAGATGGTGGCCGAGGCGGGCAAGCTCGAAGTTGCGGCCCGCAGCGGCGACCTGGAGGCGCTGAAGGCCGCCGTGGGCGCGCTGGGCAAGAGCTGCAAGTCCTGCCACGACGACTTCCGCGGCTCCAGGCGCGAGTGACGCCCACCGGGCGCCGGTGGGTCAATCCAGCGTGATGGCGCCCACGTGCGCCAGACTCTGGCCCTGGGTGTTGTCGGCATCGCCGGCGATGGCCACGCCCACCAGCGGCACCGACGCGCTCGCCTCGTCCGCGAACAGCCGCAGGAAGTCGGCCCGGACATCCCGCTGCTCGGTCTGCCAGGTTTGCAGCGGCGCCTCCGGACCGCGCAGCACGACCATGCGGATGCGCCGGCTGTAGGCGTTGTCCAGCACCGTGCCGGCAGGCAGGTGCGCATCCCAGACGTAGCAGACGCTGGCCGCCGGCAGCAGCTCGCCGGTGCGCAGGCGCGCGATGCGCAGCACCTGGCGCTCGAGAAAAGGCACCGCCGCGGCGGGCAGGTCGAACAGCACGCACACCTTCACCGGGCTGTCGTCGCTGTCCTTGCGGCGCAGGTCGGCTGCACGGTTGGGCGTGTCAAGCCGCCAGCGCCAGCGCAGCAGATGCGCGCCGGGGTTGTCCAGCACCGGATGCACCAGGTTGCCATAGCTGGCGCGTGCATCCACCCGCAGCACCCGTTCGCCGTCCAGCTGCACCACGCTGTAGCGGGTGACGGGCAGGCTCTGTTGCGGCAGGCCCACCAGATGCCAGGGCGCTTGGGGCTGCGCGTCGCCTGCTGCCGGCGCGGCCAGCGCCGCCAGCAGCGGCCCGGCAGCCTGTGCCGCACCGGCAGCCAGCAGCAGCGTGGCCGCCAGCCACTGGTTCAAGCTCCGCAGGGCTGCACCCCTGATGCCCGCACCCCTCATGCCCTCACCCCGAATGCCAGCCAGCCGGCGCGCAGCCGTGCCAGCAGCGTCAACCCGCACAGCGCCGCAAAGCCCACGGCCAGCGGCGCGAAGGCCTGCGGCCACAGGCACATCGCCGTGAAGCAGACCAGCGTCTCGCCGGCCTCGGTCAGGCCGCCCAGGTAGTACAGGCCCTTGCTGGGGTAAGCCAGGCTCCGGAGCCCGCGGCGCTCGGCGAGCACCGCAAACGCCAGAAAGCTGCTGCCGGTGCCGATGAAGGCCGCCAGCAGCACCGCTGCGGCCAGCGCATTGGCCGCCGGGTCGGCCAGCGCAAAGGCCAGCGGAATGCTGGCGTAGAACAGGAAGTCGAGCGTGATGTCGAGAAAGGCGCCGCGGTCGGTGGGCGCGGTGAGCCGGGCCACCGCGCCGTCCAGGCCGTCGCACAGGCGGCTGGCCAGGATCAACGCCAGCGCGGCCAGCGGCTGGTGCAAGGCAATGCAGGCGGCACCGGCCAGCCCCAGCGCGAAGCCGGCCCAGGTGATGGTGTCGGCGCCCACGCCACGCCGCACCAGCAAGCGGCCGGCAGCCTGCAGCGCCGGGGCGATCAGCGCCTGCGCCGGGCGGTCGAGCATGCGGCGGAAATCGGAAGCGTCTTCACCGCCGGATCATCGCACCAGGACCCCAACAGCGTCCCGACAGCGCCTTGCCAGCGCCCCGACAGCGCCCCGACAGCGCCCCAACAGCGCCTTAACAGCGCCCCGACGCGGCGCCTCGGCTGGGCTCAGACGCTCAGCGCGGGGCCATGCGGATGGCACCGTCCAGGCGCACATCCTCGCCGTTGAAGTAGCCGGTGGTGATCATGAACTCCGCCAGGGCGGCGTATTCGTCGGGCTGGCCCAGGCGCTTGGGAAAGGGCACGCTGGCGGCCAGTGCGGCCTTGACGTTGTCGGGCGCGCCCTGCAGCAACGGGGTGTTGAAGATGCCCGGCAGGATGGTGTTGACGCGGATGCCCTCGCCCATCAGGTCGCGCGCGATCGGCAGTGTCATGCCGACCACGCCGGCCTTGCTGGCCGCGTAGGCGGCCTGGCCCATCTGGCCGTCCTCGGCCGCCACGCTGGCGGTGTTGACGATGGCGCCACGCTCGCCGTCTTCCAGCGGCGCCAGGCTCAGCATGCCGGCTGCGCTCTTGGCGGTGCAGCGGAAGGTGCCGATCAGGTTGATCTGGATGATGCGTTCGAAGTTGGCGGTGGGAAACGACTTGATCTCGCCAGTGGTCTTGTCGCGGCCGGCGGTCTTGATGGCGTTGCCGGTGCCGGCGCAGTTGACCAGGATGCGTTCCTGGCCGACGGCCGCGCGCGACTTTGCAAACCCGGCGTCGACCGATTCTTCCTTGGTCACATCGACCAGGCAGAACACGCCGCCCAGCTCGGCGGCCAGGGCCTCGCCGGCCGTGGCATTCAGGTCGAACAGGGCCACCTTGACGCCCCTGGCGGCGAGGCGGCGTGCAGTGGCGGCGCCCAGGCCGGACGCGCCCCCGGTGATGACGGCGGAGATGGTGGAGTCGAGTTGCATGGCGGGGCTTTGCCGGAGGTTTGGACAGGCTGGCACGCTACCCAGCCGGGCAGCGACCGGCCATCGTCCGAATCGACGAAGTTGCGCGCTATGCTCAAACCGCAGGCGGCTGCGGCGGGCGGATGCGGATCAGCCCTTCCTGCGCCACGCTGGCCACCAGCGCGCCGTCACGGCGCCACAGGCTGCCCCGGCAAAAGCCGCGCGCGCCGCTCAGGCTGGGTGAATCGCTCTGGTAGAGCAGCCATTCGTCGAAGCGGAAGTCGCGGTGGAACCACATTGCGTGGTCCAGGCTGACGCCCTGCACGTTGCCCTGCTGCCAGCTCAGCGCATGCGGGCGCATCGCCACGCCCATCAGGCTCCAGTCGCTGGCATAGGCCAGCAGGGCCTGGTGCAGCAGCGGGTCGTCGGGCAGCGGGTGCGGCGCGCGCATCCAGTGCAGGGCCTGGGCCGGCAGGGGCACCGGTGCAAACGGGTCGGTCGGGTTGACGGCGCGGCTCTGCATCGGCTGGGCCTGCTGCAGGTAGTGCTGGCGCCAGGCGGGCATGCGGTCGGCCGTGCGGCGCTCGCGCTGGTGGTCGTCCTCCAGGCTCTCGGGCGGCGGGGCAGCGGGCATCGTGTCCTGGTGCGTCGGGCCGCCCTCGCGCTTCTGGAACGAGGCCGACATGTGGAAGATCGCCTGGCCGTGCTGGATCGCCACCACCCGGCGGGTGGTGAAGCTGGCGCCGTCGCGGATGCGGTCGACGTCGTAGACGATGGGCATGGACTTGTCGCCCGCGCGCAGGAAGTAGCCGTGCAGCGAGTGCACCTGGTGCGCCGGGTCGACGGTGCGCCCGGCGGCCATCAGCGCCTGGCCCAGCACCTGGCCGCCGAACACCGCCTGGCCGCCGTGGTCGCGGCTGCGGCCGCGGAACAGGTTGTGCTCCAGCGGCTCCAGCCGCAGCAGGTCGACCAGGTCGTGCAGCGCCCGCAGGGTGTCGTCGTCGGGGCTGCCGGCGGCCTCGGTCGGGGGGGTGCTGGGGGCATCGGGCATGGTGTCCCGATTGTGCAGGCCCGCCGGTCGGGGGCTGGGTCAGAATCCGCCACGATGCCCGCACCGTCCGCACCGCCCGTACCGCCAGCAATGCTCGCGCTCGGCCTGCCTCTCGGGCCGCTGCTGTCCAAACTGAGCCCGCCGCTGTCGCAGGCACGGCAGGTGCTGCGCCACGCGGTGGTGCGCCGCATGGCCGATGCCGGCGGCGTCAAGCTGCTGCTGGTGCGCGCGCCGGCCGGCTTCGGCAAGACCACGGCGATGGTGCAGGCGCGCGAGCAGCTGGCCGCCGACGGTGTGGCCACCGCCTGGCTGACCCTGGAGCGCACCGACAACGATGTGCCGCGCTTCCTGGCCTGCCTGCAGCAGGCGGTGGCGCAGATCACCGGCCGCCCGGGCGTGCCCGCCGCCCAGCCCGGCCCCGGCCTGGGCGGCCCGGCCATGCCGCTGGTGGACGGGCTGGCCAGCCACGGTGCGCCGTTTGCGCTGTTCCTCGACGACTTCGAGCTGATCACCGAGCCGGCCGTGCTGGGCCTGGTGCGCGAGATCATCGACCAGCTGCCACGCCGCGGCCAGCTGGTGCTGGGCTCGCGCAGCCTGCCCGACCTGGGCCTGGGCCGGCTGCGCATGGCCGGCCAGCTGCTGGAGATCGACACCGAGTTGCTGCGCTTTTCGCGTGACGAGACACGGCAGTTCCTGGCGCTGCGCTGGCCGGCCAACGGCACCAGCGCGCCCGGCGACCTGGCCGCCCAGGTCGACCCGCTGCACGCCAAGACCGAGGGCTGGGTGGCCGCACTGTGGCTGGCCTCGATGGCGCTCGATTCGGTGATCGCCCGGCAAGGCAGCGTGGCCGGCTTCATCGCCCAGTTCTCCGGCAGCAACCGGGCGGTGGCCGACTTCCTGGCCGAGGACGTGCTGGCCCGCCAGAGCCCCGAGGTGCGCGACTTCCTGCTGCGCACCAGCATCCTGCGGCAGTTCAATGCGCCGCTGTGCCAGGCGCTGACGCCGCGCAGCGACGCGGCACAGATCCTGGCCCAGCTGGACGCGGCCGGCCTGTTCATCACGGCCATCGGCCAGCGGGCGGCAACCGCCGGCACCGCGCCGGCCGCGCGGGATTGGCGAGAGTGGCGCTACCACAGCCTGTTCGCCGACTTCCTGCGCGCGCAGCTGGCGCGCGAGCAGCCCGACGCGCTGGCACGGCTGCACCTGGCCGCCTCGGGCTGGTATGAAAGCCAGGGCCGGCCGGTGCCGGCGATCGACCATGCCATCGAGGGCGGCGACGCGCCGCATGCCATCCACCTGCTGGCCGGCCAGGCGATGGGCTTTCTCGAGCAGGGCCGCATGCGCCTGCTGGCACGCTGGTTCGCCGCGCTGCAAAGCACCGAAGGCGCGGCCGCGCTGGCCGAGCAGCCGATGCTGCAGGTGGTCTCGCTGTGGGCCAGCAACCTCACCCGCGGGCCCTGGGCGGCGATGGAGCAATTGCAGCAGTCGGGCTGCGCCAGCAGTTCCGACGCGGCGGTGCGCGCCCATGTCAACGCCCTGCAGCCCATGCTGCTGGCGATGATGGACCGGGTGGAAGACGCCGCCGACCTGGGCCGCGAGGCGCTGGCCCGGGTGCCCACCGGCCAGCGCTTTGCCGACAACGTGCTGTGCAACGTGATGGCGCACGTGATGGGCGTGCTGGGCGAGCGCGCCCAGGCCCGGCGCCTGCTGGACGCAGCGCGCCGCGGCCAGCCGGCGAGTGATCTGCACAGCCATGGCTTCAACCGCATGTACACCGAGTCGGTGGAAGGCCTGCTCGACCTGCAGCAGGGCCGGCTGCGCCAGGCCACCGCGCGCTTCCGGCTGGCACTGGGCATGGCGGCGGCGCCGGGGGCCATGCCGGGCGCGGCCGCGTGGCAGCCCACCCATGGCAATGCCTGGGCCGGCGTGCTGTATGCCGGCGTGGTCTATGAGGCGCACCAGCTGGCGCAGGCCGAGCACCTGCTCAACGTCTACCTGCCGCTGGCGCGCGACGTCGGCCTGCCCGACCACATGATCCTGAGCCATGTGATGTGCGCCCGCATCGCCTTCGACCGC
>Ga0105046_10016244_pt1 | contig 11436 bp, 9 predicted proteins | sample MAT03_FD_78385 | JGI IMG/M metagenome (GOLD analysis project Ga0105046, IMG submission 78385) | Freshwater microbial communities from Lake Fryxell liftoff mats and glacier meltwater in Antarctica - MAT-03 (megahit assembly) | ecosystem: Environmental > Aquatic > Freshwater > Ice > Liftoff...
AGGGATGGGGTTCCCAGTTTGCGATTTGAACTCGTTCCCAGTCTCTGAGCCTGAAAACGCGCCCGCGAGGCAGAGCCTCGCACCCTTGCGTTCCCAGGCAGAGCCTGGGAACGAGGGATGGTAGTCTCGTTCCCAGGCTCTGCCTGGGAACGCAAGAGGTCGAGGCTCTGCCTCGTACGCTTATGTCCCGCTCACGATACTTCGTATACGACAACGAGCGCCCGTACTTTCTGACATGCACGATCGTCGCTTGGCTTCCCGTATTCACCCGGCCTGAGACAGTTAACATTATCTACGATTCCTGGCGTTTCCTCCAAGCGAACGGACGCCTGAAACTCTTTGGTTATGTCATTCTGGAGAACCATCTGCATCTCATTGCCAGTTCGCCGGACTTGAGCAAAGAGATGGGTGATTTCAAGTCGTACACCGCCCGTCGGATCATTGACCACTTGAAAGCGTGCAAAGCGGAGACCTTGCTGAAACAGCTTCGCTATCACATGGAGTTTCATAAGGTCGGGACACAGCAGTTTCAACTTTGGCAGGAAGGCTCGCACCCGCAACAAATCGCCAATAAAGAGATGATGGAACAGAAATTGGAATACATTCATTACAATCCCGTCAAGCGCGGGTATGTTGATGATCCTGTGCATTGGCGATATTCGAGCGCGAGGAACTACGCGAAGATGCCCGGTTTGATTGAGATTGAGACAAACTGGTAATGGCACGCGAGGCAGAGCCTCGAACCCTTGCGTTCCCAGGCAGAGCCTGGGAACGAGAGAAGTGGTCGACATCTTTGAGAGAGGTGAACGATGGCGCCAACGGCCAGGCGAAGCCCAACCGGTTCGCTGCCAAGTTGAAAGTTGAATCCAATCACGTCTCGCATTCCCGAAACCCGCATTTTGACGGTCGCGGTCCCACTCACGCAGGCGATTCACCCGAAAATCGCTTGCACCCTACCCCAAGCGACCGCTAGATTAAACCTCTCAGGAGCGTTTGAACGCTCCCCTCCGGAACCCTGCGGGTCGCGGCTTCACGGTGAACTGGGAGCATTCGCGTGTCAATCACAGCCCGATCCTTGATCTTCGCTTTGCTCCTTGCTTCGCCTCTCACGGCGGCGCCGAAGGATGTTGCCGATCATTTCCCGGCCGATGCCGTTCTCTATGTCGAAGTGAATCAACCGGGCGCGGTGGCGAAGGACCTGGGCGCCTTCTTGAAGGGGACCGTCTTCGAAAACGCTCTGCCGGCCCTCGACAAGATTCGCGAGAAGCAACTGCCCGAAGCGCATTTCGACCGAAGCGCTCCCGGTCTGCTTTCGACGCTTCTTGGACCCGAGATGTTGAAAGAAGTTCCACGGTTCCAGGGGTTGGCGTTGGCCGTCACCGGCTTCGATAAACAGGGCGATCCGGAATTCCTAGCAGTGGTGCTCCCCGGCGAGAGCCAGTTGCCGGGCTTCGCGATGCGGGCCTATCTTTCTTCTCATCCGAGCCTGCGGAAGATCGCCACCACGGAGGGCGTCGATCTCTATCAGGAGAGCATGACGCAATTCGTCGACGATCCGCTCGTGGCCCCGAACAACGGCGAACCGGCACGTCAAGTCCGCGATTTCGGCCCCTTCTACGCCTACCGCGAGGGTCTGCTGGCGATTGGTTCCCGCAAGGAACTCGTCTCCGCCGCCATCCAGAAACACCTGGGAAACGACACCTCGGCCGCGCTGGCGAGCGCTCCGTCGTTCAAGCCGTTGCTCCTTGTCCGCGAGAAGCCGGGAATTCTCGTCCATGGCGATGTACGAAGACTCTTTGAACATCTGGCAATCCGGGCCAAGCAAGGCAAAGAGTTGGAGCCTTTTTTCACGGTGGCCCTTCGTAAGATGCTGCCGAATGACCGTGTGCGGACTTTCACCGCACGGCTGGAAATCACGGCCCAGGGCATGCGTCTGGAGGGTGCGTTGGCCCTCGTGCCGCAAGCGTCCGCGCCGCTGGCGGAGTTGCTGACGGGACCAGCGCTAGCGACGGATGATCTTCATCGCGTGCCCCAGAACGCATCGCTGGCGTTTGCGTTGAACCTGCCGGAGGGACCTCCGCGCCTGCCGCGATTGCTGGGTATAGGCGACGCCTTCGTTCACGCCGCGGGCGGGTTGGGTCCGAATGCGAGCGAGTTAATCAAGGAACTCGAAGAGAAGAAAATCCTTTCGAGTGCGGATGTCGAGAAGATTCAACAGGTTCTCGTCGTGCTTCCCCCAGCCATCACCTGGCCGAAGGGAGTGATGCCGGCGCCAACTTTGCTCTTCCGGACGACGACCCCCGAAGCGGCGGAGACGTTGTTGGCGGCAATCCCAGCCATTCTGGAAGCGATCGGCAGCGAGAAGCCCGAGTTGATTGCTGAGACGATTGAAGGAGTAAAAGTACAGACGATCGGCGCGAAGGCGTCGCGGTTGGGTGTGCCTTTCCATTTCGCGCGACACGGCCGGGACTTGGCGCTTGGGACGGACCGACAGTTCCTGGCCCTCTGTTTGAAGGCCGATCCCGCCAAGAGCGTGGCCAGTTTGAAGGATGTGAGCGAGCATCTCAAATCAGCCGAGAACTCAGCGCTGGTGGGGACGTGGCGCTGGCCGGAGATCATGCATCCGCCGAAGACTGATGCCTCGGGCGGATTTTGGAAGCCGTTCACTCAACCCGTTTATGACGGACCCAGTGAACTCTCGTTGCGGATCCTTGGCCAGCCCTACATGACGCTGCGAGAAATCGTCGTCCCGCTCGTGGAGATGCCGCCTTTGTTTGTGTCACTCGCCCGACAAGGGGACGAACTCCGCTTCGTGTTCGATCAGCGCGATCCGACCAAGGCACGGGTGAAGTTGTTCCAACGCTATCTGGAGTTTCTCTCGTATGGCGGCGTCGTACCGCCCTGGGCTCGTGGGCAATCGTACGACGAGCCACCTTTGCTCGTACCCGGTCTGCGCGGTCAATAATTGCTGATTTCGATTGAGGACCATCATCATGAATTTGCATCTTTCCCGCCGAGATTGGCTCCTGAGCACCACCGCTGCCGCGGGGGTAGCCACTCTTCCCGCTTCCGCCGCGGAGCCTGACAAGATGGAACCCTTCGGCTATTGCTTGAACACGAGCACCATCCGCGGGCAGGGGTTGCCGATCGACAAAGAGGCCGAGGTGGCCGCCAAGGCCGGCTACACGGGCTTCGAACCGTGGATCCGTGAGATCGACGACTATGTCAAGAAAGGCGGCGTGATCAAGGACCTCGCCAAGAAAATTGCCGACCTGGGCTTGAAACTCGAAAGCGCCATCGGCTTCGCGGAGTGGATCGTCGACGACGATGAGCGCCGTAAGAAGGGCCTCGAAACCGCCAAGCGCGATATGGACATGTTGCTGGAACTGGGCGGCAAGAAGATCGCGGCCCCGCCGAGCGGCGCCATCGACAAGCCGGATATGAACATCAACGCCATCGCCGATCGTTACCGCGCTCTCGCGGAAGTCGGCGCCAAGGCGGGCATCATCCCCCAGGTTGAACTCTGGGGCTTCTCGAAGCCGCTGCACAAACTGGGCGAGGTCGTCTTCGTCGCCATGGAGAGCGCTCATCCCCAGGCGTGCATCCTGCCGGACATCTACCACCTCTATAAAGGCGGCTCGGATTTCGGCGGCTTGAAGCTTCTCAACGGCAACCTCATCGGCATCTTCCACGTGAATGACTACCCGGACACCCTCACAAGAGAGAAGATCACCGACGCCGACCGCGTCTACCCCGGCGACGGCAACGGCCCCCTGAAGCAGACGCTGCGGACTCTGCGCGACATCGGCTATCGCGGCATGCTCTCGCTCGAACTCTTCAACCGCGATTATTGGAAGCAAGATGCGTTGTTGGTCGCGAAGACGGGGCTGGAGAAACTGCGCGCGGTGGTGCGGGCGAGTGTGTGAGGAACGTATGTCGAAGAGTGGAAGTTTCGCAACCGAAGTATCGCGACAATGTCCACGTGGAATGGCAGTGTGGAAGGCATTTCAGCGATTGGAATAACGGAGAGTGAGCCCGATGTTGTCGTTCTTGTTTTGGAACCTTGGCGGGGAGCGAAAAGCAGAGGCGGCAGTTCAACGAAGAAAGGAAAAGGAACGTAAAGCCCGAATATTGGAGATGATTGGGAATCTCGCCCGGCTTCATGAGGTAGATTTGCTGATGTTGGTCGAAAGCCCTTTTGAGTCCCGAACGATCCAACAGCAAGTCAACAAAGGTAATTTGAACCCTCACAAAACTGGATTCCGCGAAAATGACCCAAATAGTTTGTGCGGCAAGGTGCAGATTTTCCCGCGATTTCCCACCCGGTTTCTTGTGCCTAGATCCGAAGGAGCAAGATATACTGGACGCGTACTTCGCCTGCCAAGCCCACGAATGGAACTCAATCTATTTGTCGTTCATTTTCCGAGCAAAAGGAACGCCTCCGACGAAAGCCAATCCCTTGCGATGCCGGGATTCAGTGCTGCGGTGCGACGATTGGAGAACAGCGGACGAACTCGTCATGAGCGGACTATTGTCGTTGGAGATTTGAACCAGCACCCATTCGACACGGGAATTGTAGGAGCCGAAGGGCTTAACGCCACCATGACGAGGTTCGTCGCGGAAAAAGTAAAAAGAACAGTTGATGGAGTGAAATACCCGTTCTTCTATAATCCAATGTGGAGTCATTATGGAGACTCAACACATGAGAATAGCCCGCCCGGATCACCCAACTACGAACCGCCAGGGACTTGCTACTATAAAGCCTCGGAATCGCGATGGCACTACTGGAATATCTACGATCAGGTGCTTTTACGACCTGAATTACTTCCCTTTTTTAGGAATTCAGATCTAAAAATCTTGATCGGTGATGGAGTGACGTCTTTGTTGGATAACAACGGAATTCCAGATAGAGAAGCGTACTCTGATCATTTGCCCGTGTTTTTTCGGCTCGACATCTAGGGGGACACTATGGCTGACGATCTTTGGCCGGACGATTTCGGACATGATGAGCAAAAACCGCCTGTCTTGATCCTCAAGGAACAGGCCCAACTTCTCTCTGCCAAAACGAGAGGGCTGGTTTTGGGGTGGGTCGAATCAAAGCCGGTCCCTGTTTCGAACGATTTTTGGCACAATTTCTACCTGCAGGTGCCTAACCTTGATGACTACCTATTCAACCTCTTTGTTGTCAGACATGGTGTTTTGGGATATCCCGCCACCGTTACCATTCCGACACTAAAATGGCACTCCAATCCCGAGTCGTCAGATCAGCTGACAGACGTGCTTCGCAGAATCTTTAACGACGCGGAGGTCAAAAAAATCGTCCGTTCCTTGCTTACACAAGCTCAGGCGTCGCTTGCCACGCCGAGTGCGTGATGGCGAGATGAAACGGATTTTCGAACACTTTGAACAGACATCGCGCTCGACTTTGGTGGCTTGAAAGATTCGGCATTGGCTTGCGACGGTTTCTGGGAAATGATGACAGCGGCATTTAGTCTTCCGACCGGTCAGTATGCGATCGCCACGCCGCCAACATCGTCCATGCGAAAACGAGGCCCGCGACCCATTGCAGGGTGGCGATCCAGAGATAGGCCCGGTGCCAGTTGTAAAACGCCGGCCGATCCGTGAATCGCGCGTTGGTGAAGTCGACCATACCGAGCATCTCTTCGCGAATCGGGATGAGACAAGCCAAGCCCAGCGCCATCACGAACCACGCACTCCAGAGCCTGCGACGGCGTGTTGTCAGATTGACGATTTCCCAGCCGAATAAAACGAGTGCCCCGACGCCCAGCCAGTTCATCGATCGCGTGACGTGGCGAGTGACGCGCCCCTGTTCAAACGCCCCGCCGAGCACTTCGGTGCCGACGGGGACGACGAACATGACGTAAAAGAGGAAGCCGCCCTGCCAGAGCATCAACGCCTGCAGCACCAGAAAGCGGCGGAAGAGCATCATTTCCTACAGCCGAAGAGGCCCCGCTCCCGGATCAGTTTGACGACGCCTTCAGGCACCATCTTCTCCCAGGCCGGATCGCCGCTAGCGATCAGCTTGAGCACATTCCGGCTGTCGATCTTCAAACAATCCGGATTGTGATTTTCGAGTTGAACAATGCGCCCGGCCCGGACGGCATACTCGTAAAGCGGTTTTCGGTCAGGCGGCAGGTCGAGGTTGCCGACCGTCATGAGCTCGCCCGTCGTGCGGTTGACGTATGGGTAGATAAACAGCCAAACGTCGCCACGAAAGAGGCGGCCGAGAGCTTCGAGCAAACCGCCGTCGAGCTTGGTGTAGTAGGTGGGGTCGAAGATCTCCGGGAGCGTGACCGTGCCCATGGCCAGGCCAATCGGTTTGACGGTCTGCCGCCGCAGGTACTCGGCCACGCGGAAAAACTCGGAATAATCGGAAACGAGCACGTTCAGACCGGATGCGCTCAGAACGTCGGCACGGCTGAGGAAGTCGCGGATGTCGGGGGTGCCCGTGTCTTTGCCGCCCATCAGGTTGTGCATCGTGATCTCAGCCACTTTAACGATGCGATTGTCTTCTTCTTCCGGGAGGACTTCCTGAAATTTTTGGGTCGCCGCATCCAGGATGTCGAGGTTGACATGCGTGACCGGCCGGAAGCTGCCGCGCTGCACGAGCACCGGCTTCTTGTAGAAAAGTTCGCTCGGAAGTAGCACCTTGCCGTCGGGTCCGAACATGGCTGCCTTCGACAGTCCGCGTTGCACGAGCGAAAGACTGATCAAGCGATTGTCGACTGCCCGGAAGCCGATGCCTTTGAACTCGACCATGTCGATTTCAACGCGTGCCGAAGTCAGCTCGTCCATCAGCGAGGCGATTAACAGATCGGGCTCGTGACCGAGGAAAAACGCGGCGTAGAGCAGATTGACGCCCACGATGCCGATTGCTTCCTGTTGCAAGAGATTCGACGGATCCATCAAACGGAAATGGATGACAATCTGCGTGTCGGAATCGCGCGGATACATCTGGAAGCGAACGCCCATCCAGCCATGGCAGTCGTTAGTGCCCATGAAGTTACGGGCGGAAACGGTGTCCGCGAAAGCGAAGAAGCTCGTGGTATCGCCACGAGTGCGCGACAGCCGATCGATGTTCAGCGCATATTCATGTTCGAGCATTGATTCAAGCCGCGACCGGCTGACGTAGCGGTCGGCTTCCCCGTAAATGGCGTCGCTCACGGCCATATCGTAGGCGGACATGCTCTTGGCGATAGTCCCCGCGGCGCCGCCGACCTGGAAGAACCAGCGGACCACTTCCTGCCCGGCGCCAATTTCCGCGAACGTGCCGTAGCGCCGTCGGTCGAGATTGATCCGCAGGGCCTTGCCGTGGGTGTCCGGCCGTTCGGTATCTGAGGTCCCGATATTGTGGTGTTGCTGCATGGTGGGTGCCTTGTTGTGAAGCCGCGACAACGATGAATTCCGTCGATTTGCGCTGGAGCGCCGAATGGATCATTCCGTCCCGTGTGGAGAATAGCTTAGCCGGAAGTTCTGGAACGTGGAGCAGAAAAGTTCCAGAGGATCCGAACTCGCCCATCACGTGAAAATCGAAAAACGTCGGCTTCGAAGATCGCTAATTCGACCATCCAGCCTATATTATCGATGGATTCCTTCTTCTTCAGGCGACACCATGAGCAGCACCTCGGCCAATATTTCGGCGACATTTCCCAAAGATCGAGCCGTGATCGGCGAGCAAGATCTGTACCTGTTCAATGAAGGGAGTCACTACCGTCTGTACGACAAGTTTGGCGCGCATCCCTGCACGCGCGACGGCAAGGCCGGCACCCAGTTTGCCGTCTGGGCGCCGTCGGCCGAGCAAGTTTACGTGATGGGTGATTTCAACGGCTGGAACAAAACTAATTGGAAACTTTACTCCTACGATTCGTCGGGCGTGTGGGTCGGCTTCATACCGGACCTCGGGCCGGGCGCGGTCTACAAGTACTATGTCGTTTCGCGCTATAACCACTACGAGGTGGAGAAGGCCGACCCCGTTGGTTTCTGGCACGAAATCCCGCCGCGAACCGCCTCGGTCGTCTGCGATATCAACTATCAGTGGCGCGATCAGGAATGGATGAAGACCCGCTGGCAGAAGAACAGCTTGCGGGCGCCGATCTCCATTTACGAGATGCATGTCGGCTCGTGGGCCCGAGTGCCCGAAGAGGGCAACCGCTGGCTCGGCTACCGCGAACTCGCCCACCGTTTGGTCGAGTATTTGAAGCAAACGCAGTTCACGCATGTCGAATTCATGCCGATCACCGAACATCCGTTCTTCGGTTCCTGGGGCTATCAGACCACGGGCTTCTTCGCGCCGACGAGCCGGTTTGGCACGCCGCAAGACCTCATGTATCTGATCGATCATTTGCACCAGAACGGGTTCGCCGTCATCCTCGATTGGGTCCCGTCGCATTTTCCGTCCGATCAACATGGCATCGCCTATTTCGATGGCACGCACCTTTACGAGCACTCCGACCCGCAACAGGGCTTTCACCCTGATTGGGGCAGCGCGATCTTCAACTACGGCCGGCATGAGGTCCGCTCTTTCCTCATGTCGAGCGCCATGTTCTGGCTCGAAAAGTACCACATCGACGGCCTGCGCGTCGACGCCGTCGCGTCGATGCTCTATCTCGATTACTCCCGCAAGCAAGGCGAGTGGATCCCGAACTGTTACGGCGGCAACGAGAACCTCGAGGCCATCGACTTCCTCCGCCGCTTCAACACGGAAGTGTACAAGAACTATCCGGACGTCCAAACCTACGCGGAAGAATCGACCGCCTGGTCGCAAGTCTCACGGCCCGTTTCGGTCGGGGGTCTCGGCTTCGGTTTGAAGTGGGACATGGGCTGGATGCACGACACGCTCAAGTACATCGAGCGTGAGCCGATCCATCGGCAGTTTCATCAGGGCGAACTCTCGTTCCGCATGGTCTACGCCTACTCGGAAAACTTTGTCATGCCGCTCTCGCACGATGAGGTCGTGCATGGCAAAGGCTCGATGATTGAGAAGATGCCGGGCGACGACTGGCAAAAGTTCGCCAACCTACGCCTCCTCTACGGCTACATGTACGGCCAACCGGGCAAGAAATTGCTCTACATGGGGGACGAGTGGGGCCAGTGGCAACAATGGAAGCACGACCAAAGTCTCGACTGGCACCAGCTCGGCTTCCCGCCGCACCAGGGGATGCACCGCTGGGTGTCAGATCTGAATCGCCTCTACAAGGGCGAGCCGGCCCTCTATGAGGGCGATTGCGACCCCAGCGGTTTCGAATGGGTCGACTGCAGCGACTCCGCGACGAGCATCATGAGCTTCCTCCGCAAGAGCCTCAGTGGCGAGACGGTTCTGGTGATTTGCAACTTCACCCCGGTCCCGCGCAGTTACTACCGCGTCGGCGTGCCGCACGGCGGCTTCTGGCGAGAACTCCTCAACAGCGATGCTGACGTCTACTGGGGCGGCAGCATCGGCAACCAGGGAGGCGCCTGGGCCGACACGAACGGTTGGCACGGCCGACCGTTCTCCCTGCACCTGACGATCCCGCCGCTGGGGGCGTTGTTTTTGAAGGTGTGAGAATCAGGATATATGTGTATTTTTTCGGGACGGCTGGCAGAATGAGATTGATGGCCTGATCCAGCTGATCAACGATCATACTGAAATCAAAAGGAATCGTCGGATGCAGATTGAACGGATCACTCACAATCCCGCTGTGATGGGTGGAAAGCCTTGCATTCGTGGATTGCGAGTGACCGTGGGCACGATTCTGGGACTACTTGCAAGTGGCAAGTCGCGGGAGAGAATTCTCGAAGCCTATCCCTACCTCGAACCTGAAGATTTTGACGCGGTTTTAGCATATGCCGCTTGGCGTCTTGAAGAACGCGACGAACCATTGGTAGTCGGATGAGCGTGCAATTCGTAATCGACATGAACTTGCCGAGCGAATGGGTCGCGGAGTTTGCTCGGCATGGCTGGAATGCGGTACATTGGTCAGTCGTAGGCGACCCGAGTGCGGACGATTCAGTTGTAATGGAATGGGCATTGAAAAATGATCGCGTTGTCTTCGCTCACGATTTGGACTTTGGGACAATGCTCGCTTTGACGCAGGCCGATGGACCAAGCGTCCTGCAAATTCGCGGGCGAAACGTAATGCCCGAAGACGTGGGACCCAAGGTGACGGCCGCCGTACGAGCGCACGAAACTGCCTTGAGCGAAGGTGCATTAGTCGTCGTCGATGAAAAGAAAAATCGGGTTCGCATCCTGCCCATCTAGTCGATGATCGAGAATGGCTCGCGCATCCATCCTTGACACATCGTCATTCGGCCGAGAAGATAAACTTATGCCTTCACGTTTGACGCTCCCCCTGTGGCAAGAAAAGTACGCGGCGTTGCCCGCGCCGATGAATGGGGACGAGATGCGCGCCCGGGGGTGGGATGCCGTCGATGTCGTCTTCGTCACCGGCGACGCCTATGTCGATCACCCCAGCTTCGCGATGGCGGTTCTGCACCGCGTGCTGGAAGCGGCGGGCTTCCGCGTGGGGATGCTCAGCCAACCGGACTGGCACTCGTGTGATCCGTGGCGGCAGTTCGGCCCGCCGCGGCTGTTCTACGGCATTAGTGCCGGGAACATGGATTCGCTCATCAACCACTACACTGCCAACAAGAAGGTGCGGAACGACGACGCCTACTCGCCGGGAGGCCGTATCGGCCTGAGACCCGACCGGGCGACTCTTCCGTATTGTCAGCGCGCCCGCGAAGCCTTCCCGGGCGTGCCCATCATCGCAGGCGGCGTCGAGGCGTCACTCCGCCGACTGGCCCATTACGACTACTGGAGCGACACCGTCCGCCGTTCGATCCTGCTCGATTCCAAGGCCGATCTGCTCGTTTACGGCATGGGCGAACAGAACATCGTCGAGATCGCCCGGCGCTTTCAAAAGGGGCAAGGCCTCCGTGATCTGCGCGACCTGCGGGGTGTCGCGTACGCTCTAGGGGCGAAAGAGTCGTCCGAACTCGGAATGCGGAACTCGGAATGCGGAATTCAGAAGAATGAATTCACCACCGTCACTCTTCCGTCCTTCGAAGAAGTGAAAGCCGACAAGAAGGCGTTCATCGAAGCCACGCGGCTAATTCACCTGAACACGAACCCTTTTAACGCGGCCGCGTTGGTGCAGTTCCATGACCGCCAGGCCGTGGTCGCCACGCCGCCGGGCTTGCCGCTCCCCGCGGAAGAGATGGACCGGATTTACGATCTGCCCTACTCGCGCCGGCCGCATCCCTCTTACAGCGAACCGATCCCCGCTCACGAGATGATCAAGGATTCGATCACCATCATGCGCGGCTGCTTCGGCGGCTGCACGTTCTGTTCGATCACCGCCCATCAGGGTCGCATCATCCAGTCGCGGTCGCCGGAATCGATCGAGCGCGAGGCCGTCAAGGTCGCGGCCGATCCCG
>Ga0105046_10016245_pt1 | contig 11436 bp, 6 predicted proteins | sample MAT03_FD_78385 | JGI IMG/M metagenome (GOLD analysis project Ga0105046, IMG submission 78385) | Freshwater microbial communities from Lake Fryxell liftoff mats and glacier meltwater in Antarctica - MAT-03 (megahit assembly) | ecosystem: Environmental > Aquatic > Freshwater > Ice > Liftoff...
AACTTGTCGGCAGCATTCCCTAACCCGCGAAGCTGATGACTAGTCAATCGCCCAACCGGTAGGATAACCCCAATATAGGAGCGATCAACTTGCTTCTGTGGGTGGACATCGACATGAGCCCAACGATCAATATTATTCGGTTGGCTATACTTGTCAGGCGAAACTTTGCGAACTGAGCAGCCAAGTTCTTTCTCTACTTCTGAAAGGAATCGCTCGAACCCCATTGCATCCAAGACGTACTTCATCCGAGCTTTTTTTCGATCAGATCGATTTCCGTGTTTAATGAATACTCGTAAAATCGCGTCACAGATTGCGAGTGTTTCATTCGGCTTGACCAACACTCCGGTAGGCCTCGCAAAATCTCCGTGTCCAGTAATTCCGCCAAGACCAAGGAGAAAGTAGATGCCATTTTTAAGGAAATCATCAGCATCTGAAGAGTCTACATTAACTGCATGGAAGCTGATATCGTTGGTTTCGGCCAGCGAACTGACACGTCCTGATCCGTCAAAAGCGATATTAAACTTACGAGGCAATCCATAAAACTCAGGTCGATGTAGGATATGGTAATGAAGATCTTTCGCGAGTGGGAGTGTTTCAATAAGCTCTTCTCGATCTATCCCGCTGAGTGTACTGGCGGTTACATTTCGGATATTGTCGGCTCCTGCTCCTTGCGTCACGATACCAAGGTCGCGTAAACCCATTAAAACGTTTACAGCATTCGATGCCTCAATCTCACGCAACTGTAGGTTAGCGCGAGTCGTCACATCGGCGTATCCACCCGCAAAGTTGTCAGCGATATCGGCGAGACCACGAAACTGATGGCTATTGAGTAAGCCTCCTGGAATACGCATACGGCACATGAAAGAATTCTGAGCTGGTGCGACGAAAAATAGACCGTGATACTTCGTTAGGAAGACGTCTATCCCCTTCGGATATTCACCGTTTGCGGCTCGCTCCCTAATCTCGCCCCACATTTCGAGCCCATTCTTCTCTCGCTTGGCTTTTTCCTCAGTCGAAAGCGATTTTCCGGCTAGTTCGAATCGACTCTGAGCATCGGCATGAATCGAAGGTAGCCATGTCGACTGGGATAAGTTTTGCTTCGCGACACCACCAATCTGGACTGTACTGCCGATAGATGCCGATCCACTCAAAACTGGGAGATTTCGTACCTTTCTTGCGACATCCGTCCCAAGCATTAAGCCTTGCAAATACGCTTGCTGCTCTTTCGAAAATTCTTTGGGCGCACTCATAAAAAATGATCGTAATAAAGTAAGTCGATTGTTATAAAAGCTCTAGGATTATGTTCGATGGATCATCGAAGGATTTGTACTGCGCAGTCTTTATAGGCAGGCTGTCGAGACATGGGATCGACATGTTCCAAAGTTAAACGGTTGGTTTGAGCGTCATGCATTGGCATAAAGACATTTCCCCGACGTAAAGAGGCTGTTATGACCGCCTTGACTGTCGCGGTGCCGCGACGGCTTCGGACATGAACTTGGTCACCAGCCATAATCCCTAGATCTTCTGCATCGTTGGGATGAATTTCTACGTACGGTAGTTTCGGATAGAGCGTTCGCAAAACAGGACTCTTGCTAGTGCGCGTCTCCGTATGCCATTGACTAACAGTTCCTCTGCCTGTCAGCAACAGATAAGGATAGGTATCGCAGATTCCTTCTGGTATCGATTTCGGTTCCTCAAACAAGAACTTTGCTTTCCCATTTGTATGAAAGAAGCGACCGTCTTCAAAGAGTCTTCTTTCACGCTGCGGAATGCCTTGGAGCTTTTGATCACTGGCAGTCCATGGCCATTGGATGCCGCCGCATTCGTCAAGCATCTTATAGTCGCGAATGCCTGTGATATCGCAGGGTTGACCTTCGGTGATTCGCTTCATAATCTGAAAGACAGCCTCTGGATGAGTCCACTTTACAAACATTTCACCGCATCCCCAAACATCTGCCAAGAAGCGAAAGATCGCGAAGTCGGCCAGCGCAACTCCGGGCGCTTTGGCGACTTTCTTTAAAGGCCCAAACCGCCGTTCGCTATTGATGAACGTCCCTTCTTTTTCGCCCCAACCAGCCGCGGGAAGGACCAAATCCGCAAGCATCGCGGTATCAGTTGTTCTATACATATCTTGGACTACCAAAAAATCCAACTTCGATAACAGTGCCTTTGCTCGCGGGCTATTGATCCAAGAATGCGCGGTGTTTGTTGCAACAATCCAAAGACCGCGAATCTCACCGGAATCAATACCGCTTATAATTTGGTCGTATGCATAACTATTCTGGTTTGGGATACTGCTAACGGGAATCTCTAGAATCGTCGCAATTTTTTGGCGATCTTCATCACGAAGGAAGTCGTAATGACCAATCATGCTTGTCGTATTGCTGTAGAGTCTTGAGCCCATCGCATTGCATTGACCGGTAATGCTATTTGCACCCGTCCCGGGACGGCCAATACTTCCGGTCATCAATGCAAGATTGATTATGGCTTGTGCTGTTCGTACACCTTGGTGGCTTTGGTTAACTCCCATGGTCCACCAAAAAGATGCTCGCTTTGCATTTGCAATCTTCTGGACGACGCGTTGAAGCTTTTCTATGGAGACTCCTGTTGCAATTGAAACTTTATTCATCGGGAATCGACTAACAAAGTCCCGAAATTCTTCGTAGCCCTCTGTGCTATTCGCGATGAAGCGATTGTCAACGGCCCCCATTTCGATTAGCTCTTTTGCGATTCCATAGAGAAGCACCAGATCGGATTTAGGGGCGATTGCTAAATGATCCGATGCCGCCATCGCTGTCTCGGTGCGACGTGGATCGACTACAATCAATTCTGCATTGTTTTTATTCGCGAGAACTCTTTGCCAAAGAATCGGATGTCCAATACACGGGTTCGCACCAATGAAAACTAAGCAATCAGATTCCTCTAAATCCGAGTATGTAAAAGGAGGCGCATCAAAGCCAAACGACTGTTTGTAGGCCACGACGGAAGTTGCCATACACTGCCGAGTGTTACCATCGCCATGCAGCATTCCCATACCGAACTTGGCCAAGCATCCCAGAAAGGCCATTTCTTCCGTTGGAATCTGGCCCGTAGAAATGAACGCAACCGACCCAGGTCCGTATTTCGATTGAAGCTCTTTAAATCGATTACAGAAGGTCTCGCCAGCAACTGCCCAATCGATCTCGTGTAGAATTCCTTGATCATCTCGCAAAAGAGGAGTCGCAGCTCGTTCATCGGATTTCAAAACGGCTAATGCTTCCCATCCCTTGGCGCAGGCCATACCGATATTCACGGGATAGTCATTCGCAGGGGTCAATCCAATTGCTTGTCCGTCCTTCAGATGAATTCGTAAGCCACAGCCTGTAGAGCAATAACCACACACGGACACTGTCGTTGAATCGGGATGGGACGCAATCGGCAGCGTGCCCAGGCCAAACGACGAAGGACTCTGCAGCAGTTTTGCTGCCAATGGCCCATTCGAGTCATGAAATTTAGGAACAATTTCCGGAAGCTTCATGATTCTGCTCCCGGCATTCGGTGAGTCACTATTGAAGCGAAGTAGAGAAAGCGGCTAATAAACTTGGCTATGACAAGACTAAAGAAAAGTGACCAGCGCCCAACCATTTCAGTTACGCCACCAGATTCTAAACTCAACATAGCCGCAGCGATTAAAAGCCCACCAGCCATGAAAGCCCATTGTAGGGACCATAAATGGCTTAAGTCACCACGAAGAAGACGACCGCTTCTAGCAGAAAAATCCTTCCAGTTCGAAGGGATTTTCCTTGCAACGTACCAGTCCGATATACTGAACGCACAACTGCCAATTATTAATACCAAACCGCTGCACCCAAGTATCCATCCAATTTCTGGAGAATCGCAAAGCGTTGCCGCACCTGCTGCACCTAACCCGAGGGTAGTAAGCCCAAAATCGCAAAATGTTCGCTTCATATTCCACTGTGAACGCTTGGTTGCAACATATATCATTCCAGAGCTCAAAACTGCTAGTCCACCGCTAAATGCTGTTCCAATAACAAAGATTCCCGGAATAACAGCTGTCAGACTGGATGCGAACCATATTGCAGCGCAGGTAGTTACAGTTGCGGCCATGTAAAATCCGAAAAGAATCGCTTCGCGACTTAGCCAGCTTTTTCGCCATCCTAAAAACGCCCGGAATGCGTACATCGGTCGACCTAGATGGAGTAACGCAAGGTGCACACCAACCACCCCAATGATGGTTGCCATGAGAGATAATTTGAACGTAAACGAACGAGTAGTGTTTTCTGCATTGAGTGGCTGTATCAGTAACCAAGAGAATAAAACAAAAAACATTCCAACACTGGCCTGAGTGAAGACGAGCATCAAAGCCAATGGCCAGTGACCATGTTGAGGTCGGTCTAAAAGTGAATCACTTGAAACGACCTCTGCAAAGTCTCTTTCTTCAGCGCAAACACGTGTTTCGTTTAACGCATGACGAGAGTGAATGTAACGTGTTGTTGGTAGGGTTGTGTTACTTGGCGGCGAGGAAGGTACAAGAGCTAACGTAGCGTTATTCGAATTCTCTCTCTGAATGGCTTCTAGATTGACGATAGTAATTTGAATTGCTTGGTTAGGGCAAGCTTGGACGCACGCCGGGGCTTCACCGACGGCTAGTCTTTGACTGCACATATCGCATTTGCGCACAATTCCGAGGGTGTGATTGTATTGTGGGACCTCGTAGGGACACATCATTATGCAGTACTGACAGCCAAAACATTGGTCGTCTAGATGTCTTACAATTCCAGTGATCGCGTCCTTCTCGTAAGCCAACACAGGACAACCGTTCATACATCCTGGTTCTACGCAATGGTGGCAAGCCGTGGTAACGTGTTGAACAATTGGTAGGGAAGCGGATTTGCTGGTGAGTAACCCTACTTTTCTCCAAGTTTCGGATTCATCTAGTCCGTTCAGGTTATGGCACGCGACCACGCAAGACTTGCATCCGCTGCAGGTATCTAAGTCAACTTCGAATGCATACTGCTGGCCAGGTGCGGGGGAGGCTGTTGGCATCAGTGCCTGATACCTACTACTGATTGACATAGCCTCTCCGTGCCAAGTCGAAAACTCGTCGACAGCGGATAAGCCCTGCTGCTGTTGCAACAACAGTTCAATTAAAGATGGCGACGCCATACTCATTCGGATAATGCTCTCGAAAAGAACTTCGTCATGTTATTTTTTAAACCCACTACCTTAGTAGCCTCAACGGGATGCGCTAAGAACGAGATAACTTCGTCGCGGTACTCTGTGTATTGGACCGTCTCCATCAAAGTGTTTCGATCGCGAGGTCTTGGAAAAGGGATCGAAATAATACCGCCAATTGTGGCGGCTGGTCCGTTAGTCATCATGACGATTCGATCACTAAGTACAATCGCTTCGTCCACGTCGTGTGTAATCATCAACGCAGTAATCCCAGAGCTACTCCAAACATCTAATAAGACATCCTGTAGTTCAAGTCTAGTAAGCGAATCTAACATCCCAAACGGTTCGTCAAGTAACAAAAGTTTAGGCTCTAGAGCGAAAGCCCGGGCGATACCGACGCGTTGCTGCATTCCTTGGCTCAATTCGCCAGGTTTTTGATGTGACGCTCTACCAAGTCCGACCTTTCGAAGCCAATATTGTGCGAGATCATTACGATGGTTAGATGACAATTTTGGTTGAACTTGTTCAATGCCGAGTGTCACGTTTTCTAAGGCAGTCATCCACGGTAGAAGGTTCGGCGATTGAAATACTACAGCGCGATCGGGGCCGGCACCGACGATCTCGCGATTGTCTAAAACCATCCCACCACCGTTGAGAGTGTGTAATCCTGCAACCATTGACAATACGGTACTCTTCCCGCAACCACTGTGGCCGATAATGGAGATGAACTCCCCTTCAGCAACATTTAAAGTGAAATCCCTTACTGCCGTAAAAATACCTTTTTCCGTTTTAAATTCTTTCTTCAATCGCCATAGTTCAAGATATTTACTTCTCATGCAGCACCTACTGCTTGGTTTGGTGAAACGACGGACGGTCGCACAATTGGATCTACTAAGTCTTCCAGCGAATTCCGGCGGGCACTCATCAGCGTATCGACGATCTCTCGTTTCAGCGATTTGAAGGCTGGGTGATGCGACACTGACTCTCTTGTTCTTGGTCGCTCAATAGGTATGGGAAATGAATTGCCAAGGGTCGCGCCGTCCTTTGCGGTAGGAATAAGCGGTATCACACGGTCAGACATAAGTATGGCTTCGTCAACGTCATTCGTAATCAGGACGACAGTTCTACGATCACGTTCCCAAATACCTACAATCTCTGTTTGCAGAGTTGCCCGTGTGAGCGCATCCAATGCAGAAAGAGGTTCATCCATGAGTAGTACTTGAGGTTGCGTTGCCAAAGTACGCGCCAATGAGACACGTTGACGCATCCCACCCGAAAGTTCGCTTGGCTTCTTACTGATTGCGTGACTTAAGTTAACCATGCCAATGTATCTTTCCGAATGCTCAATGTTTTCACGATTGGAACGATGAGGAAAAACTTGCTGTACCGCAAACATTACGTTTTCCAAAACACTCAACCATGGCAGCAGCGAGTAATTCTGGAAAACCACACCACGTTGCGGTCCAGGAGGCCCAGCTGGCAAGCCCTTCATTAGCACTGCCCCAGTGTCAGGTGTCCGCAGGCCGGACAGCATCGATAAAAGCGTTGTTTTTCCCGACCCGGAGTATCCGACAATCGCGACGAACTCGCCGTCAACTACAGTTAAGTTGATGTTGGAAAGCACATTCAGTCTGGACGTGCCTTTGCCGTATCCCTTAGAAGCGTTTCGCAGCTCAAGCAGCGGCATCATGCACCTTATTCTTTGAGGAGCTAGAGTCGCTCGAGGCAGGAAGGGACATCTTCTTGGCGGCACGATAAGCCTTTAATCGTTCTGAAGCCCTAATCGTTAACGACGGGATGCTTAGTATGAGTGTTGCGTTCTTCTCAACAATATTCATCACACGATCAAGAATGAATCCTACGACGCCGATCACGATCACTGCTGCAATCATGGGGCCATACGTTCCCGACTGGTATTGGTTGTTCACAAATGCTCCGATTCCATTCTTCCCCGATAGCATTTCCGCAGCAACAATCACGAGCCATGCGATTCCAAAGCTAAGCCGAAAACCAGTGAACATGTAAGGCATGGTTGCCGGCAACAGTATTTTCGAGAATAACTTCAGAGGCGACAGTTTGAGTACTTTCGCTACGTTCAAATAGTCTTGCGGAATCGCTCGAACGCCTACTGCCGTATTTAGAATCGTTGGCCATATCGAACACATCGCGATCGTAAAGATACACTGAAGCTGCGTTGCATCGACCTCTTTGTTGTATCGGCGAAGTGCGATTACTAGAAGTCCTGCAAGTGGGAACCAAGCCAACGGAGAGATAGGTCGCAAGATTTGAAAAATCGGATCAAACATCTTAGCGAAAGTAGGGCTTCCGCCCAACATGAACCCAATTGGAATGGCTACTATGATTGCAATTGCATAGCCCATGCCAACCAACTGCAAGGATCGCCAGACTTCTAGCCCAATTCCGTCGAAACCTTCCTCTGTGTTTTTCGAAAAGGGTTGTACAAAATACTTGTAGCTGTCGTTCCAGGTAGTAACAGGTGATGGAAAGTCGCTAAAGCCTGCCTCCTTATCGTAAGTTGCCCATGACAGAAAACACCAAATCAATAAGCATGCAAGCAAACCGATGCTCGGCATTAGTACATTATCTACGAATAGCGTTTTCCACTTTGCTGAATTCATACCCTTACGCTTAATCGAATAACTCACCGTTCACGCCCTACGCATGCCGATTGGTGAGTTTTCGTTCCTTGAAATGGGACCTTGGAAATCTACTCGAAGTGCCGCCACTTCAATCAATTGTCCATTGGTTAATATCTTGCCTTGTGGTGAATGCAATAGAGATAAAGCGTCACGACTCCGTCTCTTTTCCCATGCCATGATCTACGCGAGAACATTGATCGCTGGCACCTTTGACTCCAAAAGCTAACGCGGTTAGCCTTTTAGATTATTGATCTTGAAGCCCTTTGCATATGTTTCCATATTGCCAGACGGATCGAACTTGACGCCGTCCATCATGGTCCAAGCGGAATCGTCTCTTCCGGCATGTGTGTACCCGATCTCCTTCATCGCCTCTTCATAGATTTCCGGCTTCATAACCGAACCAGCGACACCTTCGTAATCCAGAGCACCCTCGATCATTCCCCATCGGCGAAGTTGGGTTAACCACCATTTTCCGTACGCAAGTTGAGGGTAGTTACAGTTTCTCGAGCTGAAGATCATGTAGTTTTCGTCTTGTTTCTTTCGACCGTCGCCGTAATCGTATTGGCCCAATAGTCGACCAAGAATTTGCTCCTTACTGCATTTGATGTAAGAGTCACGCGATACGATATCGCATTGCTCAGGACGATTTTTCAAGTCGTCCAACCAAACGCTTGCCTCATGCAGCGCTTTCAAAACTGCTTTTACAGTCTTAGGATTCTTCGAGGCAAAGTCAGCAGTAAATGCGCAAACTTTCTCGGGATGATCCTTCCAGATTTCTTGCGTTGCAACGGAAGTAAAGCCAACTTTCTCGGCGATCGCACGAGCATTCCACGGCTCACCAACGCAAAAGCCGTCCATCTTTCCGACCTTCATATTTTGAACCATTTGAGGTGGTGGAATTGTGATTAGATCAATATCCTTGTCAGGGTTTACGCCACCGGCACCCAGATAGTAGCGCATCCACATCGCATGCGTCCCAGGTGGAAAAGTCATTGCAAAAGTAGGTTTTGTGCCCGCCTTCGTCGCCGCATCGATTAGCGGTTTCAATGCCGACGGATCACCCGCAACCTTTTTGACCCAATCGGTCTTCAAGGTAATTGCTTGTCCGTTTCGATTGATTATCCAAGGTGCGATCATTGGAACGGGCTTCACTCCGCCAAGGCCCACGGTGCTCGCGATTGGCATTCCTAATAACATGTGTGTGCAATCGATGTCTCCTTTCGTGAGAGCATCACGAACCGCAGCCCAGTTGGCAGGCTTAACTGGCTCGGATTCTAGTCCGTACTTTTTAAAAAGTCCTTTTTCGTGCGCAATCACGAATGGTGAGCAATCCGTTAAAGCAATAAAGCCAAAGTTTATCTTGGTCTTCTCTGGAGCATCGGATGCATAGATTGCAGGTGTGAAAGAGGAATGAAGCGTCGTCGTCGCAGCGACGCCAGCCGCCGATGTAAGCTTGATCGCCGTACGACGAGAAAGAGACGCAAGTGGATCTTTCGAAATACTAGAATTGGATTCCGACAATCCGATTTGGGCTACCATAAACTATCTACCTTTAGCTTCGGACGAAGAATAAGACTTTAGCGACGCGTTTTGCACCAACCGCATCAGCGTTATGGAGAGATAACTGACGTTTGAATTGGCGGTCGATTTGTATTCACCTCGACCTTGTCACTCATTAATGCACTTCTAATGCCAGCGAGTTGTTCCAGATTCGTGCAAACGATACGAGATAAGCGGTTTGCCGTATTGATCGCCTACCAAGAAGATTAATGGCAGACTTCACAGCCATTGATTTTATCACCGAATATTGATCGCCCGAAGGCTGCTGTGTTTCGTTGCACTTCAATAACCCGTTCAGCTCAGATTCAAAACAGAACCAATTGCCCACGAAATGATCATGCGGTCAAATCGAAGCCACTTAGTTTGGTAAAGAAGGTTAAGAACATCCTCTGCCGGTGCTTGTTGCCAGGCTAAATAACCAGGGTTAGTTATTTATTTAAGTTACGTTATTAGCCGCCACGCGATAGCATGCGGTTTATCTGGGAAACCGTGAGCTATCGCTCAGCGGCTAATTATCTATTTTCAACAAGTGACCAGCCCTGGCTAAATAACCAGTCTGTTTAACCACGAAAATCATTTTCCAGGGCTCCTCTTAGTCGATCGTATTCACTAACTGAATCCAGCCGGTGTACCACCGTCCGCTTCGTGGATTTGGTCAATCACCCGTGTGGTCTGCGTTTGATAGAATGGGGAGCATACAGTAGCAAGTAAGTGGCAAATCGGATATCTTTCTGAGGAGCTTCGAGTACGAGTACCGCCTACGCCTGAGTACGAGTACGAGTACGAAAATGCAGTCAATTGACGAGGTTCGTCTTGGAAATTACTGGCGATCAACGAGAAGTATCGAAAGAACTGGTGATTAACGAGACGTATCGATTTAAAAGTTTTTTTATTGACCCCAGAGAGCCATTGGAATGAGCGACAGCGGTAGGCATAATTTTATTCAAATACTTTATTTTAATCGTCTACTTTTCATCGCGATCGTTTCCATCGTGTTGGTTCACGAGTCCAGATCCCAAGATAAAGCGTTGCCTACGACAGACCTCACCTACCAAGTCGGTCGATGGCGTGATGATGTGATCGTGACACCGGTCAATCAATTGCTGACGCCTCATGGAAAACAGGTTGAGCTGGCGGGGATGCGTCCTCAGGCTATTGCGATTTCGCCCGATGGAAAGCTTTTGTTAGTTGCTGGAAAAACGAACGAACTGGTTGTCGTCGATCCCATTATTGGAGAAGTAAAACAACGCGTATCGCTACCGGAAGAGAGTCGCAACACGCCACCCACAGCAGAAGTATCAACAAACATTTTGCAACCCGACAAAGCGGGGCAAGTCAGCTACACCGGGTTGATTTTTTCAGCTGATGGAAAACGCATTTACATGAGCAATGTCGCGGGCTCGATCAAAGTCTTTTCCGTTAGTGATTTTGGAGTAGTCTCTCCGTCCTTTACGATTCCTTTGCCACCAGCCGATGCGCCGCGACGTAGATCGGAGATCCCGAGTGGACTGGCGATTAGTAGCGATGACAAGTCTCTCTTCGTTTGTGGCAATTTGTCGAATCGTTTATTGGAAATCGATATTCAAACCGGGCAACTCAAACGTAGCTTTGATACGGGCGTTGCACCGTATGATGTAGTTCTTGCTGGCGGGAAAGCATGGGTTAGCAACTGGGGAGGCCGGCGTCCCGACGCCGATAGTCTTGTCGGTCCCGCTGGTCGAGGAACAGTAGTACGCGTTGATGCGCTTCGAAACATTGCGTCCGAAGGATCAGTAAGTGTAATCGATCTCAATTCGGGCAAGGTTACTGTCGAATTGATAACGGGACTCCATTCGTCCGCATTGGCGGTGTCGCCGGATCAAAAAATCGTAGTGTGCGCGAACGCTGGCAGCGATCACTTGAGCCTAATTGATGTGGCTAAAGAACAAGTCTTAGAAACAGTTTGGGCAAAATCGAACCCAGCGGACCTTTTTGGTGCCAGCCCGAATGCGATTGCGTTTGATCCTAGCGGTAAGCGTCTCTATGTTGCAAACGGAACACA
>Ga0105046_10016248_pt1 | contig 11435 bp, 10 predicted proteins | sample MAT03_FD_78385 | JGI IMG/M metagenome (GOLD analysis project Ga0105046, IMG submission 78385) | Freshwater microbial communities from Lake Fryxell liftoff mats and glacier meltwater in Antarctica - MAT-03 (megahit assembly) | ecosystem: Environmental > Aquatic > Freshwater > Ice > Liftoff...
CGAGGGACGCTGGTGTGCGGCCGACGCTTCTACGCTAGCCCATGAGCTTTCCATCCTCGCTCGACACATCTGCGTGCTTCCTTCCCCCCACCACCCCCAGCACCCTCACCACCCCCACTACCGCGCCAGTTACGCGGCTGGGCTCACTAAACTTCTCGGTTCGCTTAACACGCCGGGCGTCCGTGCTATCGGTTGTTGGAATGATGCTGGTGATGGGCGCGACGGCGTGCTCGCCGCGGGCCGGTGATGGGTCCGCGCGAGGTTCTGGCTCAGCCCAGAGCCCAAGGCTCAACACAATTAAGCAACAATCCATGGAAAAGCCCACTCCTAAGGCCGCGGCGGATCTGCTGGCGGCGTACGCCGCGACAGACCGGTTTCGTAGCGGAACACCCATCGCGATAACGCCAACGCCCGATGGGTCGGCGGTCCTGTTTCTTCGGACGGCCGAGGGAACCATCGTGCGAGATCTTTATGAGTTTGACTGCGCGAGCGGGGAGAGCCGCTTGCTGCTGACGGCCGCGGAGCTGCTGGAGGGCAAGGACGAAATATTAACACCTGAAGAGCAGGCGCGCCGGGAACGGATGCGGATGAACAGCCGGGGAATTAGTTCTTTTTCGCTGAGCAAAGATGGTTCGAAGATTCTCGTGCCGCTCTCGGACCGGTTGTTTGTTGTTGACCGGGGCACGCGCGTAAAGCGCGAGGTGACGGGCGCAAGCGGCTTTCCTTATGATGCTCGGTTCAGCCCCGATGGCCGGCTACTCGCGGCGGTACGCAACGACGAAGTAATGATTCACGATCTGGCGGCCGGGCGGTGGTGGACGGCGACGACGGGGGCCGGTGGCGAGATTACCAACGGCACAGCCGAGTTTGTGGCGCAGGAAGAGATGGGCCGCTTTCGCGGTTACTGGTTCAGCCCAGATTGTAAGTATCTTTGCTATCAGCAGACGGATAACGAGGGGGTGGAGACTTTCTATATCGGCGATCCATCCGACCCGGCGAAGGCCCCGCAGACATGGCCATACCCCCGGGCTGGCAAGAAGAACGCGGCGGTTAAGCTGGCGATAACGCCCATCGTCGAGGGCAAGGTTGGTGAAGCGCAGTGGATCGACTGGGACCGGGAGAAATACCCATATTTGGCGACGGTGACATGGGAAAAGAACTCACCGCTCACGCTGCTCGTGCAGAATCGTAATCAAACCGAGCAGGTGCTGCTGGCGGTAAATGTGGAAACAGGTGCCACCACCGCGTTACTTACAGAGCGCGATCCGACTTGGATTAATATTTACGAATCGTGCCCGAAATGGCTTGAGGATGGCTCGGGCTTTTTGTGGGTGAGCGAGCAGTACGAGGCCACCACGCCCCCCGGGACCGACTTTGCGCGACTTGAGCTGCGCAATCGCGATGGGTCGCTGCGGTCGGTCATTACTCCGCCGGGGTATCCGTTCATCAACTGTCTGTCGCTGGATGATGCGGGGGGCAAGGCCTATATAAGTACTTCGGCGGTGCCTACGCAGCTCCATGGCGCGGTCGTGTCGCTCGATGCTCCTGGGCGGGCTCCTGAACTGTTGAATCAGGGGCCGGGGATCTATTCCCAAACCTTTAGCAAGGATAATAGAACATACGTTGAATCGTCGGCAACGCTTAACGGAGAACCGGCATGGGTGGTGAAAACTAATCGTAACTCTACGTGGAAGACCATCGGCGAGATACCCTCGGTGGCGGAAGTTCCGGGCGTACGGCCCAACGTAGAACTTACCTCGGTGCGGGCGGCGAACGGGCTTGAGTATTATGCGTCGATCGTACGTCCGCGGGCGTTCAAGGCGGGTGAACGGTACCCGGTGATCGTAAGCGTGTACGGCGGGCCGGCCGCGCCGAGTGTTGATTCGAGCTCAAGGCGCTACCTGCTGCACCAGTATTATGCGGAGCACGGCTTCATCGTCGTCGCGATCGATAACCGCGGCACGCAGCGGCGGGGGCGCGCATGGGAGCGGGCTATCAAGAACAACTTTATACAGACACCCTTGGAAGATCAGACAACGGTGCTCTCGCTGCTGGGCAAGAAATATCCGGAGCTTGACTTACAACACGTGGGAATTTTCGGGTGGAGCTTTGGCGGTTACTTCTCGGCGATGGCCGCGATGCAGCGGCCCGATATCTATCGGTGCGCCATCGCGGGTGCGCCCGTCTGCTCATGGGAAGATTACGATACTCACTACACGGAACGTTACCTCGGGCTGCCCCAGGAAAACGCGCGCGGGTACAAGGACTCCGACGTGCTTACGTACTGCGAGGATCTGCGAGTGCCGTTTATGCTTATCCACGGCACCGCTGATGATAATGTTTACTTTGTACACAGCCTGAAGCTGGCCAAGAAGCTCTTTGATTCATCGAGGAACTTTGAGTTTATTCCGCTCTCGGGCTTTACACACATGGTGAACAAGCCCGAAGCTGTAGTGCAGCTGCACACCCGACAGGTCCGGTTTTTTCAGCGAGTGCTGATGGGCTCGGGTCAGGGGAACTTCGCGCCGGGCGAGCGGTAATCGTCCGGCGATAGTTACCGGCGATAGTTGGTTGAGCGGCGGAGCAAGTAACGTTGCCCGCCGCGTTTGCCTAGATGTCCAGAATCTTCCACATGAAGATATGCGGACCGACGGTGGGAACATCATAAGCAGACCCGGAGACGACCAATCCGTACCGCCGGTAGAAGCCCTCGACGGTTTCGCGCGCGTTGCACCAAAAGATGTATCTCTCTGAGAGACGAACCGGCACCACAGCGTCGCGGGTTAAATCGGTGGTTATGACTGCCAATTCGACGGTTGCGACGTGGTGGAGGCAGGCTTTCAACAAAAGCCCTCCGACGCCTTTCCCGCGCGCTTGTCCAGAGGTCGCCATTCCCCGCAGCTGCCAAGCACTCGTCGAGGCGAGAAGGGCACGAACGTGCGCGGGCGCGGCGAGCACATGGGGTGCATCCGCGGCGGGGCCCTTATGAAACATGCTCGCGACCCCGCAGACTTCGCCCGCTTCATCGCAGGCACCGAAGTGGACGCTCTCCTGGTCAGCATCGCCATCGAAGATCACCGACTCACGCGGCTGATCGGGCCGCAGAATCGCCCACCTCAAGGGATACGTGGCTTGGGCTTGAATGCGATCAACTCTCATACCGTCGTACCCCTATGCAGTGGGTAGTTGTATTCTTTGCGGAAGTGTAAGTTTTCCACCCGAGCTCCCGCCGGCTGCTGTGGTAACTTGCACAGAGACGAAGTGATGGGATGTGTAGTTGCCGTTGGGCAAGCTCCCCGATTGCACGGCGTTTTATTAACTCTTCGGTAGTCTTTCGATCCGCTCTGAAAGTATTTCCCCTACCAAGAGTCCCGGTAGAATAGTCGACACGATCCCTTCGTTTTTTGCGACCCTGTACCCGGAGATACTTCCGGGTACTAGTAAACCCTCAAACACAAACGGTATATCCAGTTTCTTAACGTGCTGGCTGTACGCTTGTGCGATACTAAACCGACTACGATCATCGTTGCGTTCTTGCGTACCATCCCGGAAGTGAAGGTAATAGAACTCATCCTGTTTTACGAGTGCGCATTCTTGTCCGTACTCTTTTACAAACGATAAGATGTGCGCTTGAAAGTCAACACGACTTACGTTGGTACGCTTTATAAGCATGAACACTTCTTCAATCGTGTCAGGCGGTGCGTTTTCGGGGCAACCCTTGTACGCGACCGTGGAGTCTTGAGACGCCTGCCAGTGACCAATTACGTGATACGCGAATAACCCCCGCGCTTTAATTTTAGCCTGTAACTCTTTGTTACGCCTTCTGTTTTCCTCTAACGGTATTTCAAGGCGAAACGCCGTAAGGAACGCTATATCCGCATACTCGGATTCACGCGATAACACGCTTGCTAACCCGGCTTCGGATATAACAAAATCGGCGGTAACGAAATACTCTGGTGGGTTGGTTTGCATTGTAATTCCTTCGACACGAGTCAACCGTCATTCAGAACACGGTCGGTAGTCAAAATTACTTTTAACGACACCGCCGTTACTGTATACCGCTCAGGCGAAGTGTAACCATGTCGCTCATTTTCAGCATTAGCACGAACCCGAAAACGTAAAGTACGCCACTATCCATCAACGGCTTCACGGCAATCTCTGGCTCCTTCTATCGCTCTTACCCCGCCCGGAGCGCGAAGACCTGCTCAAGCAAGGCCTCGGCCGTTGTAATTTCCACCCGCTCCCTTCGTGCTTTCTCCAAGCCTCGTGTTACGTATCGCTCGGCATCCGGCCGCATTTCACCTAGCGCCATCAGCGCGAGTATCGCTTCCTGCTCATGGGCGGTGGTCGCCGGGCCCGCGCGAGCCGCGGCTTCCACCATCGCGTGTTCACTGATACTCATGTACGACTCTACCTTCCCAGTTAACTCTGCAATAATTGTCTCCGCGAGGCGCTTGCCGATCTCGGGGAGCTTGGTGAGAGCCGCGGCGTTTTTCCCTGCAATCGCCGCGGCGATCTCGGATGGCTCTATCGCCATGGCTCGAAGCGCTTTGCGATTTCCGATGCCCTTGACAGTCGTGAAAAGCTCGAAGAAAGCGCGGTCCCGGCTTGACAAAAAACCGATCAACCGCGGCTCGAAGCTAGACCCCTGCCCTTGGCCCTCAAGATAGTGGTACGTTATAAATGTAACAGGCTTGTCAATGAGTGCGGTGAGCCGCGCGGAAAGAAATGCGGGAACGCTTACTTCGTACGCAAGTCCACCGTCCCCCACTGCTACCAGCGCCGTCAACGATTCCAACGATATAAGTAGACCGCTCAATCTGCCAATCATGGAACTACGTCCGATCGTGCTTCCGGCCGTGCGGCCCCGAATATGAATAATCCGCCTCACCGCGCACTGGAGGGTACCCCCTTGCAAGGTGGAAGTGCAGGCCCGTGGCTTGCTTTCTATCCACTACATAGGCGATCCGTACCGTCTGAACTACGCTGGCTGCTCACCCGCTGCCCGATACAGGCATGATGGATGAATCTCACGCACATCACCCAATGCGGTCGCCCGCCGCCCCGCTCATACGCCGATCCTCGCCCGTCGCGGCGGTCGCTGATTCAGCGATCGGACCGCTGGGACTGGACGACCTCTTGCAAATGAAACAACCGGGCGAGAATATCCACGCTGCCGCAACTCAACAGACCTTCTCCGGGGGCGACGTAAAGGGCGGGGGCATCAGCATGTTAACGCGCCGGGCCGTTCTGATCGGCACCGCCGGGTCGATCCGGCCGCTGATTGCGCTCTATCGAGCGGAACATAAGTTACGATGTCCCGTGGGGTGCATTATCATCGGCGCTCCGGCCACGTCCGGCGACCAAGCCTCAGAGGAGCTGGGCTTCATCGGGGGCGTGCAAGTATTAGGCGGCCAGAGCGAGCTCGCGAACATCCATCAGGCTGTGGGCCTCTCGGTGGCGATTATAAGTCTTGAACGGGGTAGTTTGGCGCGTCAACAGGTGCTCTCCCGATGCATCGAGCTGGGCCTGCCCGTGCGCGAAGCGCCCACTCTGGCCGACAGCATTCTTACGACCCCGCAGGATCATCGTCATGGGCTTGCCCGCGGGCCGAACTTACTTTCGAATATCAACCTATCAGAGTTAATCGGCCGCACACCCCACGGTATTGATCGGCGAGCGGTGTCGCGTGCCTTGGAAGGTAAGCGGGTGCTCGTCACCGGCGCAGGGGGCAGCATCGGCAGCGAGATCTGCCGCATCGTCGCGACTTTCGCACCGCAAGAGCTCATCCTGGTAGAGCGGAGCGAGAACGCGCTCTTTGAGATCGATCGATTGATCGGCGCTCGCTTTCCGTTGATCGCGAGGCGTGCGGTGCTGCACGATTGCACCGACGAAGAGGGCACGCTTGGGCTTTTCATGCGTGCCCGGCCGGACGCGGTATTTCACGCGGCCGCCCATAAGCACGTCCCACTTATGGAAGATCACCCCAGCGCGGCGATCATAAATAATGTTCTGGGCACCAAGAGCGTGGCCGATGCTTCGGTAGCCGCGGGTGCCGAACGCTTTGTTATGATCTCATCAGACAAAGCGGTGAATCCTTCGAGTATTATGGGCGCGACCAAGCGGCTCGCCGAGATGTACGTACAAGGTCTGGGCCGATCAGAACAGCGTGTTCAGACTCACCTCTGCATGGTTCGGTTCGGCAATGTCCTGGGCTCGGCCTGCAGCGTGCTACCCATCTGGTCCGCCCAGCTTGCCGAGGGTGGCCCAATTACAGTGACCGACCCACGCATGACCCGCTACTTCATGACGATCCACGAGGCCGCGGCCCTCGTCATCCAGTCGAGCACCATCGAGCACCCCGACTCAAGCATTTATGTTCTCGACATGGGCAAGCCTGTTCATATCCTCGAGCTCGCCGAACGATTTGTGCGGATGTGTGGTTATGATCCTCAGCACGAAACACACGGCGACATACTCCCGCAAGCCGATCGTAATATAACTAACCCGGCGGATGCGTCGCCCTCGCGCACAGGCGGGCCCAAGGCCATCATCCGTCTTACCGGTGCCCGGCCGGGCGAGAAACTGCACGAAGAGCTGGCCTACGACGCAGAGAATCTTGAGCCCACCGCTTACAGCGGCATCAGCTCACTGCGGCGCTCCGCATGCCTTGCCGCCAAACCCGCATCTGGCGGCGGGACGTGGGAAAACGCTCAACTCATCGCACAACTCCGGGCCGCAGCGAGGGGCGACGCCGCGAACGCCGCGGCGACGGTTCGCCGACTTGTGCTCTCGCCCCAAACGGCGATTCGTGCTGCGGCTTGATGAGGTGGCGACGCCGGGGTGCATCACAACCTCGCCTGGGTTCTTGTCAAAGCGCGATTCATGAGCGTGGGCGACAATTCTGGCTGGAAGGCACCGGCGGACTCACGCAGCCGCTCGCGACTTTGTGCCCATTGCCTGCTTGCGAACTCGCCAGCCTAAGTACCCTACGGCCTGATGACGACTTCACTCCCGAGCGTGCTGGTGTTAGGCGGCGGCCCCGACGCAGAACGCGATGTAAGCTTGCTAAGCAGCAAGGGGGTGGCGGATGCGCTGGCTTCGCGCAACATATCAGTTCACTACGAGATCATCGATCAGATCAACGCGGACCAACTGGCCCGCCTGCGCGGTGATGTTATCTTTCCGGTTCTGCACGGGGGCTTTGGCGAAGGCGGCCCGCTGCAAGAGATTATGTTACGAGATGGCCGCCCCTTCGTGGGCTGCCAAGCCAGCGCGGCCCGGTTAGCCATGGACAAAATGGCGACGAAGTTACTCGCCGCGAAGTTAGGTATACCCACCGCCGATGCCTGTGTGCTGAACCCCGCCGATGCGGGCGAAGCGGCTCCATTCGCGGCTCCCGCAGTGCTTAAACCCGTGCATGATGGCTCCAGCGTTGGCCTGCATGTCTGCTCTACCCAGGCTCGCCTCGATGATGCGATGAAACTCGTCCGCGCCGATCAGCGGAGTAACCCCCTTCGAGTTTATATGATCGAGCGGATGATCGTGAAGGCCCGCGAGTTAACCGTGCCGATTCTTGACGGGCAGGCGCTGGCACCTATCGAGATCATCCCGGCCGAAGGGGTGTATGATTACAATGCCAAGTACATTCGGGGCGACACGCAATACACCGTGAACCCTCCCCTCCCCGGTAACACAGGCGCGCAAGTGCGATCGTGGGCGCAAGCAATTTTCCGCGCGATGGGCGCGCGACATTTGGCCCGTATCGATTTCATGCTCGATCAGAGCGGCGTGGCTTATCTGCTTGAAGTAAACACAATGCCCGGCTTCACCGCCCGATCGCTCGTTCCCAAGTCCGCCGCGGCGTGCGGGATAAGTTACGCCGCACTTTGCGAGGTGCTGGTTGGGTTTGCGGTGCGCGATGCGGCCGAGCCTCAATAATTTACAATCGACCCGGGCTTACTCGGGGAGTAAACAGGAGGGACTAATGAAGGGCCTTTTCGCGCGTCTTGCGGGCGGACACGGACATATATAACGTTTGACCAGCGGGTTGAGTCATGTTGTGTACGTTGCTAGTTTGCTGGAAGTAAGCAACGTTATGCAGAAAAAGCTCGCGTGACCCTGATAAATGGCCTGCTCGTCGCTCTTCACCACTCAATCATAATATTATACCGGCGAATGCCGTGGGCTCGCGGGGGCACCACTTAAGTCTTGGGCCGCCGCCGCTTCTCATGCCGAATAATCTCGCCCGTCGCGACATACACCACATCTTCAGCGACAGACGCCATCAGGTCGCCCACACGCTCAAGTTCGCGCCCGATGCGATAAACCAGAATCCCGATAGTAAGTGCCGCATCGGTGCGGTGGAGCTGCCGCACCAAATCCTGAGTTTCTTCAAACAGCCGCCGCTCCAGCTCGTCGATGACCTCGTCGGATCGCACCAAAAGCCTCGCCGCCTCGACGTCTTCATCCAGCACGGCACGCATCAGTTGGTGGCACATTGCCGGTACTCGTTGGCCAAGCTCGCGAAGTGCGGTGGGCCACCGAATAGTGACGCCGGGGGGCACCGCCGCGGCGATCTTGGGGGTTTGCTTCGCGATTGAAGCCGCGTGATCAGCCACGCGCTCCAGCTCGGCGTTTACTTTCAAAATGAAGACCAAAGCGCGAAAACTTCGGCCAAAAGGGTGGTGCAACGCGAGCAGCTCGTGGGTGCGCCCTTCGATTGCTACTTCCTCTTCGTCCACATGGTCATCAGACTGGCGAACACGCAGCGACGCCGCAGTGTCAAGTTCCCACAACGCGGCGACGGCGGACTCCAGCATCGACACCGCCACCGCCGCCTCGCGGATAAGCCGACGCTTGAGGAGGAGGATCTTGCGTTCGGTTGAGTCCAGCGGAAGCCCGCTGCTTGATTGAAGAGGATCAAAGGCCGGCGTAAGCGACTCCTTTGCGACGAGGGGTTATCCCGAGAGTTATTAACATTACGACGGTAAACCTGATGTAACTTATACGAATTAAGACCACGCAATTAACCAAGTATTATCTCTGGCCACGAGGAAAACGCATCAGTCGGCACGACCGCTTCTGATTCGCCCAGCCTCCCGCAAACAACCCCCAGCCCGCAGTTGCAAGAATAGTCAACTGATCCGAGTCGGTCGCGCACAAATCAAGCAGATTAGCGCCATGCGCTTTCTGGGAGTTGCGGGTTCAAGTGCGCATCCCACCCACTGCGGCGATCGCGACAGGAAGGAGGATTAGAGCGGGCACAAACACCCCTGTCACCACGCTCAGTCCCGGCACCCCGGTCACTGCGCATGCAAATCCGAGCCCGATGCACCCCAGTGCCACCGGCGCAGCGAGAAGCGTTTGCACCACCATGTTGCATGGCTCGCGTCGTAAGAAAAACGGCAGACAGATGATCAGAGCTAACAAGTTGGTGGCCATCAGCCCCCACCGCCCCCAGCGGATGCGGGTCAAATCTTCGATTGCTCGCTTTGAAGTCCGCGGCAGCCCGTCGAGCCGGTCAATAAGCTGTCCAAGCTGCAACGAACTTAAGTTGTGGCTGAACCCCTCGAAGCGGCGCATCCGCAGCGCGGTCGGATCGATATCCGTCTTCAAGGTTGCGATTGCCTCCGCCGGGAGCTGGCGGCCGTCCGCAGCGGTGCCCCGGCGGTCCTCAACTTTACCATCGATCAGCTTCCAGACTCCATCGGCCCACTCAGCGCGCGACGCCGTGATCCGGCGCGTCATCAGACCCGAGGCGTCGCGTTCCCACACATACAGGCCTTCGATCTGATTGGTATCAAGATCCACCCGTTTGGCGAAGAACAACCGTCCCTCGCCATCTTCGCACAAGGGTTGACTCATCGCTCCGAGCCGATCGGACCCCGCATCCATCTTGCCCCGCACCAGCAGGGGAGCAAGTCGCGGCACGAGGACCTCGCGATTTACGATCTGCAACCCGGTGAGAATCACCGCCACCAGAATTATCGGTGAAGCCATCCGCTGAAGACTGATTCCCCCGCTCAGCGACGCTATCAGTTCACGCTGTTTCACCAACTGCCCGCAAGTAAATCCCATCGCCCCCACCATCACCATGCCCATAATAAATCCGCTTAACTGAAAGAGACGCGGCCACCATAGATCCCAGAAGAGCGCGAGCGCGTTCCACGCCGAAGCCAGGCTGCTTACTTCAGTCCCGCTTCCGGGGGTCACTCCAGCCATCTCCATCGCCGCTCGCCCGCCTGCGGAGTAATACTCATCCATATTGAGCGAAAAATCGATCAACAAGATAACAACGAAGAGGCCCGCGAGCAACAGCAGAAAGTGGAGGAAAAACTGCCACGCTATGTAACGATCTAATATGCGCATCTGTTCGCTACCCCTCGCTCCTCTCGTTGCTCCCGCCCGCAAGAGCGATAAACCGAGAATCTTTCACCTCGCCGACTTTCGATAGAGGGCCTTCGCTGTAAAATAAGCTATTAAAACACCCGCTACGCAGTCAGAAAGAAAGTGGGCACCCGCCCACATCCGCGTGAGGCCGCACCCCACCCCCAGCACCATCATCGGCCAACCCATCCGCGGCGAAAATCGCCATAGCATAAATGCCACACCAAAGAGTACGGCTACATGACTGCTCGCCAGACCCAGCCCCCGGTGCGCTACGACCCCGGCAGTCCAGTCAAAGACGTAAGCTCCGTCGTTTGTGATGCTGGGTCGATGACGGCGAGTGATTTCCTGGAGCACTTCGGCCAAGAGTCCGGATAAAGTTGCCGAAGCTAAGAGCAAGAGTCCCGCGTGTCTTGGCAAAACCGTTCGCGGAAACGCAAGACCAGAAGGCCCATGAACAGGGAGTCTTGGCAACACCGGCCCACGGGTTGCCATGGCACGCTGCCCACCCTCGATAACCAGCGCAACTGCGATCCATAGCGGAAGGTATCCCATCGTCCGAAAGAAAATCACCCAGTCTTTCTGAGCATACCGCGTGGACCAATCCTTAATGAACAGCGCGTGATAAACAGGCCGATCAATGATCGCTAACCCGGCGAATAGCAATGCCAATAGACCAACCTTAATCACAATACCCCTCCACGGGCCCCCCCCCGCGAGTAACGACGCCCCCGCCTCGCTCTCAACGGCCTTACTCGCGGGTGATGTAATAGGAAGAGTCGACATAATTAATATAGCCCGAGCCAAGAGACCACCACCCGCGCGCACGCCTGCTGACAGGCCGTTACGTTCGCGGTCCCTAGGATCAGATTCGCGCTCAACGGTAAGCCCGCTCTAGCCCGCATATTTCATACCCCGATCGAGATTCGATGGTGCCACAGAAAACCACCCCGTCCGAATCCACACCAACACCGCTGCCGTGGCACCGCCCTTCCGGGCGGTGTTCCCCGCAGCCGCGCAGAAAACAACCCCCTCTAAATCCACAC
>Ga0105046_10016249_pt1 | contig 11433 bp, 8 predicted proteins | sample MAT03_FD_78385 | JGI IMG/M metagenome (GOLD analysis project Ga0105046, IMG submission 78385) | Freshwater microbial communities from Lake Fryxell liftoff mats and glacier meltwater in Antarctica - MAT-03 (megahit assembly) | ecosystem: Environmental > Aquatic > Freshwater > Ice > Liftoff...
AATGATCGAGGTCTACGACAAAGCTCATCCCAAAGCCTAGCAGATTTTATTTCTCGAATTACTTCTTGTCTTCCTTGGCGTACTTAGCGGCTTTGCGTGAAACTCTCCGGATTTCAGACCAAAGCCTCATAGTCAGAAAGTGTATCAATATCCATTTTGGCGGCAATGATCCGGGCATTTGAAGTCTGGAATGGGGCTGAGATCTGGATTTAAATCATTGAAGAAAGGGTTGAGAAGGCGGGAGAACTATACTTGTTCGGATCGCTCGTTCCTCATCCGGGCGGAGTCGTCTTTAAATGTAGAAAGTAGAAATAAAGCGAACGCCGTGCAAATACCTATGACCGTAAAAACAATGTCATAGGGGTCAAATACCAATTTCCCGCTGGATAGTTGAAAAACCTCCCAACCGATCAAACCGACGAGCGAAACAGCGGCTAAAATGGAGAACCATAGACGATAAGATTGGTATGAGCGGTACTTTTCCTGTGCGGCCACAGTTCCCATAAACACAAAAATTATTGCGATCGAAGCGGCGAAGTTCGGGGCAACTCCCAAGACGAAGGACATCGCGGGAAGGTCGAAGGTAATATTCCCGCGTACCCAATGTGCGGTACCTAGAGTGGCGAGAGCGGCCAAACTGATGATCCCGTATCGCGTTGAAAGCTTCATTGCGGCATCATAAGCTCGCTATTCTGCCGTGTCAACAATGCTGATTTCTGGAAACTCTGCCCTAAACTGGTCACGCGGCAAAGTATCGATCTCGCCTCGCAGTGGACGGGTTCCGACGTTAGATTTGAAATTGCCGCTTTCGTCGTATAGGCGCCGATACTGGGCGGAGTTTCGGATCACACCTTTGACATAAGACTTGGTTTCTTTGAAGGGAATTTCCTCGACGAACTCGTCCATCTCGGCGGGAAGCGTCGCACGCCACTGCGGGACGCGGCCGGGACCTGCATTGTAAGCTACTGCAACGTACTCGATGCGGCCAAACTTATCTAGCTGATCGCGAAAATATGCGGTTCCAAGCTCGATATTCAGCTTCGGCTGATAGAGATCGGCGGCCGTTACTATCAATGTTTTGGATATGTACTTTCTCGCCATTGATTGTGCCGTCGGAACTAACAGCTGCATCAGTCCGTGGGCGTTCGCGGGCGATTTTGCGGAGGGCATAAATACAGATTCCTGTCTGATCATACCGGCTACTTGGTAGGGATCTATGCGGCGTTCACCTGCCCAATATTTGATCTCGTTCCAGTTTGTCAGCGGATAAAATATCGCCCATTCTTCGCGTCCCATTTCTTCTGGAAACATCTGAGCGTAATCCGGATAGCTCGGTTTTAGCGCAACAAATGCTGCCGTATTATCGCCTTTCCATCGATAATGCCGGGCGAGAGCTAGATTGATCTTCGGGCTGTTGTTGGCGGTTTTCTTGGCTTCCTGCAACTCGCTGATCGCCCAGTCGAAGAGGCCGATCGTGCTCAGTTCGTCACTTTTTTCGACGCGGTCGAGATCCTTTTCAGTTGAGGTCTCTGCGGCAACAGTGACAATCTTTAAGTTGACGACGGCCTTCGCAACGGTTGGGTTGGGCGCTGTGGTAGTTCGGCAATTACCTTGCGACCTCATCGTTGTCAGGCGTCCGAGGGCGAGGTAGCCGTACCAGTTTGCACCATAGCGATAGGCAACTCCGTCGTATAAAGCACATGCTTCGGCTACCTTTCCGGCGCGTTCACTGTCGCGAGCCGCCCAATATCCCGCTATACCGCGATTGGTTGTGTCTTTGTCGGCGTAGCGCGCAAGGTGCTCGATCAGCATCTGCGAAGACAGAGCAAAATTTCTTCCCTCGTGCTGAAACCATGCCGATTCAAACTGCGCCTGTGCCACTTCGACAGCGTTGGGGAACGCGGCAACCGCGGTGTTGAAATAATAACCTTCCTCGGCACGGTTTTTAGCGTCCCGAGCAGCGAGTCCGGCGTCGATAAATGTTTTTGCGACCAACTTGCCGGCGGGAAACTTTGCCCGCATTTCGTCGGCTGTAGAGCGAGCCTTCGGCCATTGTTTAGCTTTCGCATAGCCGAGGACGAGCTGACGATAACCTTCTTCGCGTTCGGTCGCGGATTCAGGCAGTGAACTGAACGCGTTTTGGGCATCGACCATCTTTCCGGAATTCGCTTGTGCGGTCAGTCGTCTGAGCCGCGTTCGCGGAGTCAGTGAATTCGGAAAGTTATTAGCGAGCAACAGGTATGCGTTAGTTGCTTCCACATAATTTTTAGCCGCCAGGAGTCTGTCCGCGCGGGCAAGCTGTTCGCCGAAATCTTGAGGGGCTATCAACTGGTTGAGCGAGAGTAATCTCAGCTCAGCTTCTTTCGCGGCATTGGTTCCCGCGGCGAAGAAAAACGTCCGCCGAAAGTAGCGTATCGCTTCACTCTGCGAATTTTGCGCCGAGTATGCTTTCGCGGTTGCGAGCAGGGCTTCGCCGTCGTTCTTCTCGCTCAAATCGACCAGCATAGGCGGCACTTCAACCGCTTTTCCCATGGCGATCGCGGATGTTGCCCAAAGCAACTTAGCATCACGAAAGCGTACCGAATCGGGATGCTCGCGAACCAATTGGCCGAGCACAGTCATCGCCTCGGCATGGTTTCCCGCCGATTGCAAAGCTTTCCCGCGAAGCCACATCGCATGATCGGCGACGTTTGTTTTCTGCTTAAATATATCCGAATTAAGAAGTGCTGCGGCACCGGCGAAATCGTTGTTCTCAAATTTTATCCGTGCCCGAAGCAGTTTCGCCAGAGCACCGGTCTTCTTGCCGGTGAACCGTATTTCCAGATCGGCGACGACGCCCTCCGGCGGCAGTTTGCCGTTCGACGTCAGGTCTCGCAGTGATCTGAGTGCCTGATCCTCCGTTTGCTGAGCGGAACAGCCCACCATGAAAACCACCGATATCAAAAAAAATGAAACGCCAAGATCTGTAATATTTCGAAGCATATAAATTAAAAATTGTTCCCTAATAAATGATGAAAAAACCGGCCAGAACTTTGTCCGTTGTAATCTTCTTTCTATAAAACACAAACCGTCATATCATATCAAACATCATAACGGTCTAGGAGTTTGTGCCCAGATGAAAAATCTTTTCCCATCAATTGCAATTATTTTTGTATTTTCTACGTGTTTCTTCGCCCAGAATGCTGCTCCGTCACCAACTCCCGTGGATGACGATATAGTAAAGATCTCAACTAGCCTGATCCAGATCGATATCTCTGTGACCGATGAAAAGGGTAAGGTTTTGACGGATATTCAGCCGGAAGAGATTGAGATATTCGAGAACGGAGTGAAGCAAAAAATAACGAATTTCTCTTTTGTTTCATCGATCGGGACAAAGGCTAAACCTCTCGTCAATCCCGACAAAACGCTGGTACCGATACCGCAAGCGACGCTTCGTGCGGAGAACATTCGTCGTACCATCGCTCTCGTCGTTGACGATCTCTCGCTATCATTTGAAAGCGCATATCAAACGCGCCGCAGCCTCAAAAAGTTTGTCGACGAACAGATGCAGGAAGGCGACCTCGTTGCGATCATCCGTACCGGAGCCGGAATTGGTGCTTTGCAGCAGTTCACGTCGGACAAACGCGTATTATATGCGGCCATCGAAAAAGTGAAGTGGAATCCACGTGGAACTGGCGGCACGAGTGCCTTCGCTCCGATCGAATCCACGCCGGACACCTCGCTGCAAGGAATCGGTGACGGTGACGGCGACGACGCTCCCGATGCGTCGTCGACCAACGGACAAAGCCTGGATGATTTTCGAACCAGTACATTTGTGAGAGGAACTCTCGGTGCCCTGCGATACATTGTCAGCGGCATGAGCGAGCTTCCGGGACGTAAATCGGTAATTCTGTTCTCGGACGGCTTCAAGCTGCTCGAAACTAACCGAAACGGAGGATCTGAGGGCGGTCAGGTCCTTAATTTTGTCAGGACTCTTATTGACCTCGCCAATCGTTCGTCCGTCGTGTTTTACACGATAGATGCCCGTGGACTTCAAACGACAAGCCTTACTGCGGAAGACTCAGTTTCGGGCAGAGATTTCAACGCAATAAATTCTGCGTTATCAGCTCGCCGCGATCAGCTTTGGGATACGCAGGCCGGGCTCGGTTTTTTGGCTGAGGAGACGGGCGGACTGGCAATCAGAAATAGCAACGATCTGATCGGCGGCGTTCGCAAGATCCTCAATGATCAAAGCTATTACCTGATCGGATACGAACCCGACAGCGACACGTTCGACGAGAAACGTAAATTTAACAAACTTGAAGTAAAAGTCAGCCGAAAGGGCGCGAACGTGAGATACCGCAGCGGTTTCTTTAATGTCGCTGATGGAGTAGCTATCAAAAAGCCCGTCAGAATGACGCCGGCTCAGCAGTTGCAAACCGCTCTCACTTCCCCTTTCGGTGTCAACGGAATCGAGTTGCGATTAAATACTTTGTTCGGTTTCGACGAAAAAAATGGTTCGTTTGTACGCTCATTGCTGCATGTAAATGTAAAAGATCTTAAGTTCGTCGACGCCGGTGAGGGAAAGCAAAAGGCGGTTTTCGATGTGTTTGCAGTCAGCTTCGGCGATAACGGTCAGCCGGTCGAGTCGATCTCAAAAACCTACACACTTACCATTCCGCCGGAGACTATGGCGAAACTCGTGGAGAACGGTTTCGTGTACCATTTCACCTTTCCGGTCAAGAAGCCCGGTGCCTACCAATATCGCGTTGCGGTTCGTGACAGCCAAGGTGAAAAGGTCGGCTCGGCGAGCCAATTTATAGAGGTGCCGAATCTTAAGAAGAACCGGCTGACGGTCTCGAGTCTCGTTCTCGACAGTGTATCGGCGGCCGATTGGGCAAATCTCACGGCTCCAAATGGCGGAAGCGTCTCGACAGATCCGATGAACGACACGGCGCTCCGAAAATTCAAGGTCGGAACCATTCTTCGCTTTGGCTACGAAATATATAATGCAAAACTAGATCCAGCCAGATCTTCGTCGATCAGCACGAAGATCCGCGTATTCCGGGACGGAAAACTTTTGCTCGATGGTAAGCCAATGCCCGTTGCGATGTCTGGTCAAAAAGGTGTCGGCAAGATAAGCACTACCGGTGCGATCTCGATCGGAAAACAGATGGAGGCGGGCGATTATATCCTACAGGTCGTCGTCACCGACGAACTCGCTAAAGGCAAAAACCGTATCGCGACGCAGTTCGTTCAGTTTGAGGTCGAGTGACGCAGACTGTTGCAATTCACGCCCACAATTACTAATCTTAAGTTTTGCCATCATGCTTAAGATCAAATCTGTAGAACTGACCGAGATCAACTTGCCGCTCGTCCATTTTTTTGAGACGAGTTTCGGCCGGACGTACGAGCGCCGCATAATTTTGGTGCGCGTCGAGGATTTTGACGGTGCGACGGGCTGGGGCGAGGTCACCTGTGGCGAGACGCCGTCGTACAACGAGGAGTGGACTGATTCCGCGTGGCTGACGATCGAAAAGATACTGGCTCCGATGGTCGTGGGCCGCGAGGTCGAATCGGCAAATCAGATCTGGGCATTGATGATGAAAGTCCGCGGCAACCGAATGGCGAAGGCCGCGATCGAGACGGCTTGCTGGGATCTCGAAGCCAAAAAATTGAAAAAACCGCTCTGGAAACACCTCGGCGGAGTTCGCCGTGAGATCGAGTGCGGCGTTTCAATCGGAATTCAGGACAATCTAGAACAGCTTTTCGAGAAGATCCAGGTCGAAATCGACGCCGGCTACCGCCGCATCAAGATCAAGATCGCTCCGGGTTGGGATATCGACGTTATCAAACGCGTTCGAAAACAATTTGGCAAGATCAAACTGATGGGCGACGCGAATTCTGCATACACGCTCAAAGACATCAAGCTTTTTCAACAGCTTGATAAATATGAGCTGATGATGTTCGAACAGCCGCTCGCCTATGACGATATGTTCGATCACGCAGCCTTGCAGAAGGAGATCGACACACCTATCTGCCTGGACGAGTCGATCCATTCTTTGCCGGACGCACGAAAGGCGATCAAGATCGGTGCGTGCAAAATAATCAACCTAAAACTCGGCCGCGTCGGTGGTCATAAACAGGCAAAACGCATCAGCAAATACTGCCACTCGCAAAAAATCCCGGTCTGGTGCGGCGGCATGCTTGAGTCCGGCATCGGCCGAGCCCACAACATCGCGATGTCCACACTCGAAGGCTTTGTCCTCCCCGGCGACGTCTCAGCCTCAAAACGCTATTGGCACGAAGACATCATCGAACCGGCCGTCGAAGTTACGAAAAGAGGAACCATCGTCGCACCGGACGCCCCTGGAATTGGGTTCGGAGTTAAGCGAGATCGGATTGCGGAACTCGCTGTTCGAACAATGCGGATTATCTAAAAATGGCTTTTATACAGAACATAGCCTTGGTTAGTCTTATCGTCTTTCTTCTTAGCGGGACTGTCGACGCACAGAAATTCGTTGCACAGGAAGTAGTGAATGAGATGGCAAATAAATTCAGAGGTGCACACACTTATCAAACATCCGGAGTGCTAACTACGATAAAGAATCTTGAACCATACAAGAAACTCACATGGTCGCAAGCACTGACCCATTCAGAACTTCTTACTGCACATTCCTTATCATTTTCCTTTTATTTTGAACGCCCCTCTAAACTTCGTTTTGATTGGCTCAACGTCAATTTAAAAGTCAACCGAAAGTCTGTAATTTGGACAGATGGGGAAAAGCATTTTAGTTGGCTGCCGAGTTCTGGTGAATCTGATGGGAGATTCGTTTGGGGAAAAGGATCGAGTTTGAAAATGCTTCTTCAGGATGCTGACTTCAATCAGTCTTCGAGTATGGCAAGTATCCTTTTCGCTCAGCTGACTGGAGATGAACGGGCGTTCACCTTTAATGAAATGAAGGACGCGGAAGTCGTGCGGGAAGAGGTAATTGATGGTCGAACGTGTCTTGTCATTCTTGGCACAATCTCGAAGGATCCATGGGCATTGTGGATCGACAAATCGACATTCGTGTTACGTAAAATGCGACTTCTTATTTCCCTCACATCGTTTGATGAAGTCGTCGAAACGGGGAAGCAGAAATTGACGATTGGTGAAGTTAGGATGGTCGATCCAAGGATAAATGAACCAGTTTCGAGTAGGATTTTTGAGTACAAACCTAACGTAAAGAAAAAAGATATCAACTTAGCTAAATATTAGAACTAATGAGCAATCCAGAACCAAACAAGATCATCTTTTCGATGGTCAATGTCAGCAAGTTGTACGACAAAAAAGCTGTCCTGAAGGACATCTATATGTCATTTTTTTACGGTGCGAAGATCGGCGTTCTCGGTCTGAACGGTGCCGGTAAATCGTCGTTGCTGCGGATCATCGCGGGTACTGATACCGAATACAACGGCGAAGTTGTCTTTTCGAAAGGCTACTCGATCGGGTTTTTGGAGCAGGAGCCCAAGCTCGACGAGAGTAAGACCGTTATTCAGATCGTTGAGGAAGCCGTGCAATCGACCGTCGATCTCCTCAAAGAATTCGAAGAGATCAACGCGAAATTCGCCGAACCAATGGACGACGACGCTATGAACGCGCTGATCGAACGTCAGGGAGCCGTGCAGGAAAAACTCGATCACGCTGATGCGTGGGATCTCGACGCCCGGCTTGAGATGGCTATGGAAGCTCTTCGCTGCCCGCCGGCGGATACGATCGTGAAAGGCCTTTCCGGCGGTGAAAAGCGTCGCGTTGCTCTGTGCCGTTTGCTGCTGCAAAAACCTGACATTCTGTTGCTCGATGAGCCAACTAACCACCTTGACGCCGAGTCCGTCGCGTGGCTCGAACATCACCTGCAGCGTTACGAAGGCACGATCATCGCCGTTACCCACGACCGCTATTTTCTCGACAATATCGCCGGTTGGATACTCGAACTCGACCACGGCCGAGGCATTCCGTACGAAGGAAATTACTCGTCGTGGCTCGAGCAAAAAAGCACGCGCCTCGCTCAGGAAGCTCGCAGCGAAGATAAGTTGCAAAAGACGCTCGAACGCGAGCTGGAATGGATCCGCATGTCTCCGAAAGGCCGCCACGCCAAATCGAAGGCCCGCATCAACGATTACGAAGAGTTGGTCGCCAGCAAATCCGAAGAGCGTGCCGACACGCTTGAGATCTACATTCCGCCCGGCCCGCGTCTCGGCGACATCGTCATCGAGGCACACGGCGTTTCGAAAGGCTACGGCAATACTGTCCTGTTCGAAAATCTTGAGTTTTCGCTGCCGAAAGGCGGCATCGTCGGTGTCATCGGCCCCAATGGTGCCGGTAAAACAACGCTTTTCCGGCTTATCACCGAACAGGACAAGCCTGATTCGGGTTCGTTCAAGGTTGGAGAAACCGTTAAATTGGGCTACGTCGATCAGTCTCGTGACAGTCTGAACGACGAAAAAACCGTTTTCGAAGAGATCGCCGACGGCCTCGATTTCGTAATGCTCGGCAAACGCGAGATGAACGCCCGAACTTATGTGTCGAAGTTTAATTTCTCGGGTGCCGATCAGCAAAAATTCGTCGGTCAGCTTTCCGGCGGCGAACGCAATCGCGTCCACCTAGCAAAAATGCTGAAATCGGGTGCGAACGTCATTCTACTTGATGAGCCGACGAATGACATCGACGTCAATACAATGCGTGCTCTCGAGGAATCGCTCGAAAACTTTGGCGGCTGCGCGGTCATAATATCTCACGATCGCTGGTTTTTGGACCGTATCGCGACGCACATCCTAGCCTTTGAAGGCGACAGTCACGTCGAGTATTTCGACGGCAACTACAGCGAATACGAAGCCGACCGCAAACGCCGTCTCGGCCACGACGCCGACCAGCCGCATCGTATCAAATATCGAAGTTTGACCAGGGTCTAATAACCGATCGCGGAGGTGGCGCGGAATTAGTCAGATCAAGGAAAATCGTAGTTTGGGTAGAGCTAAAGTCGTCCTAGCATTTGTCTCATTAGCGGCTGCTTTGGCCGTGACATCGTGCCAAAAACAGGTCGAAAAAGACCCGAACGTTGATGTGCCGACCGCCTCGGTTGCGGAAACTCCGCGTCTGCAAGCGTCCGTCGTGCCGACACCGTCGATTCCAAATCCGCAATCGGAGTTACTCGATAACCGAAACAAAACAACGACCTCGCCGATCGGAAAATTTGACTTCAAAAACTACACCTACGAACTCCCCCGCGGCTGGCAAAATCCTGACGGTACCACCGACATCATCTTAGTCAACGGCAAATTAGCTCCAGTCGAGCGTGCAGTCAGCGACGATATGGATCCGGAGTCCAAAGCCGACGCCAAAGCCCAACGGCGTATCGGAATGACGTATGTGACGGCAAAATATCTCGACGTCACGGGTGATGGCGCGGATGAGGCTTTGGTCATCTTAAAGATTGAGACCGGCGGCGGAGCCGTTCCCCAGATCGTTTATATTTTCACGTGGAAGGACGGTAAGCCCGAACTTATCTGGCCGTTCCGCACCGGCGACCGGGCCGACGGCGGCCTCAAAGACCTCCGGGTTGAAAATGGCGAACTAATTATAGAATTATACGGTCAGGATCGCTTCGTTCTCGGTCAGACTGAGACGGGCAAGGTGACCGGCGACGAACAGCAGCTGTGCTGCCCGATGTATTTCACGCGTTCGTTCTACAAATGGAACGGCAAAAACTTTCTCATGCAGCGAAAGCGTTTAACTTTCCCGCTATCCGACCCGCACGCCGCTCCCGAAGAAAATTTAGGCGACAGGGTAAACGCTCCGCAGAAATCGAAAAAATAGCCGTTACTTGGCAATTCCCGACACTCACCAGCCGCGTATCGACCTTTAAAAGGTTTTTCGGCTTTTTCTGCGCAAAACTAAATCCGGCAAGCAGTATCGAAATAAGAATTATTGAGATCGTTTTGGACATATTTTTGGCCTTTTTGATTTAGACGAAGGCGGACCGTAACCTGAGCAAGGTCGAAAATATAAGTGCCGAGCAGGTCGAGAATTCTGTAGTGCTTCCCAACAATCTCACCGTCCTCGAATACATAAACAGATCTGATCCTCCCAATTCTCCTGAAAAAGACAATGCATACGAATCCACAGGGAATTCGCCTTCCCCAGAAAATACGAAATGGAATTGGTCTGATCTCGACAACTCGATAATGCCGCCGGCATTCACTCTTGGAACGGTTGAGATCGGCGTCATTCTCGGCCTTACAAATCTGCTGTTTCTAAGTTTCGTCGTCGTTCAGGTGCCGTATTTGTTCGGTGGAATAGAGCTGGTGCAATCGACACCGGATTTTAAACTCGCTGACTACGCCCGTCGCGGCTTTGGTGAATTGGTTACCGTCGCCGGTCTCGTCTTGCCGATATTACTTGCGTCGCATTGGTTGATCAAAAAAGATAATCCGGTTGCGACAACGATTTTCCGTATTTTTGCCGGGATTCAGATAGTGCTTCTTTTCGTCATTATGGCATCCGCCGCCCAGCGTCTCGTTCTGTTAACTGGTAATCTCGGCTACGGCCTGACGACGATCCGGCTTTATCCGGTGATCTTTATGGCGTGGTTGGCGATCGTTTTTGTGTGGTTCGGTGTAACCGTCCTTCGAGGGGCGAGACAGCATTTTGCATGGGGTGCATTATGGTCGGCTTTTCTAATTCTCGGAGCAACTCATGTCCTAAATCCCGACGCTTTCATCGTAAAAACTAATATTGCCCTGATGCAACAAGGTCGCGAATTTGACGCCCGGTACAACTCAAACCTAAGCGACGATGCTCTACCCGTTCTTGCCGAATCGTTTGATAAACTGAACGAACAAGATCAACAGATCGTCATCTACAAACTCGCCTACCGGTATTGCGAAAGCCGCAAGGACAACGACCTTAGAAGCTGGAATCTCTCGCGTTCAGAGGCATTCAACATTCTGGATTCCAACGAGGCCTTTGTTAGCGAGATGAACGAATGTCGACAATTCGAACGTGGGTATTTGGATTAAGAGAGCAAATCGAATGATTTTTCTTGCCTATTCCACTTATATTCTCGTAGTCTAGAGACGCGTCACCCGATTTAACTGGTACGCGTCTTTTTTTCCGAATAGACAAGTTGATCCCGATGAATGAAGATTCGCGCACCAAACGTGACCTGATTCGCGAATACCTATCATATTGCCGCGTTGAGAAAGGCCTTGCGGCGAATTCGATCGAGAGTTATTCGACCGATCTTGCTCGTCTCGGCTCTTGGGCAGCGAGGAATGATCTCGATCTTAAGGCTCTTACCCGCCAGGATCTGCGCGAATGGTTGATCGACCTTTCGGGTGAGAAGCTGTCGGAGAATTCGAAACGCCGTCTGATCAGTGCGGTGCGTGGATTTTATAAGTTTTTGATGTTTG
>Ga0105046_10016250_pt1 | contig 11433 bp, 7 predicted proteins | sample MAT03_FD_78385 | JGI IMG/M metagenome (GOLD analysis project Ga0105046, IMG submission 78385) | Freshwater microbial communities from Lake Fryxell liftoff mats and glacier meltwater in Antarctica - MAT-03 (megahit assembly) | ecosystem: Environmental > Aquatic > Freshwater > Ice > Liftoff...
AGGCGCTGGGGGTGATGGGCAGCGCCTGGCCGATGAGGTCGTCGCGCACGATGACGATGGTCAGGCCGGCGGGGCCGATGTTCTTCTGCGCGCCACCGTAGATCAACCCGTACTTCGACACGTCCACCGGCCGCGACAGGATGCTGCTGGACATGTCGGCCACCAGCGGCACGGCACCCACGTCAGGCGCTTCGGCGTATTCCACGCCTCCGATGGTTTCGTTGCTGCAGATGTGCACGTAAGCAGCGTCGGGGTGCAGCTTCCAGGTCTCGCGCGCCGGGATGCTTGTGTACTTCGTGTCCGCCGAAGAAGCCGCCACGTTCACGTGGCCGTACTTGCGGGCTTCTTCGATGCTGCGGATGCTCCAGGCCCCGGTGTCGATGTAGTCGGCGCTGGCGCGCCCGCGCAGCATGTTCATCGGCACGATGGCGTTTTCGCCGATGGCACCGCCCTGCATGAACAGCGTCTCGTAGTTCGCTGGCACACCCATCAGTTCGCGGAACAGGCTTTCCGCTTCTTCGGCGATACCCATGAAATGCTTGCCGCGGTGGCTCATCTCCATCACCGAAACACCGCTGCCGTGCCAGTCCAGCATTTCTTCGGCAGCTTGACGCAGCACAGGTTCGGGCAAGGCGGCAGGGCCGGGACTGAAGTTGAAAACGCGGCTCATGCGGGGGCTTTCTCGGGTGTGTCTGGGGTCGGCGGCATTATCGGCGGGGCGTGGAGGCCGGAGCTGCCGGAGCTGCTGTCGCGCGGCGTTACGGACGATTTGGCGGCCTACCATGCGAACCCTGTCCGCCTGGGCAGCTGTATGACAGCATTGCGGGCTGCACCCACCGATGCCTCGACCCAAGCCGTGCGCTGGCTGTTCAGCTTGGTCTTGTGCGTGTATGGGGCCACTGAGGTATTGGCGTGATTGTTCCCATCCTGCAGGTCCAGAACCTGAGTTTTTCCTACCCCGGTCGGCAGGTTTTCACGGGCTGGAGCCACGCCTTCGGGCCCGGCATCACGTGGCTGCGTGGCAGCAACGGCAGTGGCAAGTCGACCCTGCTGAAGCTGCTGGTGGGGGCTTTACCGGCTGTCACGGGTGACTACGCCCTCAACGGTGTGCCCATGCGGCCCGAAACGCCAGCCTATCGGCGCGAGGTGTTCTGGTGCGGCCCAGGCGCGGTGGCCTTCGAACACCTGCTGCCGAGCGAGTTCTTTGGCTTCATGGTCGGCCTTTATCCAGGCTTCGACACGGTGCTCGCGCAGGACGTGGCCGATGACCTGGGTCTGACTCCGTTCATGGGGCGGCGCCTGCGTGAGATGTCCACCGGCACGCAGCGCAAGGTCTGGTTGGCGGCGGCTTTCAGCGCGAACACGCCGGTGGTGCTGCTGGACGAGCCGTTGGCTGCGCTGGACCTGCGTTCCATGCACGTGGTGCGCGAGTTGCTGTCGCACTACGCGGCAGACCCTGGCAGCGCATGGATCGTGGTCAGCCACGAAGACCTGGGCGAGGCCGAGGCCCACCCGCACCCGCGAATGGTGATGCTGCCCGAACCCGACGCTGCTTGAGGCCCGATGTGCGCCGCCGCACTTGTTTGCGCTCTGCGCCGGTGCCAACATCCGGCTTCGTCCAACCCTTCTACCCAGGAGCACACCCCATGGCCAAACCCCTGTTCGATGCCGAATCCTTGATTGCGCAGTTCGAGACCGCCACGGCAAAACAAGGCACACAGCTGCGCAAGGCCACGGCCGACGCCACGATGGCTGCGCTGCAGGGCCGCGAGTTGACGCTGAAGAACATCAAGAGCGCCTTGAAGACTGTGGCCGAAGCGGCCAGCGCGGGTGTTGCCAAGAACGCCATGCCGAAGGTGGACCCCGAGACGCTGCTCGACCAGGCTGTGCATGGCATGGACGACGCGCTGCTGAAGGCGGTGGACGCCAACCGCACGGCCCTGAGCACGCTGATGAACCAGGGTGCCGACCTGCGCGACAAGCACCTCAGCAAGGCTGTGGACGACCTGGAAAAAATGGAAGACGCGATGTTCAGCGCCATCAAGAAGGCCGCAGCGGGTGCCGGCGCGCCGATGGCCGGTGCCTGGGGCCCGGTGCTGGAGAAGATGCAGTTGGGCGGCACGCTTTCGGGTGCCAAGGCGGCCAGCACGGCCGAAGAAATGGCCGACCAGATGCAGACTGCCATGCGCACCACCCGCACGGCCAGCCTGCGTGCGGCACAGGCCCTGGCCGAGAGCTACACGGCCATGGTCAGCGGTGTGTTGATCGGCATGCAGGAAGCGATGCAGGCCAAGCCGGGCTCGCGCAAAAAGTGAAGCCCAGCGCCGGCCCGCCAGACAGTGTCGGCCCCTTCAGGCTGCAGGTTCACCACACCACGATGGGCTGCGCCGCGACCATGGCGTCGCCGGGCTTGCAGTTGAAAGCCTGTGCAAAGGCCGGGATGTTGGACAGCGGCCCCAGGATGCGCCAGCGCCCTGGCGAATGCGAGCCGGTGCGCAGCTGGTCGACCATCGCTTCGGTGCGGTACTTGCCGCGCCACACCTTGGCGTGCGACAGAAAGAAGCGCTGCTCGGGTGTGCGGTCGGCCACCGGGGCTGTGGGCTGGCCGGCGAGCTTGTCCGTTTCACGTTGGCGCTGCAAGGCGATCTGCAAACCGTCGTAGGCAATCTGGATGCCGGCCAGGTCAGAGATGTTTTCGCCCAGCGTCTGGCGGCCGTTGATGCGTACGCCCGGCACGGGCTCGTAGCCGCTGTAGAACGCGGCCACCTGGTCGGCGCGCGCCTTGTAGGCGGCGGCGTCGGCGGGTTGCCACCAGTCGCGCAGGTTGCCCACGGCGTCGAACTGGCGGCCACGGTCGTCGAAGTGGTGGGTGATCTCGTGGCCGATGACCATGCCGATGGCGCCGTAGTTGCTGGCGTCATCGGCCTTCTCGTCGAAAAACGGTGGCTGCAAGATGCCGGCCGGGAAGACGATCTGGTTGCCCGCTGCCGCAAAGGCATTCACGATGTGCGGGCTGGTGTTCCAGCGGCTGCGGTCCACGGGCAGGTTCAGATCCGCCAGCCGCTGCGTGGTGTTCCAGGCGTTGATCTTCAACTGATTGCCCGCGAAGTCATCGGGCTGCAGCACCAGGCCGTCGTAGCTCTTCCACTTCTGCGGGCCGCCGATCTTCACCGACATCGCCGCCAGCTTGGCCTGGGCCAGGGTTTTGGTGGGTGCGCTCATCCAGGGCAGGGCGTCGATGCGGCGCTGCATGGCCAGCTTGATATCGGCCACCATGGCCAGCGCCCGCTGCTGCGCCTTGGGCGAAAACGCCTGCGCGACAAACAGTTCGCCCAAGGTTTCGCCCAGCGGTGAACCACCCGTGCGTCCGCCGATCAGCAAGATGATTTGCTCCACCCGCGGCGGTGCTGCCTTCAGGCCGCGGATGGTGCCTTGCATGTAGTCGAAGTGGGCCTGCGCCACCGCAGGCGGGCCGAATTCGGCCACGGCGTCCATTGCACGCACCCGCAGGTAGCTGCGCCAGGTGTCCAACGGCGCTTTGTCAGCCAACGCGGCCAGGCCCCGCGCGAAGGCCGGTTGGCCGACGATGAGCCGCTGGCTGTCCGTCATGCCGGTGCCCGGGCCGGCATAGGCCTGCAGCCAGGCCGTCCAGTCGAAGCCCGGTGCCTGCAGCTTCAGCCCGGCCGGCGTCGACACGTTGTAGACCGTGTTGGGGTCACGGCGCTGCACCCGCGTCATCGATGCTTGCGCCAGTTCCTTCTCGAAGGCCATCAGCGCGTCCAGCGTGGCGGCGTCGGCAGGGGCGCCGGCGGCATTGAGCAGGCGTTCGGCATACACGCGGTAAGCGGCTTGCAGCTTGCGGCTGTTGTCGTCGGTGCCGAAGTAGTCGTTGCGGTCGGGCAGGCCCAGGCCGGACTGGCTGATCTGCAGCGCGTGGCGAGTGGCGTCTTTGGCGTCGCTGCCGACAAACACCTGCAGTGGCGCATTGATCTGCAGCCGCGCCATCTCGCCGATCAGCGTGGGCAGTGCGCTGCGCTCGATGCGGTCGATGCGTGCCAGCCAGGGTTGAACGGAGGCCAGGCCACGTTTGTCGATGGCGGCGCTGTCCATGCCGGCGCGGTAGTGTGTGGCCAGCAGCTTCAAGCCGGGCGAGGTCTGCTCGGCAGGGTCACGCACCAGCTCAGCCAGCCCGGCTTCCAGCAGCCTGTCGTTGGCGACCCGCAGCGCGTCGAAGCTGCCGATGCGTGAACGGTCGGGCGGCAATTCGGTGGCGGCCAACCACTGCGCGTTGGCGTGGGTGTCGAAGTCGGTGCAGGCCGACACTTCGGCGGCCTGGGCGGTGAACAAGGGGGCTGCCAGCAGGGTAGTGGCCAACAGGGCGGTGGCCAGGAGGGTGAGGTTGGGCATGGGCGGGCGTTGCGAATGGCGAATGGCGAATGGCGAATTCGCGCAGTCTAGGCCCGCCGCAAGGGGCCTGCGGGCAGGGCTTGCGCTATCGTTCCCCGATGGCCCAACCCACCTTCTTCTGGCACGACTACGAGACCTTCGGCCGCCAGCCGCGCCGCGACCGCCCGGCGCAGTTCGCCGGTGTGCGCACCGACGCCGACTTGAACGAAATCGCCGAGCCGGTGATGGTGTATTGCCGCCCCAGCCCCGACAGCCTGCCCGACCCCGAGAGCGTGTTGCTGACGGGCATCCTGCCGCAGCACGCGCTGCGGCACGGCTTGAGCGAGCGCGATTTCGCCGCCGTCATCGAACGCGAATTGGGTGCCGACCACACCATCGGCGTGGGCTACAACAGCATCCGCTTCGACGACGAGGTCACGCGCTTTTTGTTCTGGCGCAACCTCATCGACCCCTATGCCCGCGAATGGCAAAACGGCTGCGGCCGCTGGGACTTGATGGATGTTGTGCGCACCACCTGGGCGCTGCGGCCCGAGGGCATCACTTGGCCCACGTACACCGAGGGCGAAATGAAGGGTCGGCCTTCCTTCAAACTGGAACATCTCACCAAGGCCAACGGCATTGGCCACGAGGCTGCGCACGACGCGCTGTCTGACGTGCGCGCCACGATCGCGCTGGCCCGTTTGATCAAGCAACACAACCCGCGTCTGTGGGACTTCTGCCTGAAGCTGCACAAGAAGGATGCGGTATCGACCGAAATCGGCCTGGCGCAAGGGCCGCGGCCATTCGTTCACTTGTCCACGCGCTACCCGGTGGAGCGCGGCAATCTGGCGATCGTGTGGCCGTTGGCACCGCACCCCACGAACAAAAACGAGCTGATCGTGTGGGACCTGTCACGCGACCCGCGCGAGCTTGAAGGCCTGGACGCGGAGACCGTGAAGCGCCGCCTGTACACGCGGCAAGACGAGTTGCCCGAAGGCGAGTTGCGCTTGCCGATCAAGACCATCCACATCAACAAGTCGCCCATCGTCATCGGCAACGTGAAGACGTTGGGCGCCGCCGCGCAGCGCTGGGGTGTGGATGTCGATCTGGCGAACCAGAACGCCCAGCATGCCGCGACGCTGGGCCGAACGCTGGACGCGCTGTGGCAACAGGTTTACGCCAAACCGGACTACGCTTTAGCCGATGTCGATGAAGACCTGTACGGTGGCTTTATCGGCAACGAAGACCGCCGCACATTGCAGCGGCTGACGGCGCTGGCCGGTGACGCGTTGGCCGGCAAGCACCCGGCTTTTCAGGACGGCCGACTGGACGAACTGCTGTTCCGCTACCGAGCCCGCAACTTCCCCGACACCTTGACCGGTGAAGAACAGCAGCGCTGGCGAGGCCACTGCGCTGCGCGACTGCACGACGGTGCGGGCGGCGCGATGACACTGGCCCAATACTTCGAACGCATCGACACCCTGGCCGAGCAGGCCGCCGAGCGCGAGGGCGGGCAGGGGGACAGTCGCGCGCAGGAGTTGCTGGAAGCCTTGTACGACTACGCCGAAGGCATCGCGCCCGAGCGTTGAAGCCAGTCCTGTCTTTGCCCGCACGGTTCGCGTGCCATTGCGCATTCCGGCGCAGCCACATACCGACAAGGATCCCAGCATGCCTTTCAGCCACAGCGGACAGATCACCGCCATCGTGCGCTTCGCCGAACGACTGCAACCGAAATCGGTGCTCGACGTGGGCACCGGCATGGGCCAATACGGCTTCTTGCTGCGCACGAATCTGGAACACCTGCACCTGTTCGAGATCGACGGCAGCCTGGGTCGGCAGCGGCCGCGCGAGCAATGGGACATCCGCATCGACGGCATCGAAGGCTTCGCCGGGTACCGCACGCCGGTGCACGACTACGCCTACACGCAGATGTTCTTCGGCGAAGCGCTGCAGATCCTGCGCGCGCTGCCAACAGCCAGCTACGAGTTGGTGATGGCCATCGACATCCTCGAGCACTTCGACACGCCCGATGGCGAGGCCTTTGCGCATGAATGCCAGCGCGTGTCCGGCCGCGCCGCGCTGCTCAGCACGCCCAAGGACTTTGTCGAGCAGCACGTCGTAGCCAACCCGCTGGAAGACCACCGTTCGGTCTGGACGCGAGAACAGCTTGCGGCGCTGGGCTACAGCCACGTCACCGCAGATGCCGAGAGCTGGATCGTCAGCACGCAGCCGGTTTGAGTCGGACCCAGTTCAGCGCGGGGCGGCCGAGGCCGCTTCGGCCGCGCTGTTGACTTCGGGCAGCCCCACTCGCCGCAAGCCAGCGCCATCGGCCCATTCGGCGTACTGCCAGTCGCCGCCGGGACCTTGCAGCAAGCCCTCGTTGGGTAGGTAGTCGGCCAGCGGGCGCACGGGCACGCCGCGCAGCATGCGGTTCATGCTGTCGATCCAGATCGGCAGTGCCAGCCCGCCGCCGGACTCGCCTTCACCCAGACCGCGTGGGTCGTCGTAACCCATCCAGGCGACCGCCACCACGCCGGGCGCAAAGCCGCCGAACCAGGCGTCTACCGCGTCGTTGGTGGTGCCGGTCTTGCCGTGCAGATCAGGGCGCTGCAAGACGGCCTGCGCACGCGCGGCGGTGCCGCGGCGGGTGACGTCGGCCAGCAGCGAGTTCACCAGGAACACATTGCGCGCGGGCACCACACGCTGGCTTTCGTCCAGTGGCGAGGGTGGTGGCGCTTCGAACAGCACCTGGCCTTGGGCGTCGGTGATGCGCTCGATCAGCACCGGCGTGATGCGGTACCCGCCATTGGCCAAGATGGCGTATCCCAACGCGAGTTGCATGGGCGTGACGCTGCCGGTGCCCAGCGCCAGCGTCAGGTCTTGTGGCTGCTTGGCCATGTCGAAACCGAAGCGGCCCATCCACGCGCGGGCGCGGCCCAGTCCTACCTGCTGCAGCAGGCGCACGCTGACCAGGTTCTTGCTGCGCACCAGGCCTTCGCGCACGCTGATTTCGCCGTCGAAACGGCCGTCGCTGTTCTGCGGGTCCCAACTCGCCGGGGTGCCGTCGGCGTTGGTCAGTGGTGCGTCGTTCACCAGCGTTTCGGGCATCACGCCGTTTTCGAAGGCCGCCGAATACAGGAAAGGCTTGAAGCTGGAACCGGGCTGGCGCGCGCCCGCCATCACGCGGTTGAACTGGCTGCGGCTGAAGTCGAACCCGCCCACCAGCGCACGCACGCGGCCGGTGGCGGGGTCCAGCGCCACGAAGGCGGCTTCGGCCTCGGGCCACTGCACCAGCGTCCATTCGGTGCGGCGAACTTCCTTGCCGTCGGCGGCCTTGCTGCTGCGCTGCACGGCGGCCACCCGCACGATGGCGCCGCGCGTGATGGCCAAGTCCTTGCGCGCTTGCGGCAACAAGGCCGCCTGTACCCAGCGCAGGTTTTCGCCCGTCACGCTGATGAGATCGCCATTGGCCAGCTGCAACTTCACCTCGCGCGGGCTGGCGCTGAGCACCATCGCCGCCCGCAATTCCTCGTCGTCTTGCGCATCCTTTAGCGCCAGCGCAGCAGCGCGCTCTGCTTCGGCAGCGCTGGTGGGCAGTGTTTCGAAGCCTTCCGGTCCGCGCCAAGCCTGCTTGCGCGCGTGGGCGAGCACCGCGCGCTGCAAGGCGGCGTGGGCCGCGCGCTGGTCGTCTGCGCGCAGCGAGGTCACCACCCGGATGCCTTCCGTGTAGGCCTTCTCACCCAGCCGCTCCACCACGGCCTTGCGTGCCATTTCGGCCACATATTCGGCGTGCACGTTCACGAAGCTGGGCTTGCGCAGCACCAGCTTCTCGGCCAATGCCGAGTCCAGCTCAGCTTGCGTGATGAGCCCGGTTTTCAACATGCGCGACAGCACCCAGCGCTGGCGCTTGGCGGCACGTTCAGGGCTGGCGATGGGGTTGGCGTGGATCGGGTTCTGCGGCAGCCCGGCGAGCATGGCGGTCTCGGCGATGCTGAGCTGGTCCAGTGGCTTGCCAAAGTAGATCTGCGCGGCTGCACCCACGCCGTAGGCCCGCTGGCCCAGGTAGACCTGGTTCAGGTACAGCTCCAGGATCTGATCCTTGCTGAGCGTACTTTCCAACTGGCCAGCCAGCAGTGCTTCCTTGATCTTGCGTTCTGCCGTGCGCCGCGTGCTGAGAAACACCGTGCGCGCCACCTGCTGGGTGATGGTGGATGCGCCTTCGGTTCGGCCGCCCGTCAGCTTCGTCGCCACGGCGCGCGCCATGCCGCGCCAGCTGAAGCCGCTGTGCGCATAGAAGTCGGCGTCTTCAACCGCCAGCACGGCTGCGGCCATGCGCTTGGGCATCTTCGCCATCGGCACGAACAAGCGCCGTTCTGTGCCGAACTGGGCGATTTCCACACCATCGGCGGTGAAGATCTGCAAGTGCTGCAGCGGTCGGTAGTCGGTGGCCTTGTCCAGCGGCGGCAGGTCTTGGCTATACCAGGCGAAGGCCAGAGCCAGCACCACCGCGCCCGCCAGCAACAGCGCCAGACCGCTGAGCAGCAGAAGGCTGATCAACACCAGACCGTGCTGGTGATGCTTTCCACGGCCCATGCCACTGTCCAGGCCGCTGTCCACTCTTTGCCGGTATCGATGCGGGGCTTGAAACACGCGGTTTCGTTGTTCTTTACGGAACATGCCAGTGCGGCAAGGTCAGGGCCGCAGCTCGAACACCGAGGTGTTGTCGCCCTTGTCTTGCACTTGGCGAATCTGCGGATAACGCGCCAGATGCGGCAGGCCGCCATTGCCCGACACAAACTGCAGCTTCACGCCCGGTACCGCCTGCACGCGCCAGTTGTTGTCCGCGGCGGGGTCGATGCGTTTCGCGGCTTGCAGATACTGCAGCAGCGCCTCGCGGGTTTCGTCGGGCGCGTCCAACACGATCTGCGTGCCGTCGATGCCCGGGAAATTGCCGCCACCCGACGCGCGGTAGTTGTTGGTCACCACGGCGAATTCGGCCTGGTCGTCGACCGGCTGGCCTTGCAGACGCAGATCGACGACGCGGCGCGCGTCGGGTGCTACCAGCTTGCCGCTGCGGTCGTAGCGGGCGGCTTGCGTCAGGTCGAAGCGGTAAGTCACGCCGTCCAGGTTGTCGAAGTTGTAGCTGGGGAAGTTGGGGTTCAGCAACATCTGCTCAGGGGCACCCTGCGGGTCGATGCGGTTGAACGCACCGGCCGCAAATTCCAGCCATTCGCGCACCTGTGCGCCGCTGAGTTTGAGCACCTTCACCGTGTTCGGGTAGACGTACAGATCGGCGACGTTGCGCACGGCAATCGGCCCGGCCGGGATGTCGGTGTAGTTGTTCGCGCCACCACGGCCGCCTGTCTTGAAGGGCGCTGCGGCCGACAGCAGCGGCAAGTTCGCGTACGGCGTGTTGGCCAGCGCTTTGCGCGCGTAGGCCAGTTGGGCGTTGGAAATGATCTGCACGCTGGGGTCGTCGGCCACCTGCGCGAAATAGCTGTGGATGGGCTGCGCCGTGCTGGCCACTTCGCTGCGCACGTAAGCCAGCGTGCCCTGGTGTTCTTCGCGGATCAGTGCGGCCACCTCGGGGTCGGGTGCGACCAGCGCCTTGCGGGCGCTGCGGTCGTAGACGGCTCGCAATTCGGCGCGGCCGTCGCTGCGCTTCCAGCCGGTGCCGATCTTGTCCAGCGTCAGATCCACCACACCCAGATGGCTGCCCCAGAAGCCCGGCATCACCGCCGGCACGCCGTTGATGGTGCCGCGTTCCAGGTTCACCTTGGGGTGGCTGCTGAAGAAGCGGCCTGGGAACTCGCCGTGTGAATGGCCGAACAGCACCGCATCCACGCCCGGCACTTCGGCCAGTCGCGCTACGGTGTTCTCGGCAAAGAACACGGTTTCGCCACGTTCGAAACCTGAATGCGCAATCACCACCACCACGTCGGCACCTTCGGCTCTCATGCGTGGCACGAGGCGCTGGGCGGTTTGCGGAATGTCCAGCGCGGCCACCTTGCCCAGCAAGTTGCCGCGGTCCCACTGCATCACCTGGGGCGGCACGAAGCCGATCACGCCGACCTTCAGCGTGTGTTTGCCGCCGGCTTCGTCAGTGACCTGGCGTTCCAGGATGACGTAAGGGGTGAACACGTTCTTCGCGTTCGCCGCAGCCTGGGCATCCAGCATCGGACGTCCCAGGCCGGTGTCGAACACGATGTTGGCATTCACGTATGGGAACTTTGCGCCGGCCAGCGCCCGCTGCAGGAACGGCAGGCCGTAGTTGAACTCGTGATTGCCCACATTCGCCGCGTCGTAGCCCAGCGCGTTCATGACCTTGTAAGCCGGGTGCACCTGGCCAGCTTGCAGCGGCTTGACCTTGGCGATGTAGTCGCCCAGCGGGTTGCCCTGCAAGAGGTCGCCGTTCTCGAACAGCATCGTGTTTTTCACCTCGGCACGTGCCGCCTTGATCAGCGTGGCGGTGCGCTCCAGCCCGTACTCCTCCACCGGCTTGTCCTGGTAGTAGTCCCAGGACATCAGGCTGACGTGTACATCGGTCGTTTCGAGCAGGCGCAGCTTCAGTTGCTGCGCATGTACGCCGGTGCTCAGCAGGCACATCGCCGTCAGCAGGGGCAGAAAACTTTTCATGAGCATGGAGTTCGGGGATTTTTGCTGGCCGTCGAGCAGCACTTCGCGCGGAGTGGGGGCGGTGGACATCGCAGTGGACTTCTGTTCGGCGCTTGGGGCATGAAACGTAAAGGGCCACGCAGCAAAGGCTGCGTGGCCCGGGATCGTAGCGAGGGCGTGGCTCAGGCCACCGCCGTCGCCCGCATCACAGCAGGTGCTTGACGCCGTCTTGCTCGCCCGTCAGCTCGGCCAGCGTCTTGTCGATGCAGCCCTGGCTGAAGGCGTCGATGGGCAGGCCTTCGACAATCTTGTAGTGGCCACCTTCGCAGGTGACGGGATAGCCGAACATCACATCTTTGGGGATGCCGTACTCGCCATTGCTGGCCACGCCCATGGTGACCCATTCGCCGTGGGTGCCCAAGGCCCAGTCGC
>Ga0105046_10016252_pt1 | contig 11433 bp, 8 predicted proteins | sample MAT03_FD_78385 | JGI IMG/M metagenome (GOLD analysis project Ga0105046, IMG submission 78385) | Freshwater microbial communities from Lake Fryxell liftoff mats and glacier meltwater in Antarctica - MAT-03 (megahit assembly) | ecosystem: Environmental > Aquatic > Freshwater > Ice > Liftoff...
CAGCGAGTCGTACTGGAGCAGCCGCCCGACGAGGCTCGTCCCCTTCTTCAGGATCAGCTTCACGGCCTCCGTCGCCTGGATCACCCCGATGAGGCCCGGCAGCACGCCTAGCACCCCCGCCTCCTGACACGACGGGGCGAGGTGCGCGGGGGGGGGCTCGGGGTAGAGGCACCGGTAGCACGGCCCCGCGAAGGGGACGAAGGTGGTCACCTGCCCCTCGAAGCGGAAGACGCTCCCGTGGACGACGGGGACGCGCTTCATCACCGAGGCGTCGTTGACGAGGTAGCGCGTCGGGAAGTTGTCGCAGCCGTCGACGACCACATCGTAGCCCGCGAAGACGCGGTCGACGTTGTCGCGCGTGAGGCGCTCTTGATACTTCACCACCCGCACGTCGGGGTTGAGCCCCCGGAGGGTCTCCTCGGCGGAGTCGACCTTCGGCGCGCCGACGCGCGCGGTGCGGTGGAGGATCTGTCGCTGGAGGTTGGACGCGTCCACCACGTCGGGGTCGACCACGCCGAGCGTCCCGACGCCCGCCGCCGCGAGGTAGAGGGCCGCGGGCGACCCGAGGCCCCCCGCGCCGAGGAGGAGCACCTTCGCGTCGAGGAGGGCCGCCTGGCCGCGCTCGCCCACCTCGGGGAGCATGAGGTGCCGCGCGTAGCGCTCGCGCTGGTCGCTCGTGAGCGCGCGCGGGACCACCGTCGGGTAGCGCAGGTCCTTCCACCGGGCGAAGCCCGGGTTGGCGCTCTCGACGTGCGCGTAGCCCATCTCCAGGAGCGTGCGGGCGGCGAGGGCCGAGCGCGTCCCGCCCGCACAATAGAGGACAATGGGAGCCGCGCGGTCGGGGGCCACCGACTCGATCCGGCTCTCGAGGAAGCCCCGCGGGACGCTCACGGCGCCCGGGATGTGCCCCGCCCGGTACTCCTCCCCCTCGCGGACGTCGATCAGCGTGAAGGTCGGTGCGGCCTCGCGGCGCTCCTTCAAAGCCTCCAGCGACACCTCGCGGACCGCGCGCCGCGCGTCCGCCATCAGCTCCTGAAACGACCTCGCCATAAGCACCTCCGGGTTTCGCGCGGCTCTCTACCACGCCCCGAGGCCGTTCGTGCGGCGGGGTCAACGTTCGACGCGCCACGAGAGTGCGTCGTAGCGCAGTCCGCTGCTCCCGTCGCTCGCGCCGGGGAGGGCGACGCGCTGTGTCCAGACGTGGAGGCTCCCGTCGATCCAGCGGGAGGCCATGCGTCGGCGCACGACGCGCACGCCCCCGTCAGGCACCGCGTCGGAGCGCAGCACCAACGGCCTCCCCTCGCCGAGCAGCCTCCCCTCGGCGGGCGTCGCGGTCTGGGCGCTCGTGACGAACACCCCCTCGCGGAGCATCACGGCGCCGTCGCTCGCGCGCTCGGGGACGAGCGGGTACCAGTACGCCGGGACGTCCGTCTGCAGGGTGTACTGCGCGACGGGCGGCGCGCCGTCGTCGCGGGGCGCAGGGGCGAGCGCCGCGGCGTCGTGCGCGCGGCGTCGGACGTCGGCGCGCTCGCGTGCGCTGCGGGGGACGCCGATCGCGTCGCTCACGGTCTCCTCGACGGCCCACGCGAGGTTGGCGCCCTCGTCGCAGAGGAAGCGAACCTCCTCCCGCACGGGGCCCGGTTGCGCCGTGAACGACGAGGTCGCCGGGAGGTGGAAGAAGTCCGTGAACCCGCCGCCCGCCGCGCTCGTCGAGAACATCGACCAGCCCGGGGAGTACGCGTCCGCGCGGCACACCTCCACCACGTCGCCGAAGACGTTGTGCACGCGGAGGGAGGCCACGCGGCACGCGGTGCCGACGTGCATCGGCAGGGGGACCATGAACCAGTCGTTGCCGTGGACGATCGCGAAATCCATCACCGCGAGGCGCCCGAGGTCGCGGAGGTCGACGGTGAGGTCGCCGAGGTCGGAGCGCGACGACTCGAAGTCCCAGAAGCGCGCATTGGGCATCCCCCGGAAGCGCACGTTGGCGGGCGCGAAGGTCCGCGTCCGGGTGACCCCGAAGCCCTCCGCGCGTGTGGCGTCGGCGCTGTACCAGTCCACCGTCCCGTCGCTGCCCGGGTGCACCCGCAGCCGCGCGGCCTCCGTGCGCGGCGCGACGAGCCCGACGGTGGCCTCGTAGGCGAGCCGGTCGGACCGCCACGCGCGCGGTGGGGCGGACGCGAGCACCCCGTACACCGCGCGGACGTGATCGACGAAGGCCCCGAGCGCCGCCCGCTGCGCGTCCGTCGGGAGGATCTCCAGCGCGCGCCAGGGGTCGTCCATCGTCGCGAGAAGGGCGAGCCTGACGCCGTCCCAGCTTCGGCCCGCGCACACCCGCGCGAAGCGGGCGGCCTCGTCGTCGCCTTCGGGAACCCGCAGCGGGAAGCGTGTCCGCAGCCACCGCACGAACGCATCGTCGGACGCGTCGCGAGAACGCTCTCGGAGGAGGGCTTCGAAGGTCTGGGCGAGTTCGACCGAGAGCGACAGGTCGTCACCGTCCTCGGGCTCTTCGAGGAGGGCGCGCTCCAGCGGCATGGCGGGGAGCTGCGGGCCACTGGCCGTGAGCAGGGAGGTGTCGTCCACGGGCTCGTTCGACGCGCGCCAGGTCGCGTCGATGGCGGCGTGGGTGGTGAGCTCGATCCACGCCGGGGAGGCGGCGTCTTCGCCCCGGAGCTCCCCGAGCTGCCACTGGCGCGTCAGGAACCACCGGGGGTCGTGCACCTCGGCTGCGAGCGCGCGGGACACCCCCCGTGGGTCGGGGGATGCGGTGCGGGGGGAGGGTTCGAGGCGGTTCCAGAAGGTGTACGAGACCGTCATGTGCTCCCCTCCGTGCGCGGAGGCGCCGGGTCGGCCTGGAGGCCCGTGAACAGCGTCGAGGCCGTCTGGTTGGCGCTGTTGGCGCCGAGGCAGAGGGCGGGGAGCACGCGCGACAGCGGGCCGAGGAGCGAGGCGTCCCCCGCGCGCACCTGCGCCCGCTCGAAGGTGTCGTCGAGGACGTCGAAGAGAACCTCCCTCGTCCACCGTTGCCCCGCGACGGGCGGCACCGCGACGAGCACCACCTGCGGCGCCTCCGCGCCCGGGTCGTCGTAGTGAAACGCGACGCCCGTGAGCTCCCGGTCGTTGGGGATCACCTCGGTCCACTCGTCGAGGAGGAGACCGCACCAGCGCTGCTCCGCCAGTGGGCCCGTGGACATCCGGCAGAGCGTGACGCAGCCCGACGGGGGCATCACGAGCGCGCCCTCCGCGATCGTGAGCGAGAGCGCCGCCCAGCGACCGTGCGGTGAAGGTTCGAGCTGCGTGACCTCCGTGTGGGTCGCGACGCTGAGGGCGCCCGCGTAGAGGGAGACCTTGCGCCAGCGTTCGAGCGGCGCGCGGACGCGCCACATCGCGTGGAGCCAGCGGCGCACGGCCTCGGGCGTCGCGTGCACGTTCACCGGGCGCCGGAGGGCGGCCTCGTCCCGCTCCGTGTCCGAACGAACCCGCAGCGCGTCGAGCTCGGGGAGCACCAGCCGCTTCCGCCCGAAGAGGGCTTCTGCGACCGCGTCCGGAGCTGTCGCAATGCGCTGCTGGGCGGCCCCTGCCGCGGTCTGCATGAGGTCGTCGGGCGGGGCGAGCGTCGAGGGCGCCCCCGGGTTGTCGGGAGGCCACGCCGCACGACATTGGCGCCGGAGGAGCGTGGCAGCGACCGCATCGGCCCGCGCTCGGAGGGCATCGTCGGAGAGGTCGAGGGCGCGAGGGAGCGCCTCGGGGAGGTCGAAGAGCGCGGCGTCCATCAGGGCGTTCCAGAGCGGCTGCCCCGAGGTCTCGTGGAGGCGCTTGTAGAGCCGCGAGACGCTCGCCCGCTCACCGTGAAGTCGAAGGAGATCTTGTGCGCGTTCGCGGGGAGCAGGGCGGCGAGGCGGAGCTCGAGCTCCGTCGCGAAGACGTCGTCGGCGCCCGACGCGGCCGAGCCGAAGCTCGGCGGACGCTCGCGGGCGAGGGCCAGCACGTCGAGCGGACGGAGCGAGAGCGAGGCCAGCGAGAGCTCCCGCGACTCACCCTCGCGGGAGCCGTGGAACGAGGCGCGACACACCACGCGCGTCGGGTCGCCGAGCAGCTCACCCACCCAGCGGTCGAGGGCCGGCGCGAGGCGAGCGCCACGCCCCCATGGCGCTCGACTGGCTTTCGAAGCCGAGCATCACCCGGTGGGTCACCGCGGCGCCGCCCCGTCCGCTCCGCACGACCTCGGGCTCCGGCGGGCGGTGCCCCTTGCCGAGGGCGTCGAGCGAGGCGCCGCCCGCCGCGGGGTTGCCCCGCACGATCTGGAACACCGACTCCGCCGTGAGAAGGTCGCCGATCGCGTCGCGGGCGCTCTGCCCGCGCGCGGCGTCACCCGCCGTGACCCGCGCCACCGCGTCGTCGAAGCGCTGACCCGCCCGCACCGCCGCGAGCACCTCCAGCGCGTCACGCACCCGCGCCGACGAGAGGTCAATGCGGAAGCGCTCGGCGTCCTCGCCGACGTAGGTCCGGTGCGCGTTGAGGAGGATGGCCGCGGTGGCCGCGTGGTCGAGCGACGGGGCGTGGATGTAGCCCGCGGTCTGCGCTTCGAATGCCTCGCGGCGGCGAACGTTCTCGACGACCCCCCAGGCGCCGAGGTGGCAGCCGCGGGGTCGACGCACGCGCATCTGCTTGAGGCGCTCGGCGTAGAGCGAGGTCTCCCACGCGTCGATGCGGTGCGAGCAGACGTCCAGCGTCTCGGTGAGGAGGCGCTCCAGCTCGGCCGAGGGGAGCGTCTCCAATCGCTGGAGGGCCTCGTCGTAGGGGCGCGCGTCGCGCAGCAACTCCGCCCGCCGGGCGTCGTTCCTGAACGCGTCGTCGAGGCGGTTCCACACGATGTGGGGCGCGTCCTCCGGGGTGGTGATGAGCTCGGGGTCGAGGTGGAGGTCGAGCGCACCGGCGAGGGTGTCGGCGAGGCGCGCGAGCTCCCACACGCGGGCGTGGCGGACGAGCGATGGGCGGGAGGAGCGCTTTGTCGATGGGCCGCGCCTCCGACGGGGACCAGCGCGTGATGGACGACGTCACCAGCAGCCCGTAGGGGACGGCGCCCACGCGCACCGCGGGGAGCGTTCCCCGACCGCGCACGTAGCGTCCGAAGTGGGTGCGCACGGCGTCGACCATCTCGGCGTCGACGACGGGGTGGAGGACGTGCGTGAGGAGGTACCCGACAGTCGCGGGCCACAGGACGCGGTTCATGTCCGCGGCGTTCCGTTGCTCGTGGCGGCCGTGGCCCTCGACGTGGGCGAACACCGCGGGGTCGACGCCGAGCGCACGCGCGGTGGCCCACGCGTCGCTCCCTTCCGCGACGTTCGAGGGGGCGCGCTCGACGTCGAAGCTGTGGTTCGTGTCGTCGGGCGGGGGGTAGCCCGCGGGGCGATCCTTCGTGTTGTTGGTGGGGGTCCCCTGGCGGACGAAGGCGAGGCCGCGGGTGTAGTGGTGGGCGTCGAGGAGCCGAGCGAGCGCCTCGCCGGCCTCCTCCGGGCGCTGGTCGCTGTACACGCCCGCGACGTACACGCGGTCGAAGCCGTTCTCCCGGTCGTCGCCCTGGAAGTAGACGTTCACCGCCATCCCCGCCCGCTGCGCGTGCCCGTAGTCGACGGACCACTGTGTCCCGTCGTCGAAGAGCTCCCCGTCGGGCGCGGTCTCGCCGGGGCGCGGCGGGGTGAGCGTGAGGGCGAGCGGGCGGCGCACCGGCGCGCTCTCCTCGTAGCGATCGGTCGTGCTCGCCGTGCTGTCGGGGTGCGCGAATCGCACCACGCGCACCATCCACGAGTCCGGCAGGAGCCACGCTTGGACGGCGCGCGACCATGCGCTCGGGCGCTCCCCGACGGGCACCGGGGCCGCTCGGGTCGGTGACGCGGAGGATCCACGCGGCGCGCTGGGGCGTGTTCTCGGCGACGAGTTCGCGCCATGCGTCGCGCGGGTCGCGAGGCTTCTGCCGGGCGGTGACCGCGGCCCAGAAGCGCTCGGCCGCCGCGCGCTCGTCGGGCGTGAGTTCGGGCTCGTGCCCGTCGGCGAGCACCTCGTCGGGGTAGATGCGCACCTGGAGCATCTCGTCACGGAAGCGCGTCTCCAGGCGCACCGGGAAGAGCACCAGCGGGACCTCCGGGTCGAGCGCCGCGAGGGCCTCGTCGAAGGGGCGCTGCACCGCCGCACGAGGAGCCTTGGGGGCGGGCGCGGGCGGCGGGAGCTTCGCCGACTCCTGCATCAGCGTCTTGCGGTCTTTCATGTCGCGGCCCCCCGTGTCTCGACCACTTCCGCGGGCGCCATCAGGTAGTGCGCGACGGGCACCAGCAGCCGCGAGGGCACATGCACCAGCGCCGCCGCCACAACCGCCGCCGTCGCGGCCGGTGTCGCGCCCAACACCCGATCGTTCACGGCCATGTACAGCGACTGTGCGGCCGTGCGGGCGCCCTGGGCGAGGTCGTAGCTGAAGCGCGTCTCGCCCACCTGCTCCTGCACGGCGAAGTGCCACCCGGGCCCCTCGAGGTCGCGCCGCTCCAGGGGGAAGCCCACGAAGGTCACCTCGGGCTTCATCGTCCCCACGAAGGTCGGGAACACCTCGCGCTCCGCTTCGCCGCTCTGCATCTGCACCGCGGTGATGACCGTCGTCGGGTACCGCAGCAGCAGGTCGGCCCGCATCAGAAGAACCACCTTCCCGCGTCCGACGCCCGACTCGCCGTGCCTGCCCAGGGCGTCGCCCCGCGGCCACTCATGGATCGCGCGGATGTCATACGCGGGCACCGCGGGGGGCACCGTGACGTGGGGCCAGAAGCGACGGAAGTACGTCCCGCGGCGGTCGGTGGGAAAGCCCCGCCACAAGAGCTCGCGCGACATCTCGTGGTTGAGCCCCACGAGGTAGGCCTCCACGAAGCGGGGGTTGGTCTCCAGCACCGTGGCGCAGTTGCGCGGGACCTTGTCGAGCCCCGGCAGCAACCAGTCCTGCGAGAGGTCGCGGAGGACGTCCCCCATGGGCTGCGGAAACTCCGGCCACGTCATCACCGGCGCGAGCGGGTCGTCGCCTGGCTGCCGCGCGTGCGTCGCGTCGAGGCGCAGGCGTGCGCGCACCGCGTCGCCGATGGTCACCGCGGGGTCGAGCGCGCGCCGCGCCGTCTCCGCCAGCGACGGGAGGTCGACGGGCGCGCGCGGCGCCACCTCCGTCGGTCCGTTCCCCATCGCGCGGGCGAGCGCGATGAGCCCCTCCCGCTGCGCGGCGCTCACCCCCGTTCCCGGAGCCGTGCGGAGGGCCTCGACGAGCGCCTCCACGGGCCTCGGAACCGCTCGGTCGGGGTGCACCGCCGCCGCGAGCTGCCCGAGCACGGAGGTCCCTCGGAGCTCCTCCTCCGAGCGGTCGCGGGTGCGCTGGAACACCTTGTACAGGTCGAGCACCGTCGTCAGGCCTTCGGGCCGCGGCGGCGGGAGCGCTGCGCGGAGTTCGCCGCGGTTCATCCGCGCGAGCATCGGCGGGAAGTGTCCCCCGGCGCGCCGTTGCCGCCGCCCGAGCGAGCCCCGCGGCCGGGCGAGGCGCCGCCACGCGCCCGTGAGCACGGTGGTGTCGATGGGGCTGTCGGCGAGCGCGGCGGCGACGGTGCGCTCCCCCGCCTTCACCTGCGCGTGGGCCGGGGCGGTGAAGAAGAGCAGCGTCTCCGTGGTCATCGTGCGCACGTCGCGGCGGTAGAGTCGGCCGCTGGCGGCGCGCGACACACGGGCGAAGTTCATCGACTCCTCGATGCGGTGGATGCCCTCGACCTGGGTCCAGGCGCTGGCCATCAGCGCCTGCTGGTGCTCCTGCACCACCTGCGTCCCGACGCCCGCCGCGACGCGCGAGCCCACGTCGAGGTTGAGCGTCTCGAACCAGGGGTCCTCCAACGACGCGAGCCTCCGTTCGAGCACGGTCTGTCCGAAGTAGAAGCTGCCGTAGGCGGGGGGCGCGACCTTCGGGTGCTCGCTCGGATCGCGCAGCGTCGTGTCGGCCTCGTTCAGGAGCTCGACGAGGTCGACGGCGCCGATCTCCGCGGCGAGGAGCTCCACGGGGCGGCCGCCCTGCGGGCCCATCGGGCGGAGGGCCCCCTCCAGCTCAAGGGACTCGACCGGGATGCTCCCAGCCATCGCGCGCAGCCGGGGTGCCGCGTCGCGGAGCGAGACCGTGCGCCGTCCCACCTCGGGCGGGAGCCGCTTCGCCTCGATGCGTCGGGCCAGCGTCGGGAAGTCGCTCTCCACGCCCGTCCCGAAGGACCAGTGGAAGTACACCGGGAGGTTCAGCGGCGCTGCCCGTGCTTCGCCCTCGCGCTCACCTTCGCGCAGGCTCTCCCGCGGCATCCAATGGCGCTCGGCGGTGGGGACCACCAGGGCCGTGTAGCGCGTGCGCGGGAGGAGCTTGCGCGGCGCCAAGAGCCGCGACACCGCCCGCTCAGGCGTGTTCTGGAGCAGCGTGGCGAGGTCGGCGTCGCTCACCGTGGCGACGCCGCGGACCTCCGCGTGCGCCCAGGCCCACGCCTCCGCCCGGTGGGGCAACGACACCCCCGCGTTCACCTGCACCACGGCGAGGGGCCGCTCCTGCCCCGAGGGGAGGAGCGTGAACTCCCCCTCCGCCAGCACGATGAGGCACATCCACGGCGGGATACGATCGTCCGCGGGTCCCTGCGCGCTGTAGCGCCACGGCAGGTCAGGCTCGGAGAACTCCACCAGAGGAACCCCGTTCTGCTCGGCGTCGCTCACGTCGGCCGCGGGCCAGGTGCGGACGACCGCGCGCGGGTCGATGCCCGTCACGTCGTCGGGCCCGAACATCGGGAGCGTCACCGTCGTCGTCTGCACCTCGGGCGGGCGACCGTCGATGGTCCGCGCCACGTCGAGGGCCACGCGGATGGAGGCGCGCCCGTTCTCGACGGGGCTCCCCCTTCGCCGATGTAGACGCCGAGGCCGCGCCGCAGCCACGACACGAAGACCCGCTCGGCCGGTGTGTCTGCTCCCGTGGTCATCCTCGCCCCCCTCGCACCGGAACCACCTGCCAGTCCTTCCGCTCCCCCTCGGGGATCTCACGGAGCGCCTCGTCGCTCACTCCCTGTGCCTTCGACGGCGACACCCCCTCCCGCGGGCGCAGGTCGGTCTTCGACGCCAGCGTCCACGCCTCGGGAGCCAGCGCCACCAGCGGGCGCTTCCCCTCCGGCGGGGCGAAGCGCTCCATGCCCGTCGTGCGCAGGGCCGCGCCCTTCGCCGCGTCGACCGCCCCCAGCTTCCCCGCGCGCGTCGCAGAGACCGTGGCCGGCGGCGCGGTGTCGTTGTCCACGGGCTCCAGCCGGAGCGTGCGCCACTGGACCGGCGCCGACCGCTGTCCCCCGGCGCGGACCGCGTTGCCGAGGGCCTCCACCCCCGCGGCCATCGGCTCGAAGGAGGGCCGCGAGAGCTTCTCCGCGTCGGTGAGCGTCTGGTACTGCGCCGCCGCGAAGGGCTCCTCCACGGGCCGCGCGGTGAGCGGCGTCCCCTCCGCCCCGGTGGCGTTCACGCCGACCCGAACGGCGCGGATCTGGAAGGGGGCAGCGGGTCCGATGACGGCCTCGCCGAGCTTCGTGATGCGTCGGTCGAGCGGGAGCACCTTCTGCCGCACCGCGAGCTGGCTCATCGGGTCGAGGCGCACCCGCGGGGGCGTCTCCCCGTCGGCCGCCGTCGAGACCCCGCGCGGGCGCCCCTCGGGCAGCGTCGCGCTCCAGTTGCGCACGTCGGCGAGGGCGGGCAGAAGCCGCTCCCACACGTTCACCGGCGTCGCGAGCTCGGGCTCGGCGGCCTGGCCGAAGGTCCGCTCGATCTGGACGCTCACGTCGAAGAAGAGGACCGCCAGCGACTCAGAAATTATTGGCCGTTTTCCCTGTCCACCCCTTTCCTCCTCGGCTAAGAGTACGGGATGAAACCCGCACGGGAGGAAGGTGAAGAGCGAGTGTCCACGAGCACTGAGTTCGTACCCGAGTTGCGCACCGCGTTTGGCTCACTGTTCAGCGTCTGGAAGGAGCACGGTTGGAGGCCGAAGGAGTTCCACCTCTTCCTGTCTGAGGCGGGCTATCCCGTGCCTGAGAAGACCCTGCGCACCTGGGCGGCGAACGTTCACTCAGGAGGCTATGCTGTGAGTTCGTCCAAGGAGTCTGGGCGACCGCGCTCCATTTCTGACGAGAAGGTGCGCCTCCTCGTGGGCTGGGTTTTGTACCAGAATGAGCAAAATGTTGAGGTGCATCTGAAGACCGCGATGGCCTTTGTGCGCTCTTTTTTGGGCATCGACGTTTCAACCAGTACCGTTCACGCCTATTTGCATAAGGCTGGCTTCGCTTCCAAGGTGATGCAGACCAAGAAGACGGGATACCAGGCCAGTGTGTCCAGCTTGTGTGAAGTGATGCTTGACTGGTTGCTGCTCACGAATTTGGAGGTGCCACTGCGCCTGCTATGCAGTGTTGACTTTACTTTCACTGGGCACCGCCTTGAGCGGCACCTCACGTACGCTCCTTCGGGCGGCGCCCAGCCCATGTCGGATCGCAGCCGCACATCGTACACCAACTGCGTTATTACCTGTGTTTGGGCTGATGGAAAGAACCGTACACCTGCGGTGCTCTATACGCTAAATCCCAAGTTTCGTCGTGACCGCAAGGTGACTGCTTCCAACAAGGATGATGTAGCGTGGTTGGACGAGTGTCTGCGCGACTACGGCGTGAACCCAGAACGCGTCGTGTATGTGGGCAAGGGGAAGGGCGAGAAGGGCAATTACGTTTTTGAGAGTGCCAACCTGCTGCGCCGCTTCTTTGAGTACTACCGTGTGCCCAAAGGGGGCGTTGTTCTGAGTGACAACAGCACGTCATTTTTGGAGACCGGCGAAGACATTTTCACGAAGCTCGGGTTTGTGCGTCATCTCCACTACCCTGCCGCTGTGCATCAGTACCTCTCACCCAACGACAACCGCCTCCACGGCGCTGCCAAGAAGATGTGGCGTAACTCCGGCGTGGACTACTCGGACGACGTCAGCGCGTCCCTGTACCTCCTGGCCGCGCTGGACTACTGCAGCAAGGACGCCAAGAAGTATTTCAAGCGCAACCTTCAGTTGGACCGCGACCGACCGGTGTTGGACCAGGTGGAGCCGATCATCAAGGGCACCAAGGTGGCCGAGGGGCGCTACTACTGCGAGTGCCTGCGCGAGTACCGCATGTACATTGGCGAGGATGCACGCAGAAGCGTGCCCGATGTTCCTCCCGGACTGGAGTCCGTATTCGATGGTGCAAACGGCCAATAATTTCTGAGTCGCTGGCAGTGCGGCTGCAGTAAACGCAGTGACACTGGATTGGGTGCAGATCCATTGGAGGGGCGGGCGTTCACGTACCGCGGCCGCTGTCCGTAGGGCGCGCCCCGATGGCCGCCAACACG
>Ga0105046_10016253_pt1 | contig 11432 bp, 11 predicted proteins | sample MAT03_FD_78385 | JGI IMG/M metagenome (GOLD analysis project Ga0105046, IMG submission 78385) | Freshwater microbial communities from Lake Fryxell liftoff mats and glacier meltwater in Antarctica - MAT-03 (megahit assembly) | ecosystem: Environmental > Aquatic > Freshwater > Ice > Liftoff...
AGAGGCTCGATAGCCGGCTACAAAGTCCCCAAGTCCGTAGAGTTCCGCACGGAGCCGATCCCCCTGTCAGGTGCACTGAAGCCCCTGAAGCGAGAGTTGCGCAAGGCGTACTGGCCCGCCTGACCGGTTGGACGGCGTCTTGGTCACGGCGTAGTCAACAGACATCGTGTACTACAGGAAGACCACCGCCGATCCGGGAATTACGTAACACCCCCATGTCACACTCTCTCGGACGGCCAACAGCCGTGTGTGAAAGGGGGCAGACGATGATCAACCCGGACGGAGTCATCTATTGGTTGGTAGACGCGCCTGCGGACGTGATTAGCAATCTCGAGGAGTGGCTTGACGACCTCGAGTACGGCGAGGAAAAGGTGTCGGTAACGGTAGATGAGCTCGACAGCTGGTGGGAGCAGTTCGCCCGATTCGGAGGCGGCTACATGTGCACGTCGTTGGAGCGTGAGGCGCGGCTGCTGCTTGGCCAGGTGGCAGAACTGGCCGATCGTGCGGAGGCCGACGACGTCGACCGCCCTGATCTGGTGTGCGTGACCCGTCGCGAACATCTTTTGGCGATGGGTCGCAACCCGTCGGGTGTGTGGAGGATCGGGCTGTTGACCGACAAGGTGGACAACGCGTTCCGCGGTTACGCGACATGGCGAACGCTGGAACCGTCGGATGCAGCACAATGTCTGCGCGGCAGGTTCAGAGCCTTGCGTCACGAGGCCGAGCAGGTCGTCGAGCAGACATCGAGCATCCCGGCCCGCCGAGGCGGTACTGCCATTGCCGCCATCTGCGCAAGCCACAGCGATCGCGCTGACGCTGTCATTTCGTTGGTGGACAGATACTTCGCTTTCGCCGCCCAAGCGAGTCGCGAGTCTTCGAGCGAACCAACGCTTGACGAGCTCGTGTTCATCGCGTCGGCTGGTCTGACTGCGTACTTGTCGGCGCACGACGCCGACGGTGTGCGGGAGTTGTGGCGCCGGCTCCGTTCGACGGCAGAGCTGCCAGGTGAATCCATGCCGGTGGCTTTGTTGCACCTGTGGTCGCAGGTCTGCGGGAGCACGATCCAGCCATGGCGCAGATGATCGCCGCGCAGATCTTGCGCGACGTGGGGGATGGACAGAGCGACAGCCCGACTGATGAGGCATTCCTGGCTTCGTTCTCGCTGTTCCTAGCAAGTTTGGCTCTCGGCGAAGTTGAAGGCGCGGAAGCGCGGGCGCAGCGGTGGATTCCGCTGGCAATGGATGCCGAACCCGGCGAAGGTTCCCAGTCGTGGCTCGGCGCAAGCGATGAGATCAACCTGTGATACTCGGATGATGAGTACGTATAGCCCGCGGCACAAACTAGGCAAAGTCGGGGTTGCAGCGCTGGTCGCCGGGGCGCTCGTTGGGGGCGCGTGTTCGTCGTCGTCTCCCAGCCCTACCCCAATTGCGATCGGAGAAGCCACGATCGTGTCGCCAATGCCGTGCGACCTCGTCGGGTGCGTCGGTGACGGCGTCGATACTTCGGTCGGTGCGTACACATTCCAGGATGCTGATCTGCTGTTTCCGTCCGGGTTGTTCGGACTCGAAATGGCTCGCGTCTACCGGTCGGATCGTACCGAGGCAGGCTGGCTCGGTGCTGGTTGGGTCACCGTGTACGACACGACTTTGACCGATTCGGCGGGCGAGGTGACTCTTACTGCGCCAGCCGGGTTGGCGCCGCGCTGGCAGCCGGAAGCGCCAGCTGGCTGGGCCGTCAGCGGCGACCCCAAACTGAGCAATACGGCGAGCGGAATGGAGTTGACTTGGCCCACGGGTGAGCATTGGTCGTTCGCCGCGACGGGTTCGTTGATGCAGATGACGTCACCCTTCGGGCAAACGGTCGACATTGAGCGAACCAACGGGGTACCGAGGGTCATCCGTTCGTCCCAGGGACAGTCTTTGACGTTCACAAGTTTGAACGGCCGGGTCGTGAATGCCACCGCAACCGATGGGCGGTCAGTCAGTTTCGAGTACAGCGACCGCTTGTTGACCCGTGTGACGGCACCCGGGGGATCAACCACCTACGCCTACAACGCTGACAAGTTGATGACCGTACGCGTTGGGCTGGACGGGACGACCACCAACGGGTACGACAACGGGGTTGTCACGGGCCAGGTGCAAATGTCAGGTACTCGCATCGCTCTGGCATACACGGGCGATCGGACGACGGTGACATCGCCGGAGGCCCTCATCTACGAACATGACTCCCGAGGGCGGCTGTTGAAGGTGGCCAGCGGCGACCAGCCGGTCACCGTACGTACGTACGACACGTCGGGCTTGCTTGCTCAGGCCAGCGACTTCGTTCAGCCAGGCCAACAACTCGTGCGATCCCTTCAACGCACCTATGAGAAGGGCCGGGTCACGAGCGAAACTGTGAATGGAACGACCACCGACATCGGCTACGACGGGAGCGGGCGAGTGAGGACGGTCTCGACTGCCGGTGAGGTCACCGCCTTCGGGTACTCGGACGACTCGCCGCTGCCAACGACGGTGACGAGCCCTGCTGGCGGTCGAACCGAGGTCGCCTACGACCATGGTTTCGTGATGAGCGTCATCGACCCTAATGGCACAGTCACGACGACGGCTCGCGACTTGGTCGGCAACCCGACGTCGCGTGTCACCGGCGATCAGGAAGCATGGGCATACGTCTACGACGCCGAGGGCAACATCACCTCGACCACTTCGCCGAGTGGGAGCGTCTGGTCAGCGACTTGGGGTCCTCGATCAAAGCTCCTGGCAGAAATCGACCCCCTGGGTCGCGCTTCGGTGTACCGATATGACACCGCTGGCCGTCTCGTCGCAGAGCAGCTCCCCGGGCAACCACCACGCACGCTGATTTACAGCGCATCGGGGCAGCTCGCGCAAGAGACCTCCAGTGACGGGCAGGTCACCCGCTACGAATACGACTCCACGAACGCCCTGACCGCGGTCATCAAGCCGGGCGAACGTGTTTGGCGTACCAGCACAGCCGCTGACCCTTCCGGTGGCTACCGGGTGACGACTACCGCCCCAGACGGCACGTATGTGGTCGCCCGGCTCGACAGCCTGGGCCGCGAGGTCCAACGGGACTCCTACGAAGCCGATAGCGAGGTGGTGGAACGCCAACAACGGACGTTCACCTACAACCTTGAAGCCTCCACCGTCACCACACGCGGCACCAGCCGGCTCGAATCAACAACCACCTACGACGCGTTGGGCCACGTGACCGCTCTCGCCGACACCATCGACGGCCAGCCGATCAACGACGTTCGCTATACGTACGAGAACGGTCTGATCATCGAAGCAGCCAACGGCCCAGATACGGCCACCTACACGTACGACCAGGCCGGCGTACTTGCCCAAGTCGTTGCGGGCACCGAAACCTGGGAAGCCGGCTACCGAGCGGGTCAGCTGACATCGACCAGCCATAACGGCACAACCAAAACCATCGCCTACGACCGCGACGGCCGAGCGAACAGCTTCACCGATCCCTCCGGCGTGACCACCCAATGGACCTTCGACGCAGCAGGTCGACCGACCGCCCGCTCGATCGGCGACGCCACCGCCAGGTTCGACTGGTCAGTCGGCGACCGGCTCACCAACTACCACGCTCCGGACGGCAGCACCTGGGCCTGGACGTACGACGACGCGGGCCGGCTCGTTCAAGCTGATGAACCGGGTGGAGCAACCACGACCTACACGTACACGCTCGGAGCGGTCACCGACATTCGCTCCAAAGGCGGCGGCCACGATCGCCACGACACCTTCGAGTACGACGCCCGAGGCAATGTGCGCGTCGCAGACACCCAAGCCGGCAAACACCAATACACCCACGACGCAACTGGACGCGTGGCGTCGATCGACGGCAAGGAAAGCTGGACTTATGACGCGGCCGGACGCGTCCTAGAAGTTGCGGTGGGGTCTGACGCGTTTCAGCTCGCCTACGACGCCCAAGGACGCATCACCAAGATCGCCGACCCTAACAACAGCCTGCAGGCGACATGGTCCGCTACCGGCCTGACCAACATCGATGTCACGAACCACGACCCACTCAGCATCGGCACCGACACACAGGGACGGCTCGCCTCGGTCCAATGGGACAACAAGCACGCTGTCGATGTCACCTGGTCGGCCACTGGTGACTCGTTCAGCGTCGCCCAACGCGGCAAGGACAGCCAACAGACCTACCACCTCACCGACGGCCTGCTGTCGGGCTTCAAGGACAACTCCGTCGACGTCTCAGCCACATACCAACCCAACGGATATCTCGACACGTTGAGCCTCGCCGGCAACGACACGCAGACCGGGCAGATCAAGTTCGACCACCTCGGCAGACCAGCAACACTGGTCACAGCGAACGCAACATCAACGATCGCCTACGACACGCAAGGTCGCGTGTCCGCCGTGCTGACCTCGCCAGGGGACAAGGCCCCCAAGCAGACGCTCGTCACCTACGAAAATGGGGAACGTCAGATCGAAGGCGACAAGGAGATCATCGACAGCCTGTTCACCCCCGACGGAGCGCTGCGCACCCCACTGCCCAGTTCACTGGCCAACCCGTTGTCAGCGACCAGCTCTAATCAGGACATCGCGGGTTCGGCCGCCGTCGCGCCGACCCAACTGTTGGTCGCGCCTGAGCCACATCCGTTCGACGACGTCGAACAATCAATCTCATCGGCCACACCGCACACCTCGTCACCGATCGGCGTGAAGGACCTTCACCGACTCGCACAGCAAATGGTCACCGCCCAGGTCGCCGACCTCGCCCCGACCGTCCACCTCAACGCGTCACAGTCCCTACTCATCCCAATCATCGAACCGGACAACGGCAATGTCGTCACATACAACCCGTTCGTGGACGCCGCCCCCAGCGGCCTCACCTTGGGCCTGCTCAACAAGCAGGCAGGCGGTGGCGACTCGCTGTTCCAACGAGCCAAGGACGCAGTGGTCGACATCGTCGGTGGCGCCTACAACCTGGCCGCCGACGTCGCCCACTTCATCATCTCTAACCCGATCGCACGACTCGTCCTCACCACCGGCGCATTCGCTGTCTCGATCGCCGCATGCGCCCCACCCGCAGTCGCCGCATGCGTCCCCCTGGCTGCAATCGCCGTCACGATGATTGTCGGCGCAGGCGTCCAGAGCATCGCGTCGTCTCTGCCGGCTGCGTTCCGTTCATGTTCTGGCGCTCAACTTGCCCAATGCGGTCTCGCCGTCGCAGAAACAGCGATCGCAATCGGTGCCGCCCTCACTGCGGTGCGTGTCGGTGCCTCGCTCGTCGAGATCTATCAGACACGGCAAGCACTTGCAGCAGCGGTGACCGCGGGTGAAGGAATAGCAAACGCCAGCAGTCAGGTCGGAACGGCAAAGTCGGAGCTTCTGGCCGCACTCCGCTTCGACCGCATCGTCAGCCGCGAAGTCGACGTCATTGCGGACGGCACCCTCGCACGCATCGACCTCGTCAACAAGACACTGTTCGGCAGATATCGGCTCATCGAAGTCAAGAACGGCAGCGCCGCCCGCTTCACCACCAACCAACAGATCGTCTACCCAATGCTGCGGTCCACCGGCGCCTCCATGCCTAACGGCATCCTCAACAATGGGTCGCCACAGATGATCGCCGCTACCGCCATCGAGGTTCAGCACTGGGGCACCCGCCTACACCTGAGTGTGCCGTAGCGATTTCCAATCGTGACCCTTACTCGCACATCTTCCGGGTGTCTATGATCTGGCAAGTGACGGGGACCGGCGAGGGAAGTCAGCGTGTACGGGTTCCGGGCGCTGCAGCGTCGATCGATGAAGTCATTAGTTTCGCCGGAACCTACAACGCTTACGAACTGGTCGCGAGCGAGCCGGCTCGGCTTGAGCGCCTCGTCCTCCCGATCTACGAAGACCTTGCGCAGTCAGGCCGTGCTCCGGACTGGCTCGGGCTCGATCTGGCTCGAGCCGTCCTGTTCTACGCGTATCGAGCCGACCGCTTCGCTGGCGGCTACGGACCCTACGCACCGATGCGGACCCTCGTCGAACACATTGCATCCATCAGCGGCGGATGGGTGGACCAGCGCGATCACTCGGACACGGCGGAGATCAGAGTGCGCGGCTCGGCTACCGCCGCGGAGTTCGTGGACAGCTGGGAATACTCAGCAGACAAGGTCTATCGCTGGTGGTACGAGCGACGGTGGGCGCCTGGGCCAACCCTCTGTTTCGTGGGGCTCAATCCTGCTACCGGAGACACGGACGGCAAGGCACGACCCACGCTCAACAAGGTGGTCGGCTGGGCCAAGCGAGAGAGATGTGGCGCTGTCGTTGTCGTGAACCTGTTCGCATACCGTGCGACTGATCCGGCACGACTCTTCAGCGCGTCCGTCGACATTGTTGGTGCCCGAAACGATCAAGTGATCACCGAACAATCCGCCGATGCCGCAGTGACGTTGGCAGCCTGGGGTGCGCACCCGCTCGCGGTGGCGCGTGCTCGCAATGTATTGCCGACGCTCAAACAGCCCTTGTGCGTCGGAGTGACCAAATCCGGCGCACCCGCACACCCGCTGTACATCCGAGCCTCGGCGCTCCTTCACCCGTTCATGCGCCTTGACGTAGAACCCTCACCTGTACTAGGAGCAACCGTCCCAATCGTCCACGATCGGTGAGCGCAACCGCGGGTCGGACAAGCCCGCGTCGAGCTGGCCAAGCGAATGCGCGACGCCCACACGCGTGGTGATGCGCTGGGCCTGAACGAGTCCGAGATTGCGTTCTACGACGCCGTCGTCCAGAACGACGCCGCCGTGATGCTGAGAGACGACACCCTGAAGACGATCGCCCAGGAGTTGGTGGGTGCCGTGCGCGACTCAGCCAGCATCGACTGGAACCTCAAAAATTCCGTAAGAGCCGCCATGAGAGCCAAGATCAAGCGCCTCCTGACCAGATACGACTACCCAGCCGACAAAGAAGAGAAAGCCATAGAGCTCATCCTCCAACAAGCCGAGCTGTTCGCCGGGTCAGAGGCGTCGTAGCCGATGCCTGCTCTGCTTACCTTTCGCAGCATTGTCCCTAGCCGCCGCCGAGCGCCTGAACGCGTCGGTGACGCCGTTTCGGCACGGCAAGTGCGATCGGCAAGGGTCGGCGCAGTTGCACCTGGTAGCTGGCCGCTAGGGTCACCGCCTATGCTGAATCATCTCCCTGCGGCAATCAGTCTTGCGGGTTTGCTTTCAATCTCGGCTTGTGGTTCGGGATCCGACGGAGGCGGAACAGGCGCCAGCGTGCCGCCACGACAGTCCTTCTCCGGGGCCGATCAAGACGTCGCAGCGGACCAGGCTCTTGCGGATGCGGCCCGGCTGATGCTGTCTGACTTTCCGGTGGGGTGGTCAGAGGTGCCCGCGAAGGATGATGAGGCGACGATCAAGGTCCAACGCCGAATTGCTGAATGCCTGGGGTCGAACGAAGTCGGAGTGATCGGTACGGCAGCGCTCGCTCGGACTGGCAACTTCACCAATCCCGATGATGAGAGCATCGTCGGGGAAACCGTTGGCTTGGCGGCGTCAGTGGATGACGCAGTCGCTGTGGTTGCTGGATTCAGAGGACCTGACGTGCCTTCATGCTTCGCGGCGGTCTACACAGAATTCGTGAGCAAGGAAGGTGACCTACCCGACGGTGCAGAGTTGGGCGAGATTACGGTCGCCCGTTTAAACGTGACCGCAGCAGGAGACGAGGTCGCTGCCCTTCGGGTCACCGTGCCCATAACCGTTTCCGGTATCGAGTTGAGTCTCGTTGCTGATCAAGTGCTGCTTCGAACAGGTCGATCACTCGCCGGGCTTTCGTTCCAGTCGCAGCAGCAGCCAACGGCCATCGGGGTGATCGACGAATACGTCGCCATTGCAGCGGGTCGGCTGCCCGGGTGACCATCGGGCGCTGACGCAGCCGCCAATCACACGACCGCGCAAGCCGAACACGTCATCACCGATCCTGTGCTTTGGCCAATGGCGCTTCCGGATCACATGGCCGTCGAGGGTGAACGCGGGCCACAAATCCGACAGTTCGCTGAGCACCTGCGCCGCCGGCTTCGGCCAGGTTCGCAGCCCCGGGCCCGAGCAGTCGAGAGGCCCAAGAGTCATTCAGTCGCTCATCACCAGCCTCAAGGACCGGCCACGATGAACCGATGAACTGAATTGCAGGGACGGACGGGGCTATGGCGCGGGTGTACCCAGACTGGGATGAGTTGGCATGTCTACCGACGCCGCTCAACGTTGGTGAACGCATGGTGCTCGACGGCCTTGCATTGCTGGACGACGAGTGGACCATCTACGTCCAGCCTCGGCTGGGACTCGACCAACCCGATTTCATCACCGCGCATCCGAAGTTCGGAGTCTGCGCCGTCGAGGTGAAGGATTGGTCGATCGGCGCGTACCGTCAGGGTGACAACGGTCGTATCGAGATGCGCTACCAGGGTGGCTGGAAGGCGACGGATGAAGCGCCGCGTTATCAAGCCCATCGCTAACGCGGCGCGATCCGCGACCGGCTCGTTGCGCTCACCGATGACGCGCCGCCCTTCGCCCAGATTCGTGGCGTGGTCGTGATGCCGCGGTGCACCAGCACACAGGCGAGGGTGACGATCGCACGCACGAACGTTGATGACAGCGAGCGGTGGATCGGTGTCTACGGCTACGACGACCTTCAGCACGACCCTGGTTTGGTGCTGACCGGTTCACATGAACCGCTCTCGCGGAACATCTCGGTCGGTTGCCTGGACGCGTTGCGGCGCAGCCTTGCCGAGCCCGAATCGCACAGCGATCAGCGCTTGCCACTCTCGCTCAGCACGGCGGCCGGCAACATTGAGGCCAACTCGCGAGACGCCCGAATTCGACGCGTGCGTGGATCTGCCGGCTGCGGAAAGTCGCTCGGCCTCGCAGCGCGGGCCGCACGGCTGTCGCTCGACGGCAAGCACGTGCTGGTCGTCTCCTACAACTCCACCCTTCCTCACTACCTCCGCGACCTCGCCGCCCGCCGGTGCCGCGACGTCGGAGCCAGCCTCAACCGCATCACGTTTACGCATCTTCATGAGCTGTGCGCTCGGGCAGTGGACGATGCACGGTTGGCGGGAACTCAACCCGCCATCATCCCGCTCCCCGGTGTGTTGACCGACTGGGAAGCGAAGATCGACCAGGGCATCGAGGCATACCGTCTCGGGTATGGGCCTCGCTTCGACGCCGTGTTGGTCGACGAAGGCCAGGACTTCAGCCTGAAGTGGTGGAACATGCTGCGCCAGCACGTCTGCCGGCCGGATGGCGAACTGTTGCTCGTAGCCGACCCCACGCAAGACGTGTACGGCCAGCGAGCGTGGACCGACGAGGAACGGATGCTCGGCGCCGGCTTCAGCGGCCCATGGACCGAGCTGACTGGCTCGTACCGCATGCCACCTGACCTCACTCCGCTGGTTGCGGAGTTCGCGCAGTTGCACCTAGGCGACTGGAGTGTGAAGCCGCTTGTTCCCCTCGACCATCCGCAGCATGTCGGGCGGTATCAGCCGACGGTGAAGCGCTGGGTGAACACGTTGCAGGGAGAGTCGTGTGGCAAGCGGCTCGGCGAAGAAGTGGTTCTCCTGTTGCGCGCCAACCCGGACCTCGCGCCATCGGATGTGGTGTTCCTCGCCGACCACCGCCCGGGGCTCGAAGCAGTGAAGGTGATCACCGACGCCGGCTTCGAGGTTCAGCACGTGTTCGGTGCGACGAACGCCGAGCGCCGGGAACGCAAGCAGAGCTTCTGGGGTTCTGCAGCGGGCGTCAAGGGATGCACGGTGCAAAGCTTCAAGGGCTGGGAGTCGCGTGCCGTGGTCATGTCCGTCGGGTTCGGCAACGAGGCCCGACGATTCGCGTACGTGGGTCTCACACGCGTCAAGGGTGACAGGGCCAACCGCAGCGCGTTCGTCACGGTCGTCAACAGCGACTTTGGCCTCCGTGGCTTCCAGAAGCGGTTCGAGGCGTCGGCCTGAAGCGCCGTCCACTGATGAGAGTGCTGGGGATCGATCTTGCGTGGGCGACCAACAAGAAGTCGGGCGTGTCGAACGAGACCGGGGTCGTCGCCGTCGAGTTCGATGGCACGGTGGTCGCTGCAGGCTGGACTCGCGGGCTCGACGAGACCCTCGCCTGGATCGAGGCCAACTCACAAGACGCCACCTTCGCGATGATCGACGCGCCGCTCGTGGTGACGAACGTCGGTGGCCAGCGAGCCTGCGAGAAGCAGACCGGCCAACGCTATGGCAGGTGGAAGGTGGCTGCGAACAGCAGCAATCTCAACTCGCCGAACCTCGGCGGGCAGCAGTTGCGGCTGCTGCTCGAGCAGCGCGGGTGGAACTACAGCGCCGGGTGGGCCGGGCCACCAACGGCTGGTCGGCACTTCGGCGAGTGCTACCCGTACACGACGCTGGTGGGCGCAACTGAACTTGGCTACGACGAAGCGCGTCCCGTCTACAAACGCAAGCCGAGAAAGATGCCCGTCGCCGCGTTCCGGCCCCGGCGGGCAGTCGTCTGCGACGATCTCATCGCCCGCTTGGATCAGCTCGCCCGAGCCGACCCGCCCCTTCAGCTGAGGTCACATCCCCTGACTGCAGCACTGTTGGGTGAGAAGACCCCGACCGCGGACAAGGCCTACAAGCATCGCGAAGACCTGATCGACGCAGCCATCTGCGCGTGGACGGGCCTCCTCTGGCTGCAATACGGGCTGGAGCGGTGCCAAGTCCTCGGCGATCACGAGGAGGCGAACGGCGCCACAATCATCGCGCCCGCCCGCGACAGCCAGCGCCGATAGCGACCGGGTCACCTGGGGAGGTACCAACCGGAGCCTTGGGTGCCGCCGACGCGTTCCCATCCTCGGAGCCGAAGTTCGTTGGTGACTGCCTCTCGGAGGCGGTCCCATCGGTTGGGGTCTTGCAGTGGGTAGAGCGAGTCGAAGAAGTGCCAGATGCCTGGCCGCCCCGCGAAGTACAGCCGGCCGTTGCGTTGGGTCAGGTGTGCCTTGGCCCACTGTTCGACGCCGTTGGCCAAGAGCTTCACGTCGCCCACCGGAATGGTCTTCGTGCGCAGACCCATACGCCCACCGACCCGCTCGACGAGCTTGCGCAGTTCGTCCTGAACCGGACGTGCGAACGCCGCAAGGCCGGCCGCCGTCGGGATGGGAGCCACCTCGTGCTCAGCCTTACGACCGCGACCAAGTGAGCCGTCACCCTTCGCCATCAGACCCAACCCCAGTCGGCCACGACCTGATCGAGAGCGGCCGCAGGTGACACCGTCGCTCCGCATGGCTGGACGCACTTCAACTCGATCTCGGAGACAGCATTCATCCCGCCCATCATGCCCTCTCGATCATGTCCGAGAGTGAGCCTGTGACGAGATGGCCGAAGCCGACGACGGCCCGTCGTCGAATGCAATGCCGGTTGCATCGATG
>Ga0105046_10016254_pt1 | contig 11432 bp, 7 predicted proteins | sample MAT03_FD_78385 | JGI IMG/M metagenome (GOLD analysis project Ga0105046, IMG submission 78385) | Freshwater microbial communities from Lake Fryxell liftoff mats and glacier meltwater in Antarctica - MAT-03 (megahit assembly) | ecosystem: Environmental > Aquatic > Freshwater > Ice > Liftoff...
CCCAGAAGAACAGACCACGCAGGTTGCTCTCCTGGTCGATCAGCTCGTTTTTCTCAAGCACGCCATCGATCCAGCGCGAGACGGTCATGCCGCTCTTGGTCATCATGCCGGGCGCGTACTGTTTCTTGATCCACTCGAAGTCGACACCCCAGGTGGCGGCGAAGTGCTTCCAGGACCCTTCGGCCAGACCGTAGTAACCCGGCAGACTGTCGGGGTTGGGGCCGACGTCGGTGGCACCCTGCACGTTGTCGTGACCGCGGAAGATGTTGGTTCCGCCGCCGCTCTTGCCCACGTTACCCAGGGCCAGTTGCAGCAAGCAACTGGCGCGCACCACGGCATTGCCGGTGGTGTGCTGGGTTTGGCCCATGCACCAGACGACGGTGCTGGGGCGGTTGTCGCTCATGATCTTGGCGACCTTGTAGGTGGTGGCCTCGTCCACGCCGCAAGCTTCCAGCACCTTGTCGGGCGTCCACTTCGCGAGCACTTCTTCCTTGATTTTGTCCATGCCGTAGACGCGGTCGCTGATGTACTGCGTGTCTTCCCAGCCGTTCTTGAAGACGTGATACATCACACCGAAGATGAACGGAATATCGCCGCCCGAGCGAAGACGAACGTACTCATCAGCCTTGGCCGCCGTCCGCGTGAAGCGGGGGTCGACCACGATCATCTTGCAGCCGTTTTCCTTGGCGTGCAGCATGTGCAGCATACTGACCGGATGCGCTTCGGCTGCATTGCTGCCGATGTACATCGCCGCCTTGGAATTCTGCATGTCGTTGTACGAATTGGTCATCGCACCATAGCCCCAGGTGTTCGCGACACCAGCGACCGTGGTGCTGTGGCAAATGCGTGCCTGGTGGTCGGTGTTGTTCGTGCCCCAGAACGACACCCACTTGCGCAGCAGGTAGGCCTGCTCGTTGTTGTGCTTGGAGCTGCCGACGAAGAACATCGAGTCGGGGCCGCTCTGCTTCTTCAACTCGAGCATCTTGGCGCTGATCTCGGTCAGGGCCACGTCCCAGGTGATGCGCTGGTACTTGCCGTTCACCAGCTTCATCGGGTACTTCAAGCGGAACTCGCCGTGGCCGTGCTCACGCAGGGCGGCACCCTTGGCACAGTGCGCACCCAGGTTGATGGGGCTATCGAAAACCGGCTCTTGGCGCACCCAGACGCCGTTCTCGACGACTGCGTCAACCGCACAACCTACCGAGCAGTGACCGCAGACCGTGCGCTTGACCTCGACCTTCTTCGCGCCACCGGCCGCGGCCTTGGCCGGATCGGCCGCTTCTGCCTTCTTCACCAGAGTCAACTGCGAAGCGACCATGCCGGCACCAACGCCCAGACCCGAGCGGCGCAGAAAGGCGCGACGGTCCATGGTGGGTACGGCGCGCGAAACGCCCCGCGCCAGATTGGCAACCAGCCGCGAGGGGCTGGAGGCTGCAGATGAAGTTTTGCGGGTCAACAACATGTTGTTCCTTCGGGATCTGGGTCACGACCCAGGGGTCGACGACAAAGAGCAAGGTCAGTTTGCGAGCGGACGGTGTGTCCGTTCAGATGCGCCCGAGCGAGATGCAAGGACGACGCAATGGCATCAAACGCGTGCGGTCTGGTAGTACCGTTGCACATGCTCCGTGAGCTGGTAGCCACCTTCGGCTGCGGCCGGCAGCATGCCAGCGACAGGTTGACTGACCACTGCCGCCTTGGGCAGCAAAGCAGCTGCTGCGGCCAGCGCACCCAGCGCGCCTGCACCAGCGAAAACGGTGCGGCGGGAAATCGGCGACGAGGCTGCCGAGTCCTGGGCTTTCTCTGTTGGGAACTTGCTCATGGAAACTCCTAACTTGCCTGGATATGCAGGCGGTACCACATGAAGTTATACAGAGCGACCCAGGGGTTTCAATCGGGAGCACCCCAGGACGGCTGCGACAACTTGTCGCAAGCGTCGCCAAGCTGTCGCACGACCCTTTCGTTGCGCCTTCATGCCACTTGGCGACAGTCCAAAAGGGCGTGAAGGTGCAAGCAATTTGGGGCAGCGCCACCTAGAATTCGAGGCCCATCGAGGCCCAACGCAGGCACGGTCAACCCGTCCGAGACGCACGCAACACCCCCCAGCTTCCATGCCGCAGGACGACACGCCCTCTATCACCGTCGCGGTGCAAATCGAAAGACAGCACCAGCCCAACCGATGGGAGGACTGGCGCTTCCAAATCTCGCAGGTGCTGATGGACCAGGGACAGTTCGGCAGCAGCATGAGACCGCTGCGCGACGATGGTCGAGAAGCGGCGTTCTTGTTTCCCGGCTTCGAAGTCAGCCTGCACCGCGACGAGGCCGAGGGGTACTACCTGAACTTGAGTTCGGGCTCGCCGGTCTGGTTCGTGATGTGGCGTGTGGATGAGGAAGATCCGTCGAGGGCTTGGCCCGAGCGGGTCACTTTGTCCTACCACGAAGCAGGCCGGTTGCTCGACGCACAGGAGCGGGTCGACAACCTGCCGCTACCGCCTGACGTGCGCGAGTGGCTGCAGGCCTTCGCCGACGAACATTACCGACCCGAACCCAAGAGACGCCGCCGGCCGGAATCTTTCAAGGCACCGAGCGATCGCGGATGAACGCCAGCGCCTGTCCCCATGGCTGAAGAAGAAGGCTCGTCCCTGTCGCGCTGGTCGCGCCGCAAGGCCGTGGCGCGCAGCGGTGTTCAGCAACCCAAGGTGCCGGCTGCAAGCCCAACGCAAGCCAGCACAGCGCCGTCCGCACAAGCCGTGCTTGCGAGCGACCCTGCGGTGCAGGAGCCGCCGGCTGCGGCTCCTCCAGTCGACGCACGGGCAGACCAAACGGCATCACCCACGCCCGTTGCACCACCCACGCTGGCCGATGTGGCCACCTTGACGCGCGACTCCGATTTCTCGCGCTTCGTGGCCGGCAACGTTTCACCCGAAGTCAAGAACGCGGCGCTGAAGCAGCTCTTCACCGATCCGCACTTCAATGTGATGGATGGGCTGGACATCTACATCGGCGACTACAACACGCCCGACCCACTGCCCCCGGGCATGTTGCGGCAGATGGTGCAGTCGCAGTTGTTGGGCATCTTCGACGACGAGAAGCCAGATCACGCGGCGGCAGCCACGCCCGCACTTGACGCGACACCCAACGCCGCATCGACTCCCACTCCCGACGAATCGGCTGACCCCGCATTGACGGTGTCCACCGAACCCACGCCCACCGACCGAATCGCACCGCCGCCCAACCATGAAGACCCTGATCTGCAATTGCAACCAGACGATGCAACTGGACGCCCCGCTGTTGCAGCAGGCGCTGGCGAAGACCCCGGGCGCACACACCGAGGGCCTTGAAACCGTTCACACCCTGCTGTGCAGGCGGGAAGCCGGTGCCTTTCAACGCGCTGCCAAGGCAACCGGTGCCAGCGGCGAAGAACTTTTGGTGGCCTGTACGCAGGAACAGCGCCTGTTTCTGGAGTTGAACGACGAGACGGAAGGCGCTGCCCGGGTCGAAGAGCGTCCCATCCACTTCGTGAACATCCGCGAGACGGCGGGCTGGTCGCGCGATGCAAAGCCCGCTCCTGGAAGCGCCGGTGGTGGGGCGATGGCCAAGATTGCCGCGCTCATCGCTGCTGCGCAGTTGCCGCCGCCCGAGCCGGTGTCCACGGTGACCTACAAGTCGGCTGGCCGCTGCCTCGTCATCGGCGCTGCGCAGGCCGCCGAAGGCGCTGCAGCGCTGCTGTCGGACAAGCTGGAGGTCAGCGTGCTCATCACCGAGCCGGGGGGCACGTTGGCACAAGTCCACGCCCGCGCCACGCACCACGGGCAACTGGTGTCACTGCGCGGGTGGCTGGGGCGGTTCGAAGCGAAATGGGCCAGCCGCAACCCCATCGATCTGGACCTTTGCACCCGCTGCAATGCCTGCCTGACGGCTTGCCCCGAGGGCGCTATCGGGTTGGATTACCAGATCAACCTCGATGCCTGCAAAAGCCACCGCGAGTGCGTGCGGGTCTGCGACGCCGCCGGTGCCATCGACTTCAGCCGCGTAAAGGGCGACCCGCTGACGGGCGAAGACCAATTCGACTTGGTGCTGGACTTGCGGGCCGAGCCGGCCTTCGCGCAACACCAGCCACCGCAGGGCTATCTGCACGTGCCCCTGCAACGCAACGACACCAGCGCCTTGAGCGCTGCGGTGTTGAAGCTGCGCGAGTTGACCGGCGAATTCGAGAAGCCCAAGTTCTTCCGCTATCAAAGCAAGCTGTGCGCGCACAGCCGCAACGAGCAAGTGGGCTGCACCGCTTGCATCGACGTGTGCTCGACACAAGCCATCCGCAGCGACGCTTCGCGCAAGGGCAAGCTCAAGGGGGAGACCGCCGGCGGTGTCGTCGTCGAACCCTTCCTGTGCGTGGGTTGCGGCGCCTGCAGCACCGTGTGCCCCAGCGGTGCAATGTCGTTCGCCTACCCCGGCACGGTTGACCAGGGCAAGCGGCTGCGGACGATGCTGACGGCCTACGGGCATGCCGGTGGCCGAGGTGCCGCGCTGCTGATCCACAGTGAACAGGCCGGGTCGCGCCTGGTCGACGAACTCGGCCGCCGCGCACGCATCGACCGCAGCTTGAACGGCCTGCCTTCGCGTGTGCTGCCGGTGGCGGTGTGGCACACGGCCAGCATCGGCATCGACTTGTGGTTGTCGGCCATCGCCCAAGGCGCAAGCCAGGTGTGGGTGCTGGCAACGGCCGAAGAAGCGCCCGAGTACCGCACGGCGCTGACGGAGCAGATGGCTGCCGCACAGGCCGTGTTGAGCGGATTGGGCTACGCCGGCGTGCACCTGCGGCTGATCACCGCCACAGACGCTGCAAGCCTGGACGCTGCGCTCGATGCGCCGACCGCAGCAACCGTTTCGCGGCCCGCTACATTCGCTGCGCAAGCCGAAAAGCGAGCGACGCTGGAGTTGGCAATCGACCACCTGGTCGCGCAGGCACCGCAAGCCGCCGAGTTCATCCCGCTGCCGACGGCTGGCTCGCCATTCGGCACCCTTGTGGTGGACACCGGCAAATGCACGCTGTGCCTGAGCTGCGTCGGTGCCTGCCCGGCCAACGCGCTTTCAGACAACCCCGAACAACCGCAACTGCGCTTCACCGAGAAGAACTGCGTGCAGTGCGGCCTGTGCGCCAAGACCTGCCCCGAAGACGCCATCACCCTGCAGCCACGACTGTGGCTGGCCGACAGTGGCAAGGCCCGCAAGACGCCACGTGTGCTGGCCGAAATGCAGCCCTACCACTGCATACGCTGCGCCAAGCCGTTTGGCACGCTGCGCGCCATCGAGAACATGCTGACGAAGCTGTCGGGCCACTCGGCTTTCCAGGGGGCGGCCGCCGAGCGCCTGAAGATGTGCGGCGACTGCCGCGTTGTCGACCTGTACAGCAGCCCTACCGAAGTGCGCATCACCGACCTGCCGAATTGACCATGAGCGAACCCAACGCAGCCCCCATCCTCTTCGGCAGCAGCGCCGACAGCGAAGAACTGGCCCGGGCCGAGCTGTACGGCCTGCTGTCTCGCCTGTGGCTGGCACCGCCCGACGCCGAGTTGCTGTCGCAGTTCAAGGTGGCGGTGACGCAAGCGCCCGAAAGCGGTGCGTTGCTGGAAGGCCCGTGGCAAACCTTGGTGGCGGCATTGCGCGACACCACCCCAGAGACGGCGGCGGCTGAGTTCGAGGCGCTTTTCCAAGGCGTGGGAAAGCCCGATGTTTTTGCGTATGGGTCGTTCTATCTCACCGGCTTCCTCAACGAAAAGCCCCTCGCTGCCTTGCGCACAGACCTGGCCGAACTCGGTCTTGCGCGCGACGCGCAAACCTTGGAAACCGAGGACCACATCGCCTACGGTTTCGAGGTCATGCGCTACCTCATCGCCGGAGACGAAGTCGTCATCTGCAACCTCGAACGGCAGCGCGTGTTCTTTCGCACGCACCTGCAACCCTGGGTTGAACGCCTGTGCGACACGGTGGCGGCCCACCCACGCGCCAAGACCTGGCGCGCCCTGGCCGAATTCACATTGGCTTTTGTGCAGGTGGAGACTCAGGGTTTCGACATGTTGGAGACCTGAACATGGCAAACGACACTGGCTCGATCAAGGCCGAAGACATCACGGGCCTCATCTTGTGCGGCGGCCGCGGCACGCGCATGGGCGGTGTCGACAAGGGTCTGCAAGCCCACCAGGGCATGCCGCTGGCTACCCATGCCTTGCTGCGCCTGCAACTGCAGGTGGGCCAGGTGATGATCAACGCCAACCGCAACCTGGCGGCCTACGAATCGATGGGCGTACCGGTTTGGCCGGACGCGATGCCCGACTTTCCAGGGCCGCTGGCCGGTTGGCTGACCGGGCTGGAACATTGCGACACGCCCTACCTGGTGACGGTGCCCTGCGACACACCGGGATTCCCGATGGATCTCGTCGAGCGCCTGGCCCAGGCCTTGGTGGCGGCGGATGCCGATATCGCCATGGCAGCCACCCTGGAAGACGGTCAAGCGCAGAGGCAACCGGTCTTCTGCCTGATGAAGGCCAGCCTGTTGGAGCACCTGATGGCGGCCCTGAACAAGGGCGAACGCAAGATCGATCGCTGGGCCCAACAGCACCGCTGCGTGCAGGTGGTGTTTGAAGACGCGCAGGCATTTTTCAATGCCAACACCGTGGCCGACCTGCAGCGGCTGGCTTGACCGTGCACTGACTCCACGAACAGTGCGCGCACCCGCCCATGAAGCATCCCAACCCTGACGAGAGCTGGCCGCACGCCGCCATCCTGGTGGTGGATGACGAACCCGGCATGCGCAACTTCCTGCTGAAGGCGCTGCAGACCCGCGCCGGCCGGGTGGCGGCCGTGGAGTCGGCCGAGCAGGCGGAAGCGGAACTGCAGCGGCACCGATTCGACCTGGTGATCCTGGACATCACGCTGCCGGGCAAAAGCGGCCTGACCTTGCTGCGTGAACTGCGTGAACAGGGGCATCCCTGCGAAGTGGTGCTGATCACGGCGTACGCCGACCTCGACACCGCCATTGAGGCCTTGCGCGCGGGTGCCGGCGACTTCCTGCTCAAGCCCTTCCGCGTGGCACAAGTCATCGGTGCGGTTCAGCACGGCCTGGAGCGCGCCCGGCTGAAGCGCGAAAACTGGTTGCTGCGCCGTTCGCTGCAGGCGCGCACTCCGCCCGAGGCCGATGGCCTGGTGGGCCGCAGCATCGTCATGAAGGGTCTGCAGGCCGCGCTGCACCGCGTGGCCACAGTCGACAGCACCGTGCTGCTGACGGGTGAGTCGGGCACCGGCAAAGAGCTCGCGGCACTCGCCCTGCACCGCCTGAGCCCGCATGCGGCTGCGCCCTTTGTGCCCGTGAACTGCGCCACCGCTTCGCCCGCTGCCATCGAGGCCGATCTCTTCGGTCAACCGGGACGAGACGGCCTGTTTGTATACGCCCAGGGCGGCACCTTGTTCCTGGACGAAGTCGGCGACCTGCCACTGGGCTTGCAGGCCACTTTGTTGCGCGTGCTGGAAACGCGCCAGATGCGCCCAGTGGGCAGTCAGCAAGAGATTCCGGTGTCGGTGCGCATCGTGGCTGGCAGCAACCGGCCGCTGCGCGCAGAGGTGGAAGCCGGCCGCTTTCGTGCGGACCTGTATTGGCGTTTGCAGGTGGTTGAAATCACGCTGCCGCCGCTGGCATCTCACAAAGAAGACATTCCCGATCTGGTAGCGCATTTCATTGCCACGCTGGCTCCGCAATTGGGGGTCGATGGCATCGAAGTGACGCCCGACGAGATGCACTACCTGCAGCAATACAGCTGGCCCGGCAATGTGCGCGAGTTGCGCAACCTGATCGAACGCAGCCTGATCGTCGGCGCGCTCAACGTCTCGGCCCTTTACCAGAGCCTGGAGCGGCCACGCGCGCAGACATCGGCATCGCTGGACGGTCCAACTGATCTGCAAAGCCTGGAAAAGCGCCACATCCTGGCCGTGGTGGCGTCGGTGGACGGCGACAAGACACGCGCCGCCGAGTTGCTGGGCATTTCGCGCCGCACGCTCGAACGGCGTTGGGCCGAGTGGATGTGAACACCGGCGCACCCGGTTTGCTGCGGGGCGACCGCAAGGGCCGGCCGCTGCGCAACAAGCTGCTCGCCATGGTCTTGCTGCCCTTGCTGGTGGTGCTGCCCATGCTCGGTGCCGTGCTGCTGTGGTGGAGCAGCGAAGCCGTCGACAGCCTGCTGCGCACCAAGGTGCGGTCCGATCTGGCCGTGGCCAACGGCTACTTCGAACGGGTACTGGGCGAGGTGGGTGCCAGTGTGGGCGCAGTGGCCGAGTCGCAAGCGCTGTTCAGCGCGATCACCAGCGCTGAGCACAGCGGTCGCCCCGATCAACAAAAGCGATCCACTCGGCCGCGTGCCGCTGCGCTCGATTCGCCCGCGGTTATCGCCTTGCTGCAAGCCTTCGCCACACGGGAACAGCTGGACTTCATGCGACTGCAGCCCGTTGCAGCCGCCTTGAAGACCCGCACCAGCGTGGAATTGCTGCAGCCCGCCGAACTGGCCGCCTTGGCACCGGAACTGCTGCCCAGGGTGGCGGTGGCGCTGCTCGATACACGCAACGCCGCACCCAGCGCCCGCAAGCAAGAAGACCGCGCCATGGTGCTGCTGTCGACCCGGGCGGTGCGCTCGCCCGAGGGCGCTTTGCTGGGGTACCTGCAAGGCGGTGTGCTCTTGAATCGCAACCTGCCATTCATCGATCACATCAACGAAATCGTCTACCCGCAAGGATCCTTGCCCTTTGCAGACTGGGGCAGCCGCGGCACGGCAACACTGTTCCTTGAAGACGTGCGCATCAGCACCAACGTTCGCCTGTTCGGCGGAGGCAAGACCGCAGGGGGCGAACAATCCGTGGAACGGGCAATCGGCACGCGAGTTTCCAGCAGCGTGCGCGATGCGGTCCTGGGCCGAGGCCAGATGTGGCTGGACCGCGCCTTCGTGGTCGATGAGTGGTACGTCTCGGGCTACCAGCCCCTGTCAGATGGACAAGGCCGCCGCATCGGAATGCTTTACGTGGGCGTGCTGGAGCGGCCCTTCCAATTGCTCAAGTACGCGGCCCTGGCCAGCATTGGCCTGCTTTTCTTTGGTGTGATGATCGTTGCCGCCACCCTGTCCTTGCGCTGGGCGCGCAGCATTTTCAAGCCGCTTGAGCAGATGGAAGCCACCATGCGCCGGGTTGAAGCCGGCGAGATGGATGCACGGGTTGGCGATGTGGCAAGCGACGACGAAATCGGTCGCCTGGCGCAGCATCTGGATGCGCTGCTGTGCGCCATCGACGACAACACACAGCAGTTGCGCCGCTGGAACGCCGAGCTCGACGCCAAGGTGGCCGAGCGCACACAGGCACTGCAGGCGGCGCAACAGCAATTGATCCAGAGCGAGAAGCTGGCCACCGTCGGCCAACTGACTGCCAGCATCGCCCACGAGGTGAACAACCCCATCGCCGTCATCCAGGGCAATCTCGACCTGCTGCGCGAAACCCTGGGACCACACGCCGCAGCGGTGGCGCCCGAGTTGAAGCTGGTCGACCAGCAGATCGAACGCATGCGCCTGATCACCACGCAGTTGCTCCAGTTCGCCCGGCCTGATGAATTCGCGGGCTATGTGGCACCTGTGGACACCGCCCGCTTGCTCGACGACTGCCTGGTGCTGGCCCGGCACCAGGTGGCCGGTGCGGGCATCCGGTTGATTCGCAACTACACGGCCCTGGCGCAACCCGTCATCAACGCCGGCGAACTGCAGCAGGTGCTGGTGAACCTGATCGTGAACGCGACACACGCCATGCCGCAGGGCGGGGAACTGCAACTCGTCACGCGCGATGTGCTCACGGCCGATGGTGCCCAGGCGGTCGACGTGCGCGTGGCCGACACCGGTGCCGGCTTGAGTGAGGCCGTCATCGAGCGGCTGTTCCAGCCCTTCGCCTCAGGCCGACCCGGCGGCACGGGGCTGGGACTGTGGATCAGCCGCAACCTGGTGCAGCGTTACGGCGGCGAACTCCGTGCGGAAAACGTCGTCTCTGGCGGCGCAGCCTTCACGGTGCGCCTGCCGATTTCGCAGCCGGGCTGAACAGGCTGCAAGCCACCGTTCACCGAGACCGCGTTCAGGCCGACTTCAAACGTTTTTCAAACCGCCACCGGCGTGCGGATCAGGTGGTCGAACGCAGACAGCGCAGCCTTCGCGCCATCGCCCGCGGCGATGATGATCTGCTTGAACGGCACCGTGGTGGCATCACCCGCGGCAAATACACCTTGAACGCTGGTGGCACCCTTGGCGTCGACGATGATCTCGCCGTACTTCGACAACTCGACCGTGCCCTTCAGGAATTCGGTATTGGGCACCAGGCCGATCTGCACGAACACGCCGGACAAGGCCACGCTGTGCACGGCGCCGGTGGCACGGTCCTTGTAATGCAGAGCATTCACGGTGCCGCCGGCGCCGGTGATTTCGGTGGTCTGGGCGTTCAGGTGCACGGTCACGTTCGAAAGGCTTTGCAGTTTTCTCACCAACACGGCATCGGCCTTCAGTTGGTCGGCAAACTCCACCACGGTGACGTGGCGCACGACACCCGCCAGATCGATGGCTGCTTCGACGCCCGAGTTGCCGCCGCCGATGACCGCCACGTCCTTGCCCTTGAACAGCGGGCCATCGCAATGCGGGCAGTAGGCAACGCCCTTATTGCGGTACTCAGACTCGCCGGGCACGTTGACGTTTTTCCAGCGTGCGCCGGTCGACAAGATCACACTGCGGCCCTTCAACTGCGCGCCGTTTTCCAGCGTCACGGTGATGGGGCCACCGGCTTGTGAGGCCGGCTCCAGCGCGGCCACACGCTGCCCGTTCATGATGTCCACGTCGTAAGCCCTGGCTTGGGCTTCCAGCGCTGCAGCGAACTTCGGCCCCTGCGTCTCGAGCACCGAGATGTAGTTTTCGATGCCCAGGGTGTCCAGCGTCTGACCGCCGAAGCGTTCCGCCACGATGCCGGTGCGGATGCCCTTTCGCGCCGCATACACGGCCGCTGCGGCACCCGCAGGCCCGCCACCCACGATCAGTACGTCGTAGGCGTCCTTGGCACCCAGCTTGGCCGCATCGCGGGCGATGCTGCCGGTGTCCACCTTCTTCAGGATCTCGGCAATCTCCATGCGTCCGTTGCCAAACGGCGCACCGTTCAGGAAGACGCTGGGCACGGCCATGATCTGGCGCTCTTCAACTTCCTTCTGGAACAGGCCGCCGTCGATGGCGACAGCGCGCACCCGCGGGTTGAACACCGCCATCAGGTTCATGGCTTGAACCACGTCGGGGCAGTTGTGGCAGGTCAGGCTCATCCAGGTGTCGAAGGCAAAGTCGCCATCCAGGGCCTTGATCTGCTCGATCACATCGGCTTCCACCTTC
>Ga0105046_10016255_pt1 | contig 11432 bp, 9 predicted proteins | sample MAT03_FD_78385 | JGI IMG/M metagenome (GOLD analysis project Ga0105046, IMG submission 78385) | Freshwater microbial communities from Lake Fryxell liftoff mats and glacier meltwater in Antarctica - MAT-03 (megahit assembly) | ecosystem: Environmental > Aquatic > Freshwater > Ice > Liftoff...
AGAGCCGCTACCTAAACGAAGACTATCCAGGCTACGCTGAGCAGCTTGCACTCGACGAGGCACTGGAACGATATGGATTGATCTCTGCCGACGATCATGGCCCGTCTCCCGACCGACTCTCTGCATTGCTGGAAGAAAAGCGCCTTGCCATCAAAGGCGTGTGCCTCACCAGGAGCGAGTCGATTCCTGACCTCGACTCACGATGCGGTGCCCACTTTTGCTACCGCGACTTCATCGAGTGCGGGGAGACGCAAAAGCGCCTCAGCGTGCAAAACGTGCCACTACGAGCTCAGACCTACAACGCCCTCTTCGACCTGGCCACTGAGCTTCTCGACCCGTTGATTGACTACTTCGGCTCCATCCGTCTCACCTACGGCTTCGCCTCGGCTGGGCTAACCAAGCAAATCGCACAGGGCATCGCGCCCCGGCTCGATCAACACGCGGCTTGCGAGCACAGCACTCGCCGCAGGCCCGTCTGTGATCGTGGAGGCGCGGCCTGCGACTTCATCGTGGACGACGAAAACATGAAGGAAGTCGCCGACTGGATCGTCCGAAGCCTCCCGTTCGACCGGCTGTACTACTACGGCCCTGCCCGCCCCATTCACGTCAGCTACGGTCCGGCGCCGGCCGGTGAAGCCTTCTCAATGGTGCTGAGCCGGACCGGGCGGCTGATGCCCCGTCTGTTTGTGACCGGCGAGGCCGCACCGTAAGGGTGCAGGGCTGCATGCACAGCACCTGAGTCAGGTTCCAGCGAAGCCTCGCTCTTCGCGGCGTCAGATGGAGCAGGTCTCAACCGCGTGCAAGCGTTGTCCCGAGGCGGAACGCCGTCTGGCTGGGGTACCATCCCGGCTGACCACCGTTTTTCCTGTGACCCCATCGGCGGCGTGGCGGCTTGCTCGACCGAGCGCCAGTAGCGCTTAGGGTTTGCCCTCGCGCCGCTGACGTTTTGCGTGAGAGTGCATGTCAGAAATTGTCGATCAACCAGTGACGGATCGATGGCGGGACATTGTCCGCCTGGTCAAGGACGAGTACCTTTCTGGGGCGCAGCACTACCCATGGATCGTCGGGTTCTCAGGCGGCAAGGATTCGTCCTTGGTTGCACACGCCGTCTTTGAGGCGCTGCAAGCCATCCCTCCGTCGGCGCGCACGCGGCCGGTCCACATCGTCTCGAACGACACGCTGGTGGAGAGCCCGTTTGTCATGGCCCACCTGAACAAGGTGACGGTCCAGATCGAGCAGGCCGCCAACGACATGGGCCTGCCGATCGTGGTGAGGCGCACGAGACCTGACCTCGACAAGACTTTCTGGGTGCTGCTAATCGGCAAGGGCTACCCGAGCCCCAACTCTCAGATGCGTTGGTGCACCGACCGGCTCAAGATTCAACCGACCAGTACCTACATCCGCGAGAACATTTCCAATCATGGCGCAGCGATCGTGGTGCTGGGCGTGCGGCGGACTGAGAGCATTCGACGGATGATGACCGTCGATAAATACGAGAACATGCGGGGCTCGAATCTCAACGAGCACAACAGCATTAGCGGTGCGCTCATCTTCCGACCGATCGTCGATCTCTCGACCGACGATGTCTGGGAAATTCTCGGGAGCTTTCCGACCCCCTGGGGCGGTACGCACAAGGACTTGTTCCAGTTGTATCGGGACGCCGAGGGCGGCGAATGCCCTGTCGTGCTCAGCAAGGACGAGGCACCAGGTTGCGGCACCAAGAGCAGCCGCTTCGGGTGCTGGACCTGCACTGTCGTTGAGAAGGACAAGAGCCTTCAGGGCTACATTGACGCAGGCCACGACGGCTACCAACCTCTGCTGGACTTCCGCGACAACCTAGTGGCGTATCGCAAGAACCAGTCGATGCGCAGCGCCATCCGCCGCAATGGCAGGTTGACGTTTGATGCCACAGGCAAACACATTCCCGGGCCATTCACGATCCAGGCCAGGAAGGAAATTCTGGCTGAGCTGCTTCGCGTTCAAGCAGAGTTCGGGTCACCGCTCATCTCGGAAGAGGAAATAAACCTCATCCATAAAATTTGGGCAACAGAACTGCAGCAAGAGGAGGCAATCGTCAATGCCTGAATCCAATGACTATGGCGAGTATGGCGACGAGAGCCTGCTGACGGATCTTCCATTGTGGGCCGACGATGACGCCAGATTGAGACTGAGTCACGTATGCTCCTTACACAATATACCCGTCGATGTAATCACTGAGCTGGTTGCGCTACAGCGCGAGCGCCAGCACCAGGAGCGTGCGGCCGGCATCTTCGCGCGCTTCGAAGAAATCCTCGGTCGCATCGACTGACAAGAAAAAATGAGGGAGCAGAGCACTTGTGGATTTCAACCATTGAACTGACGCAGTTCAAAAGCTACTCGCACGCTGAATTTTCCTTCCCACAGCCCGCCGACGGCCAAAACATCGCCGTCATCGGGGGGCTCAATGGCTATGGGAAGACGACCATCCTGGAGGCTCTCTATCTTTGTCTGTACGGCAAAGATGCACTGCCCTACCTTGCGCGAGCTGGCCTCAAGGTCGATGACTACAGGGGATATCCGACTTTCCTTGAGCGAGCGCTAAACGGCGAGGCGCGCCGCGAAGGCGCGGACATGATGTCCGTGCGTGTCGTCTTGCACCGCACGAAGACCAAGGCTGTTGACATTCGTCGCCGTTGGTTTTTCCGCGCCAATGGGCAATGGCACGACGAGGAAACAGTCGTCCGCGAGGTAACCCGGGATGTGCCAGGTTCACCCCGCACCGACGGCAAGAACAGCTTCTATCTTTCTGAGCTGCTCGAACAACAGTTCATCCCGGCGCACATCGCTCCCTTCTTTTTCTTCGATGGCGAAGAGGTTAAGAAGCTGGCCGATCAGTCCCGCATTGAACAAGTCAAGCAGGGCCTTGAGGGTCTTCTTGGCGTCGTGCTGCTGCGAGGCCTTGCCGACCGACTCAAGGGCTTCGAGGCAAACAAGCGGCAGAACATTTCAAGTGTTGACGAAACCAACATTGATCGAATGCTCAATGAGCTAACGGTCGATGAGGACAAACTCACTGAATTGCGCCAGGACGCAGCACAGAGCACTTCGAAGCTCGATGACGCCAAGGCTGAGCGCTCGTCACTGATCGAGCGCATTACTTCTGCCGGCGGCGGCGGTGGCGCTATCGCCTCAGTTGCCGACCTCGTTGAGGAGCGCACGCAACTTGGCAATGAACTCAAAGGAGTTCAACGAAAGCTGGAGAAGATTTTGGGCGAGAAGCTGCCCTTTCATCTCATGCCAGCGCCGTTGCTCGCCGACTTTCGAACTCAACTTCAACGCGAGATCGCGTTGGAACAGTGGCAAACAGAGTGTCGGGCACTCCAGCCAAAACGCGATCAGTTTGCGACCGCATTCCTTGGCGCCGATTCGCCGGTTATCAACCCTGCCTTGTCATCGGAACAGGTAACAGCCATTCGGACCCGTATCGAAACCGCTTGGGCGTCTTTATTTCATCCGCCGCCTACCAACTGTGCCGACAAGGTCCTGCACCCCTACTTGGGTGCGGACTTGCGCCGCAAGGCCCAAGAGTTTCTTGACTCGATCAGTGTCGGCCAGCGGGAAGTCAATGAGTTGCTGGACGAGCAGCGCAGGCTGTTGGACCGTATCGAGGAGCTTCGTCGCCGCATCACCCGCCTTGAAGGCGTCGATCGCGACGGCACTCTGTCTGACCTCACAGCAAATCTCAATAAGGTAACTGCCGAGATCGATGCGCTTGAGGCCCATATCCGCGATGAGACTCGCCAAATTGCTGGGCTTGAAGTAACGGTAAACCAGGTGCGGGCCCGCTATGAGCAAGAGCGACAGCGCGCCGACGCGACAAGCCCGGTGCGCCAGTTGCTGGAGAAGTCCGAGCGCGTTCGCAAGGTCATCGACGAGGTCGTGCCAAGCCTCTTCCCGCTGAAGGTGAAGCAACTGTCAGCCGCGATGACGCGCGTGTACAAGCAGCTTGCTCACAAGAGCCAGGTAGACAAGATCGTCATCGAAAACGATGGGACGACAAAGGTGCTCAGCGCGAACGGCAAGGAGCTGACCTTTGATCGTTCAGCCGGTGAGAATCAGATTTTCGCGACGGCCTTGATTGCCGGCCTCGCAGAAGTCTCGAAGGTCGCCGCCCCCCTGGTTGTCGATACGCCGCTGGGCCGACTAGACAGCAAGCACCGCGAGAACATCTTCCGCTTTTGGACGAGCGATCCCAGCCGCCAAGTCATCCTGCTTTCCCAGGATGAGGAAATCAACTCCGAGTTTTTTCGGCGCATCAAGAAGAACGTCGCGGTCACGTACCTGCTTGAACATTCCGACGTGGGCGACGGCATCGGGCGCACCGTCGCGCGCAAGGGCAAATACTTTGCGGCAGCATCATGAGCGACATTGACATCCAAGCAGTCCTGAGCCTGCGCTATCGCACGAGTCAGGAAGCCGACCGCTACACGGATCAGCTCCGGCAGCAACTTGCGCTTGAGACCAAGGCGCAGGTTGCGCGGCTGGCCATCGGCCGGTCTCTGAACATGGGTCCACTTCCGGAAACGTCCGTCGATTCCAAGGGCTTGGACATTCCTGCGCAGAGCCTCTTTTCTCCTGAGAACATCGGTGCATGGGTTGGGCTGCTGGTTACTCACTCTCTTCTGAGAGGGGGGCCGGCCATCGATTCACTTGAGGCTCTGCGCAATACGATTCGGCTGCATTGGCACCGAGGTGCACTCGAACTCTGGCGCGACTTTAACGAGTGTGAGCAGAACTACGACAAGTTCCTCGAAACTCTCGTCGAACGACGGTCGCAGATGCCGGAGACTGCGACGCCAGACGTCGCCGATGGCGCACCCGAGGCAGGCAAGCCTGGCGAGGCGAAGGACCAGTCCACGGCACTTGCAAAGGCGTTGGGTGAAATGGGGATCCAGGTTCAGATCAAGGACGCCAGACATGGCCCGCGCCTTACGCGCTATCGCGTTTTGCTAGTAAATCTCGCTGACTCGGGGAAGATTGACCGAGGATTGCCACAGCTTGCGCTCGCTCTCAATCTTGGCGACAAATTGCCGGCAAAGGCCAACGCAGACGAAGCAAGAACAGTTTTCATCGACTTGCCTCGCCCTCGCGAATCCTGGACAAACGTACCATTTGACAAAGTCAAGGACTGGGCAGCCAAATCGCCTCGCGATACATCAAAGCTACTCGTATACGCGGGCGTGACAGTAACTGGCGACGATGTTGTCATTGACTTGGCTACGGCCCCTCACATCTTTGTTGGCGGCACTACTGGTTCTGGCAAGAGTGTTTGCCTCCATTCGCTTATTGCCTCATTGCTCCTGAAGCACACTGCCGATACGCTGCAACTTGCCCTGATCGATCCGAAGCGAGTCGAGTTCGCCCGCTATGCAAAGCTACCGAATCTTTACAGAGGAAACATCGCCATCGAGACGCCGCAGGCGCGCGAAATGCTTCAAGAGCTAGTGGTGGAGATGGACGCACGCTATGCCGCGTTCGAGCGAGCAGGAGTTTCGAACATTGCGGATGCCAGAAAGCTTGGGCAGCAACTCCCATTTGTCGTCACGGTCGTTGAGGAGATGTCCGCACTGGTTCATGGCGACAAAAATACCCAGCCGCTACTTGAGCGTCTGGCGGAGAAGGCGCGAGCTGCTGGCATCCACTTAGTACTCGCCACGCAGCGTCCGGATTCCGACACGTTCAGCGGACTCCTCCGTAGCAACATCCCTGCGCGCGTCGCCTTATCAGTACAAAAAGGCTCTGAGTCGAAAATCATCCTTGATGAGACTGGCGCAGAAAACCTCCTAGGACATGGTGATATGTTGATCAAGCTACCTGGCGAACCGGTGCGAAGAGCTCATGGGGTTTTTCTCAGACCAGAACAAGTGATGGCAACCATCAACAAGAAGCGATAGCCATCTAACGCAGATGCGACCCAAGCGCGCCTGGCAATATTGCACCTCCGAAATCGGCAGGAAACCCTCGCGAACACTAGGCGGTAAAGTCGCGACTGGTACTGCGCCAGTTGGCCATTCCAGTGCCCCTGGGCGCCCAGATCGAGCTGTTGCAGTGATCGGCCTAGCGGCTCACGAACAGGCATTAGCTTCTATGCCGCGACATGCTTAATAGTTCCACACTGAGAGTGTGATCATGACCGACGACAGCAGCAAGACCATTAATGCGTCTCCAACCAAAGAATTCTTTATCAGCATGCTGACTCGAGATATTTCTACAGATAGAGCAATTCTCGATCTGATAGATAATAGTATCGATGCAGCCACCCAAAGCAATAAGCACGACGCCTCAATTAAGCTGACGATAAACAGCAACTCGTTAATTATCTTTGATGACGCCGGCGGCCTTGATTTGCAGGTTGCGAAAGAATACGCCTTTCGATTCGGCCGATCCTCAAAGAGTCCACTCACACCGAATTCCGTTGGTCAGTTCGGCGTCGGCATGAAGCGCACCCTCTTCAAAATCGGTCAAGAGTTCGCCGTTGAGTCAAGGAAGAATGGAGTCGCATACAAGGTACACGTGGACGTCGAACAATGGCTAGCCGAGGCAACCATTTGGGATTTCCACTACTCTCTACTTGAAGCAACGGATCTTGACGAAGGCCAAACGCGCATCACAGTTACGAAGATTCGCGATGACGCCCAAGCGCTTCTTGGTGACCCCATATTCCAAAATAATCTTGGTCAAGAAGTTTCGGCAGCATACTTCAAGAAAATTAATGCTGGCCTAAAGATATATATCAATGGCGAGCTTGTCTCTAGCGATGACTTAACCGTCAAGACTTCGCAGGGACTTAGCTGCCTTAAGAAACAGATTATTTCGGACGACGTTCTAGTCACCGTTTACTGTGGAGTAAGCGACCGTGACTGGGACGAAGGGGGTTGGTATGTCACCTGTAATGATCGTCTTGTGGCGCAAGCGGACCAGAGCGACACTACTGGGTGGGGAATTAACGGTAATCCAAAATATCACGCCGATTTTGCTTATTTCCGGGGACTTGTGGAGTTCTCGTCTTCGGACTCAAGCAAGCTTCCATGGACAACTACAAAAACAGGTGTGGATCGCGACCGCAAGATATTCAAGGCGGCTTTGCATCATATGAGTCTTGCAATGAAACCCGTGCTAACGTTTCTGCGAGATCTTGCACAGGAGGCTGCGGCAGTCAAGGAGGGCACCCTAAAGGAAGCGCCGCTGGCAGCTTCCATAGCCAACGCAAGTTCAACAAAGATTCTGGTAGCGACGACGACAGCAGACTTCGTCCGCCCGGAGAAAACTCTTCCGCCCGACGGAGCAAAGGTTGCTTATATTCAATATTATGTCCCAATTGACAAATATGAAATCGCGCGATCCGCTTTGTCAGCAAATTCCAAAAAAGAAGTAGGCGAGAGGACGTTTGATTACTTCTTCACTTACGAGTGCAAGAAATGAGTAATTCCGGCCGCAAGATCAACTACGCCGTTCGGCCCGCAAAGAATATTGAACGGAAAATGATGAGAGATTTCTTCGCTAGACTATCTCATCTTGGCCGGATAGAGGACTATCGATACGTTGGTTTCGGCTCAAAGTACTTTGCTGACTTCATTGTCTTCCACCGATTTCTAAATATATCGAAGATGGTCAGCATAGAGGGTGACATTCACAATAAAGAGCGATATGAGTTCAATAAGCCCTATCCTGACATAGTAATGGAGTGGGGTCACTCATCTACCGTCCTACCAAGGCTGGTTTACTCCGATCAGAGGACAATATACTGGCTCGACTATGACAAGCTGTTCGACGTCTCAATGTTGGCTGATACCGCGGTTATTACCGAGGCTGCGTCGTCAGGTAGCGTTTTCTGTATATCGTTCAATTGCCAAGCACCGGACTTTGCAGATGGAAGTGTCGAAGGCCTAAAAGACGAACTTACAAAGCAGGTCGGAAAGAAGCATGTCCCAAGTACTTTGGAGTGCCGCGGTTGGAAACTTAGGCATACCATTTTCCTGAAGAACTGCGTGACCAACGAGATCACTTCAGTCCTGAATCGCAGGAACCTAACTTTAGATCCGACTCAAAGGCTGCGATGTGAGCAAAAGTTGTTTTTTACATACGCCGATGGTGCGCCAATGGCGACGATTGCATTTATTTTCCTAGATCAGGAAGATAGTTTGAAAATACATGACTGCAGGCATGCTGACCTTTACTTCACTCGGAATGGAAACGAAGCCTTCGACATTTCCACGCCAAATCTCACGATCAAGGAAATTCGACACCTGATAGAAATTAGGCCAGATCAAAAGAAGCTAAATACGAAGGTGTTTACAGAAAAAGATGCAGACTCCGTATGGCAAAATTATCGCTATTTTCCTGGTTTTGCCGAGGTCGAATCGTTTTAGCTGAAGTAAAGCGGCGATAGTTGCACACGTGCTGGCATGCCGACCCTTGGGAGCTCGTCAGAGTTGTTGCGCTTCAAGCTTGAAACCGCCCAACGGCTACGCCAGGTGAGCGCAGACACGGCTGATTTACAAGGCTGACCTGCTCAGCAAACGGCCTGTTCGAACCGATTGGCAAGCCTCAGGTTTCAGTCTCCCGCCATGAAGGGCAAAGGGTTGGGTTCGTGAGCAGGTAGCCCGTTGGCGTTGTGCCGCGCCACGAACTCTGGCAGCAATAGCGTCAACCCGCCGATCGAGTGCGTGCTGTGTGTTGTCTCTGATCCCTCAGCTGCGATCCGTAGCTCTATGGGCTCCTGAAGAAGTTCTAGTATCGAGGCAGTAGTCAGGTCCTCGTGTTTTACAAAGTGGTGGGTGTGAATTACCTCCCCGCTCCGACTGCTGCGGTAGTCCACCAGTGCACCGCGGCAGATTGCCTTGCGAGTGGATTCGCCAATGACTGGAACGTCTTCAACGCGCCAGCCTTCAAGCTGGTCAATGTTGGTGAGAACCACCGGCTGGATATTTTTGACGCCTGCGGCAAGCCGCTTTCCGCACACAGCCACTAGAGACTGAGGGTTGGCTTCGAAATAGGTCGTGGCAATTCGAGCTTGAAAGCATCCGTATTGGATCGTCTGTCTATTCCGCCAGTGATCATATGGACTGTCGCCAATGCCTATTAAAGCTTTTATCTGGACGACTAGAAGCAGATCATTTCGCAGTAACAAGAGATCGACGTCAGTCAAGATTTGACCCTTGTCACGCAGCTTTACTCCGCGGCCAATAACTTTCCAATCTGTGCCGTCAAAACTCTGCGCGTAGAAATCCTCCCAGACAGCCCCAACGCTCTTGCCAACGGCTCCACCCTGGATGAGCGCCTTTCGCACTATGCAGGTCCAAGTCCCGACCTCACCACCAAGGAATGGCCGCGCAACCCCGCTCCGGTCTCGGACGAATGGTCGATCCGCTACGCTGACGTGGCTCCGTGCAGGGAGTTCAACTGTTAGGTCTTCGACGACTTTACCGAGTAACTCCTCATCAACGCCCCCGATGTGCTTGACGATCTCGCGCAGGGGAATGCATGGTGACTCCAACCAGCGACGGCGGGGTGCCTTCGGGGCATCTCGCATTGCACCGGCAGCTAGGCAATACCACCGCATCGCTATGGCAACGAAGTAGTACGCAAGAGTACGAGCGTCAAACTGGGAGGCTGCTACAAGAAGATCGTCCTTTGCATCCACGATTCGCAACATTAAGGTCGCGGACTGACGGGCGCGAGTCAAGTCTATTGTTGCGTGCTCTGATACGCCCGTACGCCGTGCGTAGTACCTGACGGCCTGTTCGAGCAGGGGCGTCTTCAACTCGTCTAGCTTCTCTCGCATGTAGCGCGGGCTTTGGTGACCGGAGAACTTAATCACAAGCGAGCGTCGAATGGCCAGCGACTTCAGCAAATAGCGCTTGGCGTCGACAAAGTGGAACCTGTAAGCAGGAGCAGGGCCGTAAATCAATTGTTCCACCGTGAACTCCCCGTATGTGACCGAATCGAAGAGCCATTCCAAAGAGTTCGCCTCAGCGGCGTGTGTCAATGCATGCTGCAATATGTTCACTGCTTGACGTCTCTGCGCTTGATTCAACCTCGCCTCGGGCATCTGCGGCACGATCCGGCTGTATTCGTTTACCAAGCGGGCTACAGCCATAACGATGTCAACGACGGCACCGTTGAGGTCGTGCAGGCGGCGCTCGTTCTCTGCCACGGACACGCCGCCTGAGTGGAGATCGATCCTTTTGGACTGTTCCTTTGAGCACCAATCGCAGACTCGCTCCGCTGACACGAGTAGGTCCGCCTTCGAGCATGGCGGCATATGGTGCAGGATCTCAACTAGGCGCTCAATGCATTCACGTCGCCTTGTATCGACCTCAAGGGTGAACGCAATGTAGTTCTCGAATTCCACTGGATCACGCGCAGCGCGTTTGCTCGCCGCGAGTAGCAGGCCGGCGAAGGCCGTTCGCTGGTCGAGTGGAGGACGAAGCAATAGTTTCTGTTCGCGAATGCGAGTGAGCAAGTCCGAGCAGGCCTCTTGTGCCAAGATGCTCTCGACTGCGGACATGTTGCCTGAATCCAGCAGACCCCTCAACTTAGACAGGACGCGATCCGTCTGCTTCTTGGAAGTGCCTTTATGGACAGCTTGGGTCTCGTTTCGCATCGTTAGAAGAGTCGTCGATGACGCGCCCAGCTTATGAACAGGTCTCGCACGCTCGCCGCATCGTGTCCGTTGACGTTTGGATCGGAGAAGTCGAACAAGAATTTGATCACTCGATGGATTGGCACGAGATTGCTACGGTAAAGCCGCCAGCGGCGCTAAAGCTGGACTAGCCGCGTTGCGGTGATGAAGGTCTGAGTGCCCTCGCGGGTGACCTTGCCGCAGAGCACCCGGGAGTCGTCCAGCCATTCGACGGCGCGTGGGCTCTTCAGCGGATCGACGGCCTTGATGACAAAGATTGCCGCCTCGCTGTTGCGCTTGAGCGCATAGGCGACCCAATGCTCCTGGTTGTTCACGCCGGCCGTGTTGTTCCAGTTCCACTCCGAGACGAGCACGCGCATCTGGCCGCCCACCATGCGGAAGTGGTCCTGCCAGCCGGTGAAGACGGGCATCTTCAGGTGGCGGGAGAAGCCGCCCCATTCGTTGCGCACGTTGATGTTGCGCTCCGTGCCGTCCGCGGCCGACACCGTGTAGGCATCGAGCTTTTCCCACATCTGCTTCAGCATGCTGGCCTCCGTGGCGGCATTGTCATGCGCGGGGACACCAGACGGCCGCCGTCTCGTCGCCGAGGGGATGGAACCTGCCGGCCAGGTGCTGGCAACCCACCCAGCAGCAGACCAGAGCATCGATCGCACCTTTCAAGGGCTTGAGCGCTGCAAGGCTTCGGACCTCGGCCGCGGCGAGGAGCGGGATCGCGACGTCGTCGGTGTGGGGCCAGGCAGCCGAGGAT
>Ga0105046_10016259_pt1 | contig 11427 bp, 9 predicted proteins | sample MAT03_FD_78385 | JGI IMG/M metagenome (GOLD analysis project Ga0105046, IMG submission 78385) | Freshwater microbial communities from Lake Fryxell liftoff mats and glacier meltwater in Antarctica - MAT-03 (megahit assembly) | ecosystem: Environmental > Aquatic > Freshwater > Ice > Liftoff...
CTGGCCTTTGCGGGCGATATTGCCTTTGTTGGCACATCGCGCGTGCTGCCTCGTTTCCGTCAGTATGCTCCCGGTGTCGAACTCGAACGCAGTGTCTGTGGGCTGCACGCGGTAGACATCAAATCAGGCAAGATATTAGGCAGTTTGATCTGGCCCGCAGGCAATCAAATCTTCGCTATCGAACTGGTACCGGAGACATTCACATCTGGCTTTACATCAAGGGTCGGCGCTAAACCGAGTGCCCTCGAGAAAACGCTGTTTTACACATTCAAGGTTGATTCGACTTCGCGGAAAGACACATCCCAATGACACAAGATTTTCGCTTTTTGATGCTTGGCGCAATGTATGAGAATGGCGGTAACACGACCCATCGCTTTCTGGATGGTCACCCGCAGATGTATGTCTACCCCTTCGAGTCGCAGGTCGGCACACGGATGGTGACAGATCATCTCTCATCAATGTACCCCGTTAAATATCGCTGGCCTGTTTTTGCGTTGGATGCCACGCCAAATCAGGACTATCGCGCCATTATTGATGAAGAAGGCAAGGTACGCTCTCGCACACCGCAGGTGAGCAAGTTTCGTCACATGCCCTTCGACTTCTCCGATGATGAACGCGCACAGTTTTATGAGCAGCACATCAAAGAGACAGGTCGCTCACGCGGCAACAATATGGCGGCCTTCTTCAAAGCGACCTTTGACGCCTGGAAAGATTATAAAAAAACGGGCGAACAAAGCGTCTACGTGGGCTACAGCCCGATTATCACCGTCGATGCGGAAAAAATTCTCAACGATCTGCCACAGGCGCATTTTCTGCACGTCGTGCGCAATCCCTGGTCAGCCTATGCGGATACCAAGAAACGCCCTGTCCCCCTGCCACTCTCAACCTATATGCTCGGTTGGACCATGAATCAGTATTTCGCGCTTCTCTATAAGGAGAAGTACCCGGATCGCATGCACATTGTCCGCACTGAGGATGTCATGGCCGATTCCTATGGGACATTGGGAGCCGTTTGCCAGAAGCTTGGCCTGGAACCCGCTGAGTCGCTGCGTAAGACCACCTGGAACGGGACCGAACTTGAAGAGGTCTACCCCTGGGGAACGCTGCGCAAGGTCACACCGGACGTCAATCGCGCCACAGCAATGGAACTGTCTGAGCGTGAACGCGACGAAATCCGCGCCTTCACCTGGCAGTATCTTGACAGCTTCGACTATAAAAGCTTCGTTTAAGTTATGAAACGGGCGATTGTGACCGGAGCAACAGGCTTCGTCGGCGCAAATCTGGCACGCCGCCTGCTGCGTGATGGACATGAGGTTCATCTGCTTGTGCGGCCTGAGTATCAGGCGTGGCGCATCGCGGATATACAACCTCATGTCCATATCCATGAGATTCAACTCACTGACTCCGAGTCCGTCACCCCGTTGATTCGTCGTATACAGCCAGATTGGATTTTCCATCTGGCTGCCTACGGAGCCTATTCCTCACAAACCAATGTGAAGCAGATGCTTGCCACCAATATCATGTCTACAGCGACGTTGGTAGAGGCGTGTCTTGAGACAGGCTTTGAATCCTTCATCAATACAGGCTCATCGTCTGAATATGGGTTTAAGGATCAGGCCCCCACAGAGTCGGACTGGCTTGATCCCAACAGCTACTATGCCGTAACCAAAGCGTCCGCCACACTGTTTTGTCGCTATACCGCCCGTAGTAAGGGCGTCTCGATCCCGACCCTGCGTCTTTACTCTGTCTATGGCCCCTTTGAAGAACCGACCCGCCTCATCCCCACCGTGATTATGCGCGGTCTGGCCTCGGAATTACCGCCTCTGGTGAATCCGGAGACCGCACGCGATTACATTTATGTTGATGATGTTATGAACGCTTACCTGCTGGCGGCAACTCGTCCGGGTGAAGACCTCGGCGCGGTGTACAACGTTGGGACAGGGATACAAACCTCTTTGCGCGAGGTGGTGGATGTCGCCCGCCGTGTGCTGGACATCGCTCTAGAGCCCGAATGGGGATCGATGCCGGGGCGCATCTGGGATACATCCGTCTGGGTGGCCGATCCAAGCGCGATTCAAGAGGCTCTCGGTTGGCAGCCACAGCACAGCTTTGAAAGCGGATTTCAACGCGCCGTTGATTGGCTGCGCGAGACTCCCGATATGCAGCAGTTTTATGCCCGCACACTCTCCCTTCCCCGCTAAGGGTTCTCTTTTTCAGACTCTCGGAAAAGCACACACCAATCCCCATAGAATTTGTCGCTTCGTGGCATGTCTGTTCAGGCGATTCGCAGTACACTGGACACTTCGCTTACACGACACAATGTCAGGAATCAATTTATGAAGAAAATTGCAACCGATGTCTCTACCTTTACAGGTCTCATTGCCGGGCGGGTATATGCGCTCCATGATGCGGATGGAATCACCCTTGTGGACGCCAGTATCGGCAATGCCGGGCCTAAAATCCTGGCGCAGTTGAGTGAGGCAGGCCATAGGCCGAGTGATGTCAAACGCATTTTGATCACGCACGGCCATCCCGATCATGTTGGCTCGCTGCCCTTTCTGCATGAGGCGACCAAAGCTGAAGTCTGGTGTCATACGCTCGAAAAGCCGGTCATTCAAGGCGAAGCGTTCATTACGCGCCCTCCATCCGGGCTGCGTCCGCCCAACACAAAGGTTGCCCCGACTCCTGTGCATCGCACACTCACCGACGGTGAGGTCCTGCCGATTCTGGGCGGCTTGCAGGTTGTATACACCCCCGGTCATGCTCCTGGTCATCTCTCCTTCTTTCAGCCGGAGCGACGCTTGCTCATTGTGGGGGATGTGATTTTTCGCCTCTTCTTCAATCGCATGACGCTGCCCCTCGCCATGCTGACGGCTGATATGGACGAAAACAAGCGCTCGATTCGCAAACTCATTGCACTCAAGCCTGAGATTCTGATGTTCGGGCATGGTAATCCGATTACAGAAAATGCCACCGCACAGCTTGAAGCCTTTGCTCAGCGAAACGGCCTTTAAATCATCCTCGCACGGTAAAGATGCAAAACGAAAAGCGCACCGGAGTGCGCTTCTGTTTTGCAATGGTTTAAATCGGGCCGACTAGCGTTATCCACCAGGAGGCGGCGCGGGTGGCTGGCCCTGTCCACCAGTCGGCGGCGCAGGCGGCTGACCCTGTCCACCAGTGGGCGGTGCAGGCGGTTGACCACCCTGTCCACCAGTCGGCGGCTGTCCTTGACCTTGACCTTGACCTTGACCTTGTGCCCCCTGCCCACCCTGCATCGGCATCCTGACAGGTGTGCCACGATAGCAGCCGATTGTGTAGGGATATTCATAGGTGGCATGATAGTGATACATCTCAACGAGCTGACCTTCCCATGTGATCTCGTGGATATGCCCGTGACATTCATCAAGGTCTTCGTTTGCTAGGAGAGCGCCCTCTTCGCCATCATGCCCATACAGCCCAAAGCCATCCATCGCATAGCCCATGAGCGCTGAGTGCGTACCTTCCTCATGAGCATCTTCGAGGCAGGGCGTCAGGCTGTGATAATGATATTGGCCGCTGCCTTCGGGATGACCCTGGCACGCATCCTGTGTTTCGTGGGCGACAGCATCGCGCTTTTCAGCATCCAGCCCGTCAAAGACAACGCTCCCGGTGAGAAGCACCGCAACCGCTCCCCCCATGCACGAGGGTTCTGCTGCCACTGTCGGCATCAAAGGCAGCGTAAAGGATAGTTCCTGTGCGGAGATCGTATTGGGATTTGGGTCAACCTGAGCAGCATCATCCGTTCGTGCAACTGGATAGACGCCTGTCCCATGATTGGGCAGCGCATTGCCCGTAAAAATGCGCTCTGTGCCCTGAATGGTGATGTCAAACTCAGACGGCCACATCACATCGCCATCGACGATGTATTTCTTAGTCATATCGAAACTTGTACCATCGCTGTTAAACCAGGGGCCTTTGACCTGTGCGCCACCGTTGCTGCTGGGGCCGCCATCGCCGCAGCGCCACACATAGCCCGCCATCGGCTCTTGCGACAGTTTGCCATCGCCAATGGGAAGCTTCGTGAGATCAGGCTCTTCATGGGCCAGCGCAGGCAAAACCGCAAAACAGAGAGAAAAAAGAATGAGAATAAGACGCGAATGAGATCGGGACTGCATGGCATGCCTTTCAGAAAATCAAATTCATCTGATTGGACTATATTATAAAAACGGGATGAGAAGCTTGTTGTTTTTGTAAAATAGAGGTTATAAAAGTGTAATTATGAAGAGATAAGGAGCTTAATGGAGCCTTACGCCTCCATCCCTGCCTCATCGCAGTCCAGCGTGGCAAAATGATCCGCCAGCCGTTCAGCACGGCGGATGCGCGTCACACGGCCATCAGCGTGCGCTAGAAGTTCTTGTGGACGCAGCCGCCCGTTATAGTTGTAGCCCATCGAATGCCCATGTGCGCCTGTGTCGTGGATGATCAGCAAATCGCCCTCTTCAACTCGTGGTAGTGATCGCTGAATCGCCAATTTATCAGAATTTTCACAAAGGGACCCAACAATATCGACGACTTCATCGCCAATATCCCCTTTGCCAGCAACCGAGGCATGGTGGTAGGCTCCGTACATACCAGGGCGCATCAATGCTGACATATTTGCATCAACCCCAATATAGCGCCGATAGGTGTCTTTGTGGTTGATTGCCCGTGTGACAAGCACACCATGCGGCCCGGTGATATAACGCCCACTTTCCATATGCAGCGCCGGGGCATAGCCTTCACGCGCCTGGAACGCTGACAGCGCTGCCGCCGCCTGTGCCCCCAGTGCCTCTAAATCAAGCGGCGTATCGTCCGGGCGATAGGGAATGCCGAGCCCGCCGCCCATATTGATGAAGTCAAAACGGATGTCCAGCGTCGTGCTGATTTCCGTCACAAGATCAAGCAGCATGGTCACAGTGTCGCGCATATAGGTCTGGTCGCGCTCATTTGAGACGAGCATCGTATGCAGGCCAAAATGCTGTGCGCCGCGTGCCTGCGCCATGCGATACGCCTCCATGATCTGATGGCTGGCAACGCCATATTTGGCCTCAACGGGATTGCCAATAATCACATTGCCGCCGCGCTGTGAGCCAGGGTTATAACGAAAGCAAATCGTCTCCGGCATCTGCGGGACTTTTTCAATGAGCGATATGTCATCCAGATTGAGCAGACATCCTCCCTCCGACAGCGCCGCCGCAAACTCCTCCTGCGTCGTGTTGTTCGAGGTGAACATAATATCCGACCCACGCGCCCCCACCTGCCGCGCCAGCACCAATTCCGCGATGGAGCTGCAATCAAAGCCAAAGCCCAGATCGAACAGGATACGCAAAATATGCGGATTGGGCAGCGCCTTGACCGCATAATATTCGCGAAAGCCCATGACAGATGAAAAAGACCGTTTGAGACGTTCGCCCGTCTCACGGATGCCTTTTTCGTCGTAGATGTGAAAGGGCGTGCCAAAGTGTTCAGCGATCTGCGGCAGGGATGTTTCAAGCCGTTGAAGCCATTCGGAAGAGGCGGGCATAGAATAAAAATCCTTAAAAAGATGAGGCGCAAGAAGAATAGGATCAATATGATACAATCAAATGCCAGCGCTCGCCCGCAAAATCACCGAATTTGTGACCGATCCTGCACGGATGGGCCAGGCTGATCAGAGGAAGCACGCGATTACCATGTTGAAATACTCAAGCAGAGGCGGCAGACCTTCTAGCGCCATACTGCCCATGTCACACAGCATTGGCGCAACGCACATCTCGGTTGTCGCCTGTAAATAGAGAAGGATAAACCTTATGTGTGGTATCAGCGGTGGTTGGCATTCACCCGCTCTCCCGGAAGCCGTTATTATGCAAGCCCTCGATGCGATGGCACATCGCGGCCCAACGGATCACGGACTCAGAATCCATCAAGACGCCTTTATCGGGATGCGCCGCCTGAGCATCATCGACCTTGCAGGCGGACATCAGCCGCTCTATAACGAGGATGGTCAGATTGGCGTCATCTTTAACGGGGAAATCTATAACTATCTCGAACTCATCCCCGATTTGAAGTCACGCGGCCATGTGTTCCAGACGCGCTCTGATACGGAGGTTCTGCTGCATCTCTACGAGGAATATGGGGCGGATATGTGCCGCTTCTTGCGCGGCATGTTTGTGTTTGCCATCCTCGATATCCGTCAAAATAGTCTCTTTGTGGCCCGCGATCACTACGGCAAAAAGCCGCTGTATTACACGCGCACCCCATCCGGTGGCCTTCTTTTCACCTCAGAAATCAAGGCGCTGCGTGTGCTTGCGAGAGAAGCCCGTGTTCCGCTTCAGATCAATGAACAGGGCATTTACGATTATCTCTCACTTGGGTCTGTCCCACAGCCCGATACGATCTATCGCAATGTGCACGCCCTCCCTGCTGGCTCATGGATGCGCTTTGATGGGCATGAGCTTCAGATTGAGTCGTTCTGGCATGTTGACTACCACCACAAAATAGACATTCCTTATCCTGAGGCCCTGGAACGTGTGCGCAGCATCATTGGCGAGGCGGTGCGCATTCGCCTGCGCAGCGATGTGCCGCTCGGTGTGCTTCTCTCAGGCGGCATCGATTCATCGATTGTGGCCTACGAGGCCGCACGCGAAGTGGGTGACACTCTCAAGACCTTTACAGTCGCGGTGGACGATCCCGATTTGAATGAGGCCGATGTCGCCAACCGGACCGCGCAAGCCCTCGGTGTGACAAATCTCACTCTGTCAATGCAAATTGACCCGCGTGAGACGCTGCCGGCTCTCGTGCGCCAGTATGATCAGCCCTTTGCCGATCCGAGTGCGATTCCTTCTCTGGCAATCTCCAGGCTGGCCCGCGAGCATGTGACGGTTGCGCTCAATGGCGATGGCGGCGATGAACTTTTCGCAGGCTATCGGCGTTATGTCGCCACCCAGATGACGGACTCACTCAGTTGGATTCCGGCCCCGGCAGCGCGTATGGCCGCCGCCACCTTGAACCGCGTGGCTCCAAAGCGTCGTTCCAGGTTAGGTCATATGGCACGTTTGGCCCGCACACTGGCCTACACTGAAGGCGAACGCTACATCGCCCGCACCATCGATATGCTTTTGGAGCAGGACAAGGTCAATGTGTGGTGCGGCCCCAAAATGCGCCCGACGGAAGACTGGATCGAATCAGTCCCAACCTATGCCGAGAGTGATCTCGATATTCAACTCAGCCGCGATGTACAGATTCTGTTGCAAAGCACACTGCTGGTGAAAATGGATATTGCAACGATGGCCGCCTCGCTTGAAGGCCGTTCCCCGATGATGGACTATGTGCTGGGCGAATTCGCGATGAGCCTGCCAGCTCATTATCTGATCAAGGGCATGACGACCAAGACTCTCCTGCGTGATGCCTATCGTGGGCTGCTGCCGACTGAAGTCATTGAGGGCAAAAAGCGCGGCTTCGAGATTCCGCTTAAGTCCTGGTTGGCGAATGAGCTTCGCCCGATGATCAATGATGTGCTGGCAACCCCCAGCGCCCGCGTGCGCCGCTATTTGACCGATAGCTATGTTGATCAGATCGTGGCGGGCACAACACTGCAAGATCGCAATCTATCCTACCTGTTGTATTCGCTGCTGATCCTGGAATTGTGGCTGCGTGAATTTGCAGACTAATGGAGAACCTTTGTAGACCTCAAATGATTAAAGATTGATCTCAGCGGGCGCAGCATGCTGCGCCCGAAAACACACATCATTTGCCGTCTAAAACAGAAGTCCATTAGCTGTCTATGCCTCATATTCTGATTATTGCCAGCCTCACAGAGTCGCTTGTCAAACGGTCTGCCACCTGTGTTGTGGGGGCAAGGGCATCAATATCAACGGCAACAACACGGCCCTTCAGCCCTAATGTCTTGTAGGCCTGTCGAAAGGCCGTAAGAAGTTCTACACGCCGTCCAGCACTGGTGAATAAAACATTCACTGGAGGAAAATTTGTCATGGACACGAAGAATAAAGAGTCTGTCCGCATACAGCAGCTTATCTGGGGGAACAACCCGCTGTATGCAGGCATAAATATAAAATCAAGAGAATGTTAAGCAAATTGATCCTGTATGACGGTCATGTTGACGACACGCAAAACTGTGAGCTCATCAGCACCTGCCTCTAGAACAGGTTCATAACGCGCAGGCTGCGTATCGGCATCATCAAGCCATGTTTCTGCAGGATCGAAGGTGGTATCGACTGGAACGCTCAATTGCAGCATGGACAGGGCCGCATCGAGACGGGCCTTCATGTCCAGCATTTGCGTGCGATAAATTTCGCGTTCCGCATGGGCATGTTCGAGTTGGCGATCCAGAATAGTGATGCGATTGGCCATGACCTGGCATGCAGAGCGCACAGGAACAGGGGTTGCACTCCAATCTTTCTCAGAAATCAAAACTTCTTTCATGACATCTGTCATGATGTAGGAAGGCTGACTGCCCGTGAAGCGGGGCATGGTTGCGTACCCCTCCTGATTGATGTCCTGATTGCGCATAACCTTTCTGATGGTCCACCACAAAATCTTCATGTCCAGCATAAAGCTGACATGATCGACATAGTAGGTGTCCCAGTAGAATTTTTCTTCCCACTTGATGGAATTGCGACCATTCACCTGTGCCATGCCGGTGATACCAGGTTTGACATCGTGACGACGCGCCTGATCCGCCGTATAAAGCGGCAGATAATCCACCTGCAATGGACGCGGCCCAATGAGGCTAATTTGACCGCGAATCACGTTGAGAAGCTGAGGAAGCTCATTAAGGCTGGTTCGACGCATAAAAAGACCAAACGATGTGAGGCGCTCTTCATCAGGCAGCAGTGTGCCGTTCAAGTCACGGTCTTCCGTCATTGTGCGGAACTTATAAATTTTGACGCTCTTGCCTTTATAGCCTGCCCGGTTCTGGCTGAACAAGACAGGTGATTCCATATTCGTACGCACTAATATTGCAATAACAATCAGTAAAGGAAGTACAAGAATAAAAAGAATCAAACCAACGATACGATCCATTAATGGTTTAAAAAGGGTTGGATATAAACGAACTTGTGGTTGTTTTTCGTTATATAAGACGTTTTGCATAATGGCGTTCCCCCGGTCGTTATGCCGTCTTTGAAGATAGATTTATAATGGGACTAGATTTAATCCCATTTTCATCGCGATTTTACAAGCATACAACACTTTTTGTTAAAACGCTGTTACAAGCGGAAGTTTTTTGTAAAGTTTCACCATATATTTATATTGTTTATGCAGTTTATATAGGGAGTGTTGGTGATTTGGCTTATTTGGCCAATAGACCAAATCGTTGGTATTTTTGTAACATGGCAGAATATAAACGAGTTAATCGACACCCGCTTTTTGCTCTACAGGCCCACCATAGAGCAAATCTTCCAGGGCATGATGACGATCAACCCCATTAATAATCAGTTCATCCAACCATGTAACGAATTGATCGTTATTGATGATCTCGTTATAAGGCTCCAACTGAACTATACCAGGATGTAATGTCTCTCGTTCCTGCTCCACATGTTCATCATACAACTGCTCTGGCATCTTCTCACCTTCGCGGATGCCAGAGAATTGAATCGGGATGTCGATGTGGGGACGCATCCCTCTCATGCGGATCATGCGCTCTGCAAGTTCCAGAATACTGACGGTCTCCCCCATGCGAATCAGGAAGGTTTCCCCGCCCTTTGTGAGACACGCAGCATGGATGATGAGATTCGCCGCTTCAGGGATACTCATAAAGTAGCGTGTCATGTCAGGATGCGTCACCGTAATCGGGCCGCCCTGATCGATCTGCCGTGTGAAGGTTGGAATCACACTTCCTCGGCTGCCAAGCACGTTGCCAAAGCGCACACTCGTAAACAGAGTCTTGTTATGGGGCTGACGTGCCAACCATCTCACGACAAGTTCACACACACGCTTGCTGGCTCCCATCACACTGGATGGATTGACAGCCTTATCAGTGGAGACGAGCACAAACCGTTCGACACCGTACTGCTGGCTCAGGCTTGCGACATTGCGCGTACCCCGGATATTGACCTTGACTGCCGCATTCGGATATTTTTCCATCAGCGGGACGTGTTTATAAGCCGCCGCATGGAAGACAACCTGAGGTTGATCTTCCTCAAAGATCTCTGCCAGCAGATCATGATCAGTGACATCCATCAGCACCTGGACAATCTCAAGTTTGGGATGCAAGGCTTGCAGATCCACAGCCAGATCATGCAGGCCACTTTCATTGTTATCGACCAGAATGAGTTTGATAGGATCGCGCAGCGGAGCCTGGCGGCTGAGTTCCGAACCAATTGATCCAGCGGCTCCAGTGATCATAATGATCCGATTTTCGACGGGTGTCAGGCTCACATCTTTATGCGTGGAGATCACGCTGCGGCCAATGAGGTCTTCCGGGCGTACAGGGCGAAGAAGTTCAGTGGTTTGCATCTGCTTCATGGAGGCCAGCAGATCCGGCACGACCTTGATGCGGGCTGGTGTCTGTTCACACACTTCCAGAATACGGCGGAAGGATTGGCCAGAAATGTTATGAATGGCAACGGCAATTACATCAATATGATAGTCTTCCACAATCTTCGGAATATCATCTGTTTTGCCAAGCACAGGATGCTCTTCCAGGAACAAACCCTGTTTCTGTGGATCGTCATCGACAAAGCCGATGACAGCCACTTTGAAGTGTTTGCCCATGCGATGCATGTTCGCAGCTAAATCCTGCCCAGAGAAGCCCGCCCCTACAATGAGGATACGTTCAGTGATATTTTTTTCATTCGGGTACTGCCCCGTCGTCACGGCCCGCCAGCGCCACAGCGCTCCAGTAAGCACACGCGAGCGAAACCGAATGGCCACCGAAGACGCAAAGATGAGGAACTGCGCCAGCATCACAACCGATAAAGGCATAGGACGCAGTTCAATCATGTAAGCCACTATAAACGTGAACAGCGTAGTTATTATCCAGGCGCGCACCAATACATTAATACTCAAGCCGCTGGTGTGTGACCAAATGCGATGATACACACCCGTCAGATACATCACCCCAATCGTGACAATAATTGCAATGGCAATGAAAGACAGCCGCTGACTTTGTATTTGAATGCGAAACAAATCACGTTCAAACAATGCCAGAAAATATGCTAGCACTACAACAAAAGCGTCCTGTATCATGCCAGGTAAGACATGACGCTGGATATGACCCTCTGGGAATGGAGGTGGGAACAGAAAAAAGCGACGATTTTGAAGATATCTTGTTTTCATATGATAACCTTAAACACAGGGTAATAAGACATGTCGCATGTGGCACCCGATTCAAGCCTGTTGCAAACATGCAGGTTCATATTTTACGATCATAAGAATCGTACTTTCTTAAAGAGATCATAGTTAGAAAAA
>Ga0105046_10016260_pt1 | contig 11427 bp, 12 predicted proteins | sample MAT03_FD_78385 | JGI IMG/M metagenome (GOLD analysis project Ga0105046, IMG submission 78385) | Freshwater microbial communities from Lake Fryxell liftoff mats and glacier meltwater in Antarctica - MAT-03 (megahit assembly) | ecosystem: Environmental > Aquatic > Freshwater > Ice > Liftoff...
CGCCTTCCCAGCAACCGGATTATCCGGGCCGGCAAACCGTGCCCAAGGGCCGGTAAAACTACGTCGGGTTGACCTCCAAACGTTCCCTGGCCTCACCTCAACCCACCATTTCGGCGCATCGTGCCACCCCGCCAGCACCCTGGTTGCCCCAGTCTTGGCGGCTTTCCATTCGTTAACCGGACTTTGTCAATCGCCCTGCCGCGACGGCCGCGGATTGCCTTCCCGCACTTGCCAACTTCACGGCTCCTGACCCAGGCTGTCAGCAGATCGTGACCGGCGCCGTCGTCATAACTCCGGCCGGTCATCAGGCGAGTTTCTCACCATGCTCCCACCCACTCCCCGCCGCGCCTCCGCGGTCGCCGGCGCCATCACCCGATTCACTCGGGTGGGATGGCTGGGCTTGCTGATGCTTTCCCTGCCGGGGGATCTGCCCGCTGGGGACGAGGAGGTGGGTGGACCAAGGCCGGCCAGCGGGACCGAGTCGCGGACCTGGGCTGAGGCCCTCGAGAACCTGGGGCGATTGCACCACGAACCCGATCATCCCTGGGTGCAGGAGGCCTGGTTTCTGGGGCGCTACCACGGCCAGTACCATTGGGCCGACGGCAGTGCGGGCGCGGACCAAGGCTGGGAGGACCGCCGGTTCCGGCTCGGCGGGCAGGCGCAGTTGTTCGAGCACCTCACGGTCCATGCCCAGATGGTCAGCGGAAGCGACTTCGATCCGTTTTACAACGGCTTTACCGAGCTCTGGGCCTCCTGGGCCTTCGTGCCATCGGCGGCCCTGACGGTGGGTCAGCAGAAACATCGCTTCACCCACGACCGCACGGTGTCGAGCCGGTACCTGAACACCATTGAGCGCAGCCTGCTGGTGAACCTGTTCGGCGCCGACTACACCCCGGCGGTGACGCTGTCGGGGCGATCCGGACGTTTCAGCTACTACACCGGCGGGTTTTCCAACGCGACCGGGCCGGACATGGGTGAGGCCTTCACAAAGCTCGACTCAGGATATTCGTTCCTGGCTTCCATGACCTATGATCTGGGGGAAAGCCTGGGCACCGAGGCGGCGCATGTGAACGTCGGCTACCTGCACAGCGAGGCGAACGAGAAGGCGACCAACCTGAACCGTTACCGCGACGGCCTCTCGTCGGCCTTGATCCTGACCCAGGGGCCGGTGTCCTTGGTGATCGAAGGAGTGGCCGGCTTGGGGAGCGATTCAGGAAGCGCCTGGCAACTCAACCTCCAGCCCGGCTGGTTCCTCACCCGGAACCTCCAACTCGTCGGCCGCTATCAACTGGCGGGTTCCGACAACGGGCACGGTCTCCGCGCCCAGCGGCGGTACGAACTCCCCGCGGGCCTCACCACGGGCGATCTGTACCAGGCGGCCTATCTCGGCCTGGATTATTACGTCGCCGGACATCGCGCGAAACTCATGGCCGGCGCGGAATACTCCACCTTGGGAGGGGAGGAGTTGTGCACCCTGTTCACCGCGGTGCGGGTGTTCTGGGGACCCCATTCCCGCGGACCCTTCCCCATGGGCCAACTCCTGGAACCGGACTGAACCGACCCGTCCGTCGTCCGCCGTGCGCCGCGCGGACCAAGCCGTCCGCGCGGATCGCGCCGGGCGCACGCCTCCCGCGGTTTACCGGCGTTCCGCCCGGCGTCCTCGGGCTCCTTCAATGCTCCTCCCCCTGGACCGAGGAAGCGACTGGAAGGTCCGGGCGGCCGGGGCAATCCTTCGGCGCATGGAAACCTCCGTGCGTTCCCCGCGGGTCGCCACCGCCCTCGCGGCGGTGCTCGTGCTCCAGCTCGCGGTCCCGACGGCCCTTTCCGCCCCCTCCCCCACCCCCGTGACCGCCACCGACACCCCCAACCCCCTGCTCGTCGAGAGCGATCTTCCGTTCGGATATCCCCGGTTTGACCGGATCCGAGCCGAGCACTTCCGGCCCGCCTACGACAGCGCGATGGCCGCGGAACTGCGGTAAGTCGAGGCCATCGCCAGCCAACCTGCCGATCCCTCGTTCGAGAACACCGTCGTCGCCATCGAACGGTCAGGTCTCCAGCTCGCGACCGTGGAACGGGTCTTCGCGAACCTGAACGGCACCATCACCAGTCCCGCCCTGCAGGCGATCGAGCAGGAGATGGCCCCCCGGCTGGCCGCCCATCGGGACACGATCCTGCTTCATCCGGGGCTGTTCGCCCGCGTCGCGAAGGTCCATGACCAGCGGCAACAACTCGGCCTCGACCCCGAGTCCGTGCGGCTGGTCGAACGGACCCACGAAGACTTCCTCCGGGCGGGGGCACGGCTGAGCGATGACGACAAGAACCGGCTCCTGACGATCCACGCGTAGATCGTCGTCCTCCACACCCGCTTCGCCCAGAATGTCCTGAAGGAACGGAACGCCCGGGCGGTGGTGGTCGGGGACCCGGTCTCGCTGGCCGGATTGACGGAGGCCGAGATCGCCGCCGCCGCCGCCGCGAAGGCGGCGGGTCACGACGCGAAACACCTGCTGCCGCTGCTCAACACCACCGGGCAACCGGCGCTCGCCTCCCTGCGCGACCGCGCGCTGCGGCAGCGGCTCCTCGAAGCCTCGATGCGCCGCGGCAGCCAGGGCGGGGACTACGACAACCGCGGGGTGGTCGCCCGGCTCGCGCGCCTGCGCGCGGAACGGGCCCGACTGCTCGGTTACTCCACCCACGCCGCCTACCAACTCGAGGACCAGACCGCGAAGGAGGTCGGCACGGTCAACGCCCCCCTCGCCCGGCTGGCGAAACCCGCGGTCGCCAACGCCCGGCGCGAAGCCGCCGCCATGCAGGCGCTCATCAACGAGGCGAAAGCGGATTTCCCCCTCGCCGCGCACGACTGGGATTTCTACGCGGAAAAGGTCCGCCAGAGTCGCTACGCCTTCGACGAATCCCAGCTCCGGCCGTACTTCCAGCACGGGCAATGGGGTCAGATCTAAATGTTGGACGTTCTATTCTCGGCCCCCGCTCGGACGGGTGGCGGAGCTCCCGTGCGGGGGGAGTTTCGACCGCAAATAATCAACACTTTAAATCTGACCCTTCGGGAGAGCCTATGGGGTCCTGGAGAGCCTATGGGGTCAGACACGGACATTCGACATTTGAACGGGGATTGCCACCTGCCCTGATCTGCCATTTGCCGCCCTTTGTCGCCTTTGAACGCTGGATTCCGGTCACTCCCGTGAGGCGGTCCAGGGTGTTGTCCCTCACGCCGCGTTCTTCTCGCGGTGCTGGGCTAGCAACGCCTAAATCACTTCGATGATCTTCTCCTGCTGACGCCGTGGAAGTCGGCCAGTGGCTTCGAACACTTCCTGCAGCCGGCCCTTGGCGGCGGGGCGTCTGGTTTTCGGGGTCTGCGTGCCCAGCAGCCCGTCGACGCTGACTCCGAGGGCGCTGGCCAAGGGCACCAGCACGTCGCCCCGCGGTGGTTTCTCCGAGCGTTCCCAGAACGCAATGTTGGACTGGGGAACGCCCAGCTTCCCGGCGAGCTGAACCTGAGTCAGCCCTGCGAACTCACGCAGAGCGGCCAGATGCTGGCCATAGGGTGGGCGTTCGCGTTGCGTAGGTCTTCCGATGCGCCCGGAGAATAGCCCGTGGACTGATAAAACGGCTTGCAAGATAGCAGTATGCTGGGAATTAGCGGGCGTGTCCGCAACGCCGATCTCCGGCTTGACGCCTCTTCCGCCCGTCCTTCTTCCCCCTCCCGACCTCGACGAAGCCCGCATCGGGTGCTGCGAGTATCCCCACTTCCCTTGGAATAACTGGGAACGTTGGGCCGTGGCGTCCGGGTTGGCTCCCGATCTGGCGGGGTTGGGCGGGTTGGTGGTTCGTGAAGCCTACAACCACGGGTGGCCGGAGCACTTGTGCAGGTTGGCCGGCTGGCATGACGACGGCCGCGAGTTGCTGGCCTTCGGGCTGCGCTCCCCCGAGGTCGCGCGCCGGCATTGGGAAATCCTCCTGCGCACCGACGGCCTCCGGGGGGACAACCCGCCGGGAAGCACGGACTGGCGGTGGGAGTATCTCCGGCCCGATGCCGAGGCTCTCCTTGCCGAGCTCGAATCCCAACCCTGACTTCCATGGCCCGTCTCATCCCCGAAGCCGACATCGAGCGCGTGAAGCGCGAGACCGACCTGGTGGCCCTGATCTGGAGCCGGGGCATCGAGTTGCGCCAGCATGGTTCCAAGGACTTGATCGGCCGGTGCCCGTTCCACGCCGACGGCGAGACGCCGAACCTGATCGTCAGCCCGGACAAGGGTCTCTGGCATTGCATGGCCTGCGGGAAGGCCGGTAACGCGATCCAGTTCGTCGCCCAGCACGACGGCATGAGCTTCCGCCACGCCTTCGAAGTGCTGGCGCACGGCCAAGGTGCTGCCTTCGCGGCGCGATCCCCCATTCAGACCAACACGGTGCCGCGGCTCCCTTGTCCGCTCGATCCCACGGCCGACGACGCCACCTTGTTCAGCCAGGTGGTGGCCTATTACCACGGGCGGCTCCAATCCACGCCGGCGGCCCGGGAGTATCTGGCATCCAGAGGCCTCGATGATCCGGAAACCATCGCCCGCTTTCAGATCGGCTTTGCCGACCGTTCCCTCGGTCTGCGGCTTCCCTACCGGAACCGGGACGATGGGGAGACCCTGCGGCAGCGGTTGCAGCAGTTGGGGCTGTGGCGGGAATCCGGCCACGAACACTACAACGGTTGTGTCGTCGTCCCGTTCCACGACGCGGCGGGTAATCCGGTGAGCCTCTACGGCCGCCGGCTCACCCCGGGGGTGCTCCGGCACCTGTACCCGCCGGGGCCGCATCGGGGGCTGTTCAACCGGGAAGCCTTCGAGAATGACGAAGTGATCCTGTGCGAGGCGGTGTTGGATGCCCTGACGTTTTGTCGGCACGGGTTCCGGAACGTGTCGGCGCTCTTCGGAACGGAGGGGCTGACGGATGAACTGTGGGAGGCGTTGCAGCGGGTGAAGCGGGTACGCCTGGCGTACGACGCCGACGAAGCCGGGGAACGGGCGGCGGAACGCGATGCGGAGCGATTGCGAGGAGTCGGCATCGAGGTCTTCCGGATCAAGTTCCCGTGGGGCATGGACGCCAACGAGTACGCGAGGAAGGTGCAACCCGGCCGGCAGTCGTTGGCCTTGCTGGTGAACTCTGCCATTTGGTTGGGGGAGCCCAGAGCCATTGCGCCTTCGGCGCCCCAGCCGAGGCCTGGACTCAATGCAGCTGCGCCGCTTCTGCATGAAGCCATGGTCGTCGACGACATCACCGGCGAGTCCCTCCCAGCCGTGTCCCATGAATCCCTCACGACCGGCATGGGTTGGGCTCCGGCCCCGTTCGTTCCGGCTCCCGATGCCGAGGTTGTCGCGCAGGCGGCCGCTTCTTCTTCTTTAGCTGCCAGTGTTAGCAGCTTACCCGAAGACGCGGCTAAAGTGGAAAAGGCGGTGGCTCCCGTGGCGGGTCTGGTGGTTCCACCCGTGCCACCGGCCCGTGCGGTGTTGGAATGCCGCGGGGACGCGTGGTTGCTTGATCTCGACGGCCGCGAGTACCGGGTGGCCGGTCTCGAGAAAACCGTGGGCACCGACGCTCTGAAGGTGACCCTGCGCCTGCGCGTCACCACGGCCGGACGGGAGGACCGCTTTCATCTCGACCAGGTCGACCTCACCCGGGACCAGCAACGACGCCGGTTCATCGACCGGGCTTCCCAGGAAACCGGACTTCTGCCCGAGCTGCTCAAGCGCGATCTCGGCCGGCTCTTGCTCGCCGTCGAAGCGTTCCAGGGCGATCTCGCCAAGCCCGCCGACGCGGCGCCCCTGGTCACGCTCAGTCCCGAGGAACGGGAGGAAGCCATCGCCTGGCTGCGGGCTCCCGATCTCGTCGGCCGCTTGCGCGAGGCGTTTCACAAGGCCGGCATCGTGGGCGAGGAGAACAACGCCCTCGTGGCGTACCTGGCCGGGGTCTCCCGCAAACTCGACCGGCCGTTGGCGATCATCGTGCAGAGCGCCAGTGCCGCCGGCACCTTTAGCCGGAAGGAACTGCGGGAGGCCTGCGGGTGGAGCCTGACCCAAGTCACCGTTCACCTCGAACGACTGGTGGCCCTCGAATACCTGGCCGTGCGCCACGGCCGCATGGGCAGCGCCTTCGTGTACGAACTGCTCTTCGATCCCGAAACCCCCGAAGCCGTCGCGCACGTTGGGTTGATCGAAATCGAGCGCCTGCGGCACGAGTACAAAACCAACCTCACGGAGTTGAAGGCGGGGGTGTCGGGGCGAAATGGCGACCTGTCGGGAGGTGACGCGACGGGGCCGTTACCACCAAGCGCCGCCAGTGCAGAGCTTTGGGCTGAACCTCACGGGGTAACGGGTTCGCACATTAGGGGACTCGCCGTCCCGGCCACTTCGTAAGCACACCGGTCGCACGTACTTCGCGGCCTTCCTCCGACAACCACCAACCAACCACCGAGAACTATGCCCGCCCCCAAAGGCATCGAACCCGTCGCGAAACTCGCCCGCAGCGCGAAATCACGACGGGGCGGCAACGTCGCCGTTCGCCAGGACTTTGACCGGCAGGCCCCGGACTCGCTGGCCGTCTGGCGCGACACCTACCTGGAGACCCTCGGCGCCCGCAATTACGCCGAACAGACCCGCGAAGGCCGCAACAACGCTCTCCACCACTTCCTCGCCTGGGCCGCCGAACGCGATCTCACCCGGACCGGCGACATCACCCGGCCCATCCTCGAAGCCTACCAGCGCTGGCTCTGGAAACTGGTCCGCCCCGGCGGCCAGCGCCTGGGTTGGAGCACCCAACGCAACCGGCTCTGCATCCTGAAGGACTGGTTCCGGTGGCTGACCCGTCAAAATGTCATCCTCCACAATCCCGCCAGCGAACTCGAACTCCCCCGATCCGAGAAGCGCTTGCCCAGCGGCGCCCTCACCCTGGCCCAGGTCGACGCTTTGCTCGCGATCCCGAACGCCCTCGATCCCCTCGGCGTGCGTGATCGGACGATGCTCGAGGTCTTCTACTCGACCGGCCTGCGCCGGTTCGAACTCTGCCGCCTCGATCTCGCCGACTTCCACGCCGCCCGGCGCACGCTCACCGTGCGACGCGGCAAAGGGCACAAGGACCGCTTGGTTCCGGTGGGCGCCCGGGCCATTCACTGGCTGGAGCGTTACCTTGCCGAGGTCCGGCCCCGGCTCTGCCTCGACACGCGCGAAACGGCCCTGTTCCTCACCGGCTACGGTGGGCCGTTCAACCCGGACGTCCTAAGCCGCATGGTGCGCGACTGGATGAAATCCCTCGGAATCAAGGGCAGTTGCCATCTGCTGCGTCCCACCTGCGCCACCCACATGCTCGAAGGCGGCGCCGACATCCGCTTCATCCAGCAGCTCCTCGGCCACGCCAAACTCGATACCACCGCCCTCTACGCCGAGGTCTCCATCCTCCAACTCCAGGAAGTCCACTCCCGCTGCCATCCCTTGGCGAGGTTGCCGGCATCCACCCTCACCGGTACCGTGCCGACGTGATCGCCACTGTCGTCAAAAAGGTCGTCGTGAACGAACAGGGCACGCCTGTGGAAGTGATCCTTTCATGGAAGACCTTCCAGGAAATCGCCGAAGCGATGGGCTGGGATCTCGATGCGACCGCCAAAGGTGATCTGCGCCAAACCCGCCGTGACCTGGCCAAGGGCAACCGCAAGGCCTTCGTGCCGCTCTCCGCGCTCTGATGTTCGAGGTCATCCTGCACCGGCGCGCGGCGCGCTACTTCCAGCGACTGGACCCGAAGCTTCAAGGCCAGTTGCGCACCAAGTTCGAAGCCCTCGGACGCGATCCCTTGGGGCAACCCCGAATCAAACCGATGGCCGGCGAGTGGGACGGTTTTCATCGGCTTCGCCACGGCAGCCTCCGCGTCATCTTCACGGTCGATCTGGCCGCCCGAACCGTCGTCATCGCGCACATCGGACCCCGGGGCGACATCTACAAGTAGGCCGGAAACCGGCTTCCGTTCAGGCGCCGAGGCGCTACGGTTCGGAGCCGTGGAAACCAGCCTCAGCTGCTTCCCTCTTTTAGCCGCCCGGCCGCTCTCCTAAGCTGCCCGGGCACCCCGCATCTTCGCGCCGAAGAAGGCGACCTCCCCCCTCAAAACTCGCGTCGGGGGGTCTCGGGGTTGCCCATCGGGTCGCAGTTCCCGGAGGCGCTTTCGAAGTCACGAAACCGCAACGGGTTGCCGCCGGTACGGCTACAAAACCGTGTTGGGTCGGAGTAGTTGGCCAAATAGAGATCCTATCGGGGAAAAGGGAGGGGCGAATCTTTACAGGTTCGTCGGAAATTCGCCGTCTGGCTTCGTGGATATCTTTGGATTGGAGTTTGCCTATGTAACCCAGGAAATAGCTCCGTTTACTCAGCATTATTACCATGGTGGTGGCACGTCATTCAATCTTGTCACAGAGGGCTATCAGGCTTCTATCGACAAGGTTTTCGCATCGGAGATCGCTGCTTGGAAGTTGCGCGCTCAGTCGGCTGCTCTGGTTGAGGCTCAGCGTTTGGTCGCACAGTGCAAATCAAGTGGCGATAGCCTCCATCGAAATCGGATATCGTCATTGGGCAATATTATCACTGTCGATGCCACCTGGAGGTCGATAGGTCTTGGGTTTGTATTAGGCTAAACTCCATTGCTACGTGGCTACGATATCGAGATCGATGTAAGTTGTTGCTTATGTTCGTACAATTACTCTGGCGATCTGTTCTTCGGAATTCGCGACTGGTTTAGGGACCCGTTGGATATTCAGCAATTGACCGGAATCCGTTTTGAGCCTGGTGGCACCCCGTATCGAATTCTGGCCGATTCGTCGCTTGGGATTTCCGGGAAAGGAAACGTCGTAAATTGCCGATGAAAACAAGGTTCACTGCAGGAGTATTTGCACTCGCTTTTGTAATCGTCGGGTGTAGGCGGGACGCACCCTACACAGCACTAAAGAGCCTTGGTGGTGGGATTATTTATGAGAGGCTTGATGACATTACCAATGGTCCCCGGGTTCTAACGCAAGTCGATACTCGAACTGGCGCGGGCAAGACAATTGTCATTCCCGGGGACGTACTGTGGTGTGATAAGCGCGGTTCTTGGATAGTTGGAGAAAAGGCGGCATCGCCTTGTCCCGCGCACTGGATGGATGCCAACTGGGATCGCGTTGGATTCTTTATTCTCGATCCTTCCGCCATAAACCGCGACGCAACATCCGATGATGAGATGATGGGGCGGGCAGTGAAGTGGATCGACGCAAAAGAGGACTTCGAGAAGGCAGTGGGAGCACTTCCGCTGCGAAACTAATATTCACGAGATCACAAGGTTCGGGAAGATTGCAATCCGTGTCCGAGGCAGATGGTCGGCTGTATTCCTGGGGCAGGCTGTGACGCCGGCCCCACCGGCTTGTCCGAACACACCTTCCCATTCAAGCTCCCCACGCTGACCCCGGCGCCCGCGCTGGCGCGCGGGACGCCGGGGGCCGCAGTGGGGACCCCCTGTGAGTTTCATCCTGCGACCGGATCGCCGTAACGGTCGGGAGTCGCGGGTTTTGAGCACGCAAGCCGCCCACGCCGTCCCGTGGCCTCTTCCCGGCCGTCAGACCGACTTCGTTTGCAGGCAGCTTCTCCATGATTCACCGGTTGGAGGAGAGCATCGCTCCCCTTTTTGTCGTCGTTCGGATGGCCAGTCTCCCGGTGCCCGGGAGCGAAGCCGTCGCACGTTGCCTTGGGCTGCCCTGTCTTTACGGTCCCCCGCAGTTTGCCTTACCCTCCGGAGTCCGACAGATACAGCCGCCGGTGGTCGCGGTCGATCAGGCGCCGCAAACGGCACGCGAGCGATTTCGACACAATCGAGGGTTGCTTCCGCAAGGAAGGCTCAACTCGACCGCCGTCACCATCGCGGCACTCCGGTCCCATCGTTCGGGTCCCGGGAGTTCAACTCGAACATCCCCTGACGCCGAAGTTGCTGGCGTCCACCCTCACCGGTACCGTGCCGACGTGATCGCCGCTGTCGCCAAGAAGGTTGTCGTGAACGAACAGGGCACGCCTGTGGAAGTGATCCTCTCGTGGAAGACCTTCCAGGAGATCGCCGAAGCGATGGGTTGGGATCTCGATGCGACCGCAAAGGGTGATCTGCGCAAGACCCGCCGTGATCTGGCCAAGGGCAACCGCAAGGCTTTCGTACCCCTTTCCGCGCTCTGATGTTCGAGGTCATCCTGCACCGGCGAGCGGCGCGCTACTTCCATCGACTGGAACCGAAGGTCCAGGGTCAGTTGCGCACCAAGTTCGAAACCCTCGGACGCGATCCCTTGGGCAACCCGGAATCAAACCGATGGCCGGCAAGTGGGACGGATTTCATCGGCTTCGCCACGGCAGCCTGCGCGTCATCTTCACGGTCGATCTGACCGCACGGACCGTCGTCATCGCGCACATCGGACCCCGGGGCGACATCTACAAGTAGGCCGGAAACCGGCTTCCGTTCGGGCGCCGAGCCGCTACGGTTCGGAGCCGTGGAATCCGCCGTCCACCGCTGCTTCCCTCTTTTAGCCGCCCGGCTGCTCTCCTCAACTGCCATGGCACCCCGTATTGTCGCGCCGAAAAAGGCGACCTCCCCCCTTAAAACTCGCGTCGGAGGGTCTCGGGGTTGCCCATCGGGTCGCAGTTCACGGAGGCGCCTTCGAAGCCACGGAATCGCAACGGGTTGCCGCCGGTACGGCTACAAAACCGTGTTGGGTCGGAGTGTTTGGCCAAATAGAGATTCCATCGAAGAACAGGGAGGAATCAATCTCTACGCCTTTGCACGAAACAACGCGGTAGGTTTCTGGGATGTTTGGGGCGCTTCACGTTTACGCCGTTAACGTAACAGCAAAATCTTGGATTGCCGAACCCATCACCGCGGGTCTGGTGACCGGGATGAATCTGGGTAACTAGAGCCTGTCCCAGAACTCCGGGTTTCATAACTCAGTGAATTCACCGGCAATATTCGCCGCTGCAGCGTAAGAAAAAGTTATTGTTCTTGTGGCTTCTGAGTCTATTTCCAGCTCCTACACCCTGCATGTTGTGGTTTTTGGGATTGTGTCTCGACAATTCTCCCATTTCTATTTCTTCTTCACTTGTCCTACTGAATCAGGCTGCCTCTCGGAGCGCTTCGTCCCTGTCCTCGACACTCTCAAGTCGCGCCACCACCCAGATGTTGTGCGCCAACACGCTCCAACTCACTGTAAGTGCGCGGTGCTCGTAGCCCTTCGTCAGCATCGGTCCTCCGAAAAAGTCGTTTTTCAGGATCGCAATGCGAGCCTCCGTCTGCGAACGCCGGCGCTGCATATCTCCAAATTGCTTCCCGTGCCGCCGGCGTTTGAGTTCCTCCGCCCCACGCGGGCACAGCGCATTGAACATCTGC
>Ga0105046_10016261_pt1 | contig 11427 bp, 6 predicted proteins | sample MAT03_FD_78385 | JGI IMG/M metagenome (GOLD analysis project Ga0105046, IMG submission 78385) | Freshwater microbial communities from Lake Fryxell liftoff mats and glacier meltwater in Antarctica - MAT-03 (megahit assembly) | ecosystem: Environmental > Aquatic > Freshwater > Ice > Liftoff...
GCCCCGACGGCGCGGGGGCGTGTTCTCGCGCCGCGCGGGCGCGGGCCGCGCACGAATGGCCGCTTCCACGCCTTGATATGAAGAGTGCGCGCAGATTGAAAGAAGATAGAGCGTGGCACGGCGACCGCGCGTCGCCGCGGCGTTCACAGGGAATTAGCGCAACACCCTCATCGATCTGAACGCACCGCCGACGGCGCAGAGCTAACTTCTCTGGTCGTGGCCGTCGTGGTCTGCGGCGTGCTCATCGGGCGTGCGGGGGAATCAACGATCATGCGGATCATGCGACGGACGTGCGGCGATCTCTCACCGGCGGGCCTGGGGCCGCGCGCCGGATTCACCCTCATCGAGCTGCTGGTCGTCATCGCGGTCATCGCGCTGCTCATCGGCATCCTGCTCCCGTCCCTGGGCGGAGCGCGGGCCGAAGGCCGCGCGATCAAGTGCGCGGCGGGCGTCCGGAGCGTGGCGCAGGCGGTCATCGCCTACACCTCCGACAGCAAGTCCTTCTTCCCCCCGGCCTATGTCTACGGCGCGACCCCCGAGGGGATGGAGTGGAAGCCCGAGCAGCAGACCGCCAGCGACGAGACCGGCAACGGCTACGTCCACTGGTCGTGGGCCCTCTTCTCCGGCGGGTTCACCTCCGACAGTTCCTTCCGCTGCCCCACCGTGTACAACGGCGGTGCCCCCGCCACCAACGCGGGCGGGGACCTCAACGACTGGGAGTCCGAGTGGCAGGTCTCCGACAGCGGCGGCGCCCCTGGGCAGAAGAACCCCGTCGACCGCCAGGTCAAGCGATTGGCGTACACCGGCAACGCGGCGATCTTCCCCCGCAACAAGTTCGTCAAGAACGGCAACGACCGCACCAACCGCCTCGTCAACACCTCCGCCGTCGACGGCTCGACCAAGGGCGGCACCGGCACCATCCTCGTCACCGAGTTCCTCGACAAGGACCGCTGGAAGTCCATCGCCAACGTCGACGACAAGAGCAAGAGCCACCGCCCCGTGACGCCCTTCGTCGGCGGCTCGTCCGGCGCCGATGTTTACAAGGAGCCCGAGTTCGGCGGCGGGCAGGCCCGCTTCTTCTACCCGAAGGTCGACCTGCTCAAGCCCAAGAACCAGGTCGGGGCCTACGCCATCGAGGACGTCGACACCACCCTGAACGCGGTGGGCCGCCACCACCCCGGCGGGGACGACCTGGGCGGCAGCGCCAACTTCGCCTTCGTCGACGGGCACGTCGAGCGGTCGACCATCAAGAAGACGGTCGAGGAGCGCAAGTGGGGCGACGGCTTCTTCAGCCTCAGCGGCGGCAACATCAAGGTCGACATCCGGCCGGAGCCCAAGTAGCCCACGCGGGGCAACGAGGAGTCCGGCCGTCTTCGGTCCGCCATCGGGACCGCGTTCGGTTCGAGGTTTCGTGAGGCCGGCGCGGGGCGCCGGCGGCCAGAGCATCGATCCAGGATGGAACGTGCGTGCGTGATCGGCCCGCCGGGGCGCGTCGTCCCGGGGTGCGCGATCGATCTGCGCCGACCTTCGCCGCCCGGTTGGGCGCCGGGGACGAGGGGCGGCGATTCGTGTCGGTGAACACCGTGAGCAAAGAGAGATCATCCATGAAGAACGTGAACGAGCGGAAGCTCCTCCTCCTGGCCGCCTGCGGCCTGGCCTGCGGCCTCGCCACCGTGGCGCAGGCGCAGCCCTACTACATCAACATCACGGGCGCGACCCTTCAGGAAAACTTCCTGAAGAGCCCCTCCTCCACCCGCGACTACATCAACGTTGACAACGACGCTTTCTCGGGCTCCGGCGGCACGGGCAACGAGCAGCTCGCCGGCAACAGCAACCCCGCCGACTTCGGCGCCTCCAACTACTGGTTCATCCAGTACCGTGCGACCGGCTCCGTCAACGGACTCCGCGAGCTCCTGGACTTCGGCACCAGCTACCTCACCACCGCCGACGGCGTCGACCTCAAGTCCGCCGACGCCACCCTCATCTTCTTCAACCGCGCCCAGTTCTTCGGCACGGGCGCCACCGCCCCCGCCCTCTACAATTCCGCCAACCCCGGCGGCTCTCCCCTCCGCACCCTGACCGACGGTTCCTTCCTCGCCGCCCCCTACGTCGCGCCGAGCGGCCCCTCCACGGGCGCCGTGGGCATCGACATCGCCGCCCTCGACGTCCCCACCCTCTGGGCCAGCCAAGGCCCCGCCGGCACCCTCAGCGTCACCCGCACCCCCGAGGACGCCGGCTACGGCCAGTTCATCGCCGTTCCCCGGACCAAGACGGGCGGCACCGCCGGCACCGCCATCTCCCTCCCCACCCTGGGAAGCCGCAACGTCAACCTCGGCTCCCCCGACGCCAACACCGTCTACGACACCAAGACCGCCGTCACCCCCGTCGCCGCGATGACCAACCTCGGCACCGGCCTCCGTCAGACCACCGTCACCGACCTCCGCCACCTGGCCGTCACCGGCCGTCGCCTCAGCGGCGAGAACCTCGTCCAGGTCACCCGCGACGTCGGCTCGGGCACCCACAACGCCTACATGAATTCCCTGGGCCTCGACCCCAGCTCCGCCACGGGCGAGAACATCGGCAACTTCAACAACAGCGGCTCCATCGACATCCTCGGCCCGGCCTTCCTCCCCAGCAACAAGGGCGGCTCCAGCCGCATGGAAGGCACCGTCTTCAACCACCGCCTCGCCGTCGGCTACTCCGGCGCCGAGCGCGGCATCAACAGCGCCTGGCTCCCCTCCCGCGCCGAGGTGCTTGGCGTTCAGTACGACATCCGCGGCGGCACCACCTTCGCCCGCCCCACCATCGACGCCATCCTCGACAACGCCACGTACAACGGCTACATGATCAACGGCCCGGCCATCTTCGCCACCATCGGCGACCCCCTTTCCGCCCCCGTCCTCAAGGGCGGCGACGCCGGCAACACCAACCCCGACATGCGCAACGTCGAGGCCGCCGCGTACGTCAACAACGTTACCCGAAGCATCACCGCGTTCGTGGCCCTCCCCGGCGCCGACGACACCCTCTTCTCCCCCGGCGAGTACTTCGCGGCCAACTTCGTCCTCTTCCCCGCCCCCGACCGCGTGCAGTCCGACAGCGACGGCACCCTGTACATCACCAACCCCCAGGCCGACGCGGGTCTCAAGACCTTCGTCCGCAACCAGAGCGTGCTGAAGAACGCGGCCTACGCGACCTTCAACACCACCGCCGCGGGCCGCGTCCCCACCCGCACGCTGAACAACACCTACAGCGACGGCATCACCGGCACGACCAACACCTACATCCTGCAGAGCGGCGCGAGCTCGGCCGTCTACGGCAGCTCGACGTTCCCCCTCCGCAACAAGATCTCCGGCGACTTCAACGGCAACGCCGTCCGCGACGGCTCCGACATCGCCCAGCTCGTCGCCGCGTGGCGCTGGCGCAACGGCCTCAACCCCTCCTGGGCCCCCATCGCCGGCAGCGGCGACATCGTGGGCACCGCGGGCAACACGATCTGCGTCGAGATCATCGGTGACTTCGACGGCGACGGCAACTTCGGCCGGGCCTGGAACGGCTCCGCCTTCGTCCAGAACCGGGACGACGTCCGCTACTTCGCCGACGGCCTGGCCACCTACGCCGGCGCCCTGAACCGCAAGCAGGGCTTCACCGACGTCGACGTTGCCTTCGGCGGCAACTTCTTCGGCACCACGCTGGCCACCGGCGCGGCCTACACCAACGGCGCGGCCCGGGCCGACATCGCCGGCGGCAGCGCCCCCACCAAGGGCTGGGAGCCCATCGGTTCCAACGGCGTCGTCAACGCCGCGGACATCGACTACGTCTACGACCAGTTCAAGACCAACCCCGCCGTCACCGACGGCGCCGCGACCTGGTCCAACCTGGCCGAGGCCGCGACGTTCGACCTCTCCGCCGACATGACCGGCGACCTCGTCGTCGATCAGGCCGACATCAACGAGATCGTCGTCGTCATCCTCGGCACCGTCCTGGGCGACATCAACCTCGACGGCGTCCTCGACCAGGTCGACTGCGATATCGCCACCCCCAACCTCAATCTCGCGGGCACCTACGCCACGGGCGACGTCGACGGCGACGGCACCGTCACCGCCGCCGACCTGGCCATCATCTGCGGCGATACCTGCGGCGACACCGACTTCGACAACGACGGCGACGCCGCGACCGACGCCGACATCGAGGCGTTCTTCGCCGTCATCGGCGGCGTGGGCTGCCCCACGGCCTCCTGCGACTCCACCGACTTCGACGGCGACGGCGACGAGGGCACCGATGCCGACATCGAGGCCTTCTTCCGCGTCATCGGCGGCGGCGCCTGCTCGCTCTAACCCCTCCCGGGTGCCACGGGAGAGCCCGTCTTCGGGCTGATCCGTGAGGCCCCCTCCCCAACCCCACCACCCCGCGCCCCGAGGCGCGGGGTTTTTCATGCGCCGCTTCCACGCCTCTGGGCCCCCCATTCACCTAACCCATCCGTTCGAGATGAAAAACCCTTGGCGCGGTTCTGACGTATGGGTACCCTGACGAGGTATCCAAAGGGTGATCGCGGCCAGCCCGGCAGGGGAATGCCGAGCCATCCACGCCGCGACCCACCCGACGGTCCCGCGGAGGCGTTCGAGAGGTTCACATCATTCCGGATTGGGCCGCTTCCGGCCCGGTCGTCCGCGTGCCGGGCCTTCCCGCACGCCCTAGGGGTCATCATGCGCCACGAGTCGTGCCTTGCACGTTGGGTCCGTCTCTCCGCCGGGGCGGTCATCGCCGCCGCGGGTTTGGTCGGAATGGCTTCCCTCTCCCTCGCCGACGAGGTCGTCCCCCCGCGTCCCGCCGTCGGCGACGTCCGATACGGTGCCGACCGCGTCCTCGTCCGCTTCCGCGACGCCACGACGGCCGACGCCCGTGCCGCCGCCGCCGCCCGCGCCGGTGCCCTCGCCACCGTCTTCGAGTACCAGACCGTCCCCGGCCTGGTCTGCCTCCGCGTCCCGGCGGGCACGGTCGAGGCCGCCGTCGCGTCCCTCTCCGCCGAGCCCGGCGTGCTCTACGCCGAGCTCGATTACGAGGTCACCGCCGAAGCCCAGAACATCCCCTACGGCATCACCCTCCTCAACGCCCCCGCGGCGTGGTCCCTGGGCACGGGCTCGGGCGCCGTCGTCGCCGTCCTCGACACCGGCGTCGACCTCTCCCACCCCGACCTCCCCGTCCCCGTCCTCACCCAGAGCTTCATCGACGGCGAGGCCGTCGACGACCTGCACGCCCATGGCACCCACTGCTCGGGCACCGTGCTCGCTGTCGACAACACGATCGGCGTCGTCGGCGTCGCCCCCACCGCCGGGCTCATGATCGGCAAGGTCCTCTCCAACAGCGGCTCGGGCGCCACTTCCGGCGTCGCCGCGGGCGTCGATTGGGCCACCATGAACGGTGCCGACGTCATCAGCATGTCCCTCGGCGGCGGGGGCTTCTCTCAGTCCTTCTCCGACATCTGCGACGCCGCCGTCGCCGCCAACGTCCTGGTCGTCGCCGCGGCCGGGAACAGCGCCTCCAGCGAGCCGTCCTACCCCGCCTCGTACGACGCCGTCGTCTCCGTTTCGGCCATCGACTCGGGGAAGAACCCCGCCAGTTTCACCAACTTCGGCCCCACCGTCGACCTCTGCGCCCCCGGCGTCGGCGTTGAATCGACGATCCCCGTCGTCACCATCACCGCCACCTGGAACGCCGTCCCCCGCGCAGCCTCGGCCTTCAGCGGCGGCCAGGTCCGGAACGTCGCCGGCCCCGCCATCTACTGCGGCACCGGCCTCTCCGCGAGCGATTTCCCCGCCACGGTCAACGGCAAGATCGCCCACATCCGTCGCGGCGGGGGCACCTTCCGCGACAAGACCACGCGCGCTCTCGACGCCGGCGCCATCGGCGTCATCATCTCGAACAACACCAGCGGCAGCCTCTCGGGCAGCCTCAACGGCGGCTTCCCCTTCCCCGTGATCGGCATCACCCAGGCCGACGGCAACAACCTCCAGACCAACAGCGGCGTCCAGACGACCATCACCTTCGCCCAGACCGGCTCCTCCTACGCCTCCTTCAGCGGGACGTCCATGTCCTGCCCCCACGTCGCCGGCGCGGCGGCCCTCCTGTACAGCCAGTTCGGCCCCGGCGAGGTCCCCGTCGCTCTCATCCGCCAGGCCCTCGAGGAGTCCGCTGAGGACCTCGGCAACCCCGGCCGCGACGACATCTTCGGCCACGGCCTTGTGAACGCCCAGGCCGCCTATGTCCGCCTTCTCGAACTCCTTCCCCCGTCCGGCTGCGGCAGCACCGACTTCGACGGCGACGGCGACGAGGGCACCGACGCCGACATCGAGGCGTTCTTCTCGGTGATCGGCGGCGGCGCCTGCCCCACCGCCACCTGCGGCTCGGTCGACTTCGACGGCGACGGCGACGAGGGCACCGATTCCGACATCGAGGCCTTCTTCCGCGTGGTCGGCGGCGGCCCCTGCTCGCTCTGACCCCTCCCGGGTGCCACGGGTCGGCCCGTCTTCGGGCAGACCCGTGAGGCCCCCCCCGTTCACCACCGACCCCGCGCCCCTCGGCGCGGGGTCGTTTCATTCCCCCACGCCCCCTATCCTCTCCCCGTTCGCTCGGGGCGCGGCACGCTCTCTCCGAGAGCGCCCGCTGAGACGCACCCGTTGAACCTGATCCGGTTCGCACCGGCGGAGGGAAGCGAGCATGACCCCGGGTGATCTCCCGGGGGGGCGGCTTTCAGCCCGCGCGCATGCTCCGCCTTCTCCTCATCGGCGCGATCCTTTCCCGGGAGCCTTCCATGCCCGCGCCCACCACGCCCACCCTTGCCGCCCACCCCCTCCCCCTCCGCGGTGCCCACAACCCCGGCCGCACCCCCGCGACCACGCCCGGCTTCTTCGCCAACGCCCCCGACATCGGCGGCCCGCTGATGTTCTCCTGCCCCGACACCCCCAACATGCCCCAGCCCAGCGGCAAGACCGCGTGGGACTTCCTCCCCGACGGCTGGGGCACGACCAGCATCGCCGTCGACGCTCCCGCACCCGCGACGTCCCCCGCCCCCGCGACCCACCGCGCCGTTGAGTTCATCGCCGCCGACGGCCGCCGCCGCCGCGTCACGTACCCCGCCGCCTTCACCCCCATCACCCAGCTCGAGCACGCCCGCCTCGGCACCATCACGCCGCAGATGGCCCGCGTCGCCGAGCGCGAGCCGCACCTGACCGCCGCGATGGTCCGCGACGAACTGGCCGCCGGGCGCCTCGTCATCCCCGCCAACGTCAACCACCTCGCCCACCGCCTCGACCCCATGGCCATCGGCCGCGCCACCAAGACCAAGATCAACGCCAACATGGGCGCCAGCCCCGTCTCCAGCGGAACGCACGAGGAACTGGAGAAGCTCGATTGGTCCGTCCGCTGGGGCGCCGACACGGTGATGGACCTCTCCACCGGCGGCGACCTCGACGCCTGCCGCGACGCATTCTGCAAGCACTCCACCGTCCCCATCGGCACCGTCCCGATCTATTCCATGATCATCGGCCGCAAGCTCGAGGACCTCACCCCCGAGATCATCTTCGAGTCCCTGCACCACCAGGCCCGCCAAGGCGTCGACTACTTCACCATCCACGCCGGCGTGCGCCGGGCGCACCTCAAGTTCGTCAAGCAGCGCCTCATCGGCATCGTCTCCCGCGGCGGCTCGCTCCTCGCCAAGTGGATGCTCGTCCACAGCGCCGAGAACCCCATGTACGTCCACTGGGACGCCATCTGCGACATCCTCCGCCAGTACGACGTCACCTTCTCCATCGGCGACGGCCTCCGCCCCGGCGGCCTCGCCGACGCCACCGACGACGCCCAGCTCGCCGAGCTCGAGACCATCGGCGAACTCACCGAGCGCGCCTGGCGCCGCGGCGTCCAGGTCATGGTCGAGGGGCCCGGCCACGTCCCCTTCGACCAGATCGAATACAACATGAAACTCCAGCGCGCCCTCTGCCACGGCGCCCCGTTCTACGTCCTGGGCCCCCTCGTCACCGACATCTTCCCCGGGTACGACCACATCACCAGTTGCATCGGCGCCACCGCCGCGGCCTATCACGGCGCCGCCATGCTCTGCTACGTCACCCCCAAGGAGCACCTGGGCCTGCCCAAGAAGGACGACGTCAAGCAGGGGTGCATCGCCTACAAGATCGCCGCCCACGCCGCCGACATCGCCTTGGGCATCCCCGGTTCACGCGACCGCGACGACGAACTGACCAAGGCCCGCGCCGCCCTCAACTGGCAGGAGCACTTCAACCTCTCCTTCGACCCCGACACCGCCCGCGCCTATCACGACGAGGACCTCGACGTCGACACCGACTTCTGCGCCATGTGCGGCCACGACTGGTGCTCCGTCCGCATCTCCAAGGAGATCCAGGAGTTCGCCAGCGGCAAGGACGACGCCTTCGCCGAGACCAAGCCCACCCGCAGCGCCGCCCTCACCCCCGACCAGCAGGAAATCCTCACCCGCCGCGGCAACCTCAGCCCCGACGAGATCCACAAGCTCGCCACCAAGACCAAGAAGGCCGTCGGCGCCGACAAGCCCGGCGCCAAGGCCGACTGCCACAGCGACTACGTCGACCCCGACACCGCCAAGCGCGTGGTCGCTGACAAGGCCGGCGCCACCGCCGTCATCCAGCTCGACATCCGGCCGGCGCTGGGCATCGCGAAGGAAGACCGCGTCCTCTGAGACCGTCCCTCACGCCGAAGGGGTGATCGCGTGTAGCCGGGGGTGAAGGACGCGAAAGCGTCCGCACCCGCGGATCGCTCCCCCCGGGGAGCGGGCTTTCAGCCCCCCCGCCACTCCGCTCACCACTGAGCCGCCCGACGCTCGCGACACGGACCCCGACGCCACGCGCGACCGACAACCAGACACAACGCAAGCCCCGCCGTCGAACGCCAGCCCTTCGTCACCACCACACCTCGCCCTCGCCCATCCCCGTCCCCACCCCCAGCGTGCCCACCCACCCCCTGGACACGACCGAGAACCCCGTCCCGCCCCCGAGTGACCGGGATTCTCACCCCCTTTCCCGTTCTTATTGGTCGGATCCACCCCGTGAGGTAAGGTCCATCCACCGGCCCGCGACGTCCCCGACGGCCGTGCCATCCTCCGGAGTGCCCGCCATGACCATCGCCACCCGCACGACCCTGCTCGCCACCCTCGCCCTCACCCCCCTCGCCGCCGCGGTCATCATCCCGATCCCGCCCCGGAGCGCCTTCCTCCGCGCCAGCCAGGACACCGTCACCGACCCTGTCATCCTCACCCTCGCCACCCTCGGCATCGCCCCCGGCGATCTCATCCGGATCCGTGTCCAGGGCGAATTCACCTTCAACACCGCGAACGTGATCTCTCGCAACAGCGTCGCCGTCTTCTCGTCCTCCGCGACGCTCCTCGCCTCCAACCTCCAGCAGCGCGTCCCCGGCGCCATCGAGGCTGGCGTCGACTTCATCAGCGCCCCCACCTTCAACGGCGGTCTCCCCACAGACATCCCCCAGGCCTTCCGCCTTGGGGACCACAACGGCCCGCTCCCCGGCGTCGATGTCGTCGTCCCCCCCGGCGCGACCCACCTCTTCCTCAGCGTCTATGACAGCTTCTACCAGGACAACAAGGACACCGACGCCGACTTCGCCGCCGAGGTCACTCTCCTCTGCGCCGCCAACGCCTGCTGCGGCAGCACCGACTTCGACGGCGACGGAGACGAAGCCACCGACGCCGATATCGAGGCCTTCTTCGCGGCCATCGCCGGCAATCCGTGCGCCGGCTGCGGCTCGACCGACTTCGACGGGGACGGAGACGAAGCGACGGACGCCGACATCGAAGCCTTCTTCCGAGTCATCGCCGGCGGCCCCTGCATCCCCTGACCGCTGGGTGCTAAGGCCCCGGCCCCGGAGCCGTGCGCCAGACACCCGGCGCTCGCCGCTCTCCGCCGTCCCCCGGACCCTCTTTGACATCCCGACCCCGCCGCGGCACCCCCGCGCCCGGTCCCCTTCCCCACACCACCAATGTCTCACGAGAGCCGACCCGACGCGGGGTTCACCTGCATCCGTCGCAAGCAATCTGTCACATCCAACGCCTTGGGCACCGCCCACCGCAATCACTGTCCGTTCTGTCTCTGGTCCCGCCACGTCGATGATGAGCCCGGCGACCGCCGCAATCCGTGCCGCGAACCCCTCGAGCCCGTCGCCATCGAGGTCCGCCGCGACGGCGAGTGGGCCCTCGTCCACCACTGCACCGGCTGCGGCACCCTCCGCACCAACCGCATCGCCGGCGACGACCGCGAGCTCGCCCTCCTCGCCCTCGTCCTCCGCCCCGTCGCCAACCCCGCCTTTCCGCTCGACGCGTTTACCCCCGGGGCCCACCGATGACCCGCCTCACCGCGGCAGCGGCGGCGTCCCCTGCAGCCGCGCTACCACCGCATGGGCCAGCGCCGTGATCGTCAGCGGCGCCGACCCCTCTGCCTTGTTGTTCGCGATGACGTACACCGGCCGCGCCGCCCGCACCGCCGCCGCCACCAGGTCCGCCACCGCCGCCCGCGTCCGCGGGTCCGGATCCACCAGCCGGTTGAACGGCGCGTACCGGGCGCTCGCCGCGGCATAGTTGGTCCCGGCATGGAGGTTCCAGCGAATCACCGTCGCGTCCCCGCCCCCCTCCCCGACCGCCCCCAGTTGCCGCGCCAGCGGCGGCATCGTCGGGTGCACCGTCAGGCAGTGCGCCACCCGCGCCGCCCGCAGGATCCCCGCGTACCGCGCCGTCAGCAGGTCGGGGTTCCTGATCTCCACCGCGTACAGCGGCCCCCGCGGCAGCGCCAGCAGGAACCCGGCGAGCCGATCCAAGAACCCCTCGGGGCCGCGCAGCGGCCCCGAGGGATCCAGGTTCATCGGCGGGAACTGGAACAGGATCGGCCCGCACGCCCGCCCCAGCCCCGCCGCCGCCGGCCCGATCACCCGATCGATCGCGAAGTCGATATCCAGGAACAGCGGGTTCGGCTGCGTTGCGAGCGACGTGCGGCCGTGCGTGTCACCCCGGTCGTTCACCGTCGGACGCACCACCTGCTGGTTGGCCTTGAGGAGGAATCGGAAGTGCGTCGGCACCTGCGCCGCCATCTCGGCGAAGATCGACGCATCGACGGCGTCGTAGAACGCCCGGTCGATCCCGACCGTCCGGAACGCCGGGTGCGCCGAATACGCCGCCAGCCCTCGCCGAGCCAAGTCGCGCGGTTTGGGATTTCCGTCGTACACCAGCCCCCGCCACCCCGGGAACGACCAGCTCGACGTGCCCAGCCGCACCCCGGCCGGAAGCATGTCCGCCAACGAAAGATCCCCCGGGTCGTGCGTGGCCGCCACCACCACACCCTCGCCGGGCGGCCCGCCGAACAACCACTCCTGATCCCC
>Ga0105046_10016263_pt1 | contig 11425 bp, 13 predicted proteins | sample MAT03_FD_78385 | JGI IMG/M metagenome (GOLD analysis project Ga0105046, IMG submission 78385) | Freshwater microbial communities from Lake Fryxell liftoff mats and glacier meltwater in Antarctica - MAT-03 (megahit assembly) | ecosystem: Environmental > Aquatic > Freshwater > Ice > Liftoff...
CAGCCGCCCCTAAATACTTATGATTTCCGACCTCGGAGAGGTCAAAGGTTTGTAGAAATGCATCGGGTTGACATTAATTCCTGACCTCGGAGAGGTCGAACGTTTGTTTCAACGCTATTTTCTACAAACCTCTGACCTCTCCGAGGTCTTATGGCAAAAACCATTTCAAAGCGGCTGGATAGTTACAACGAAAGAAATTACCCGCAGGAATTACTTTCTTAGGAAATTACTTTTCAAAAATTACCCGCAGGAAAACAACCCGCAGGAAAATTACCCTTTCAAAAAACCACCTCTTCAGAAAAATTCCCCCCCAAGGTTGCACAGAAAAAAATAACGGCCTACTTTTGCGCTGCTTTTAGAGCATTGGGTCATGGTGTAATGGTAACACAGAAGTTTTTGGTACTTTTATTCAGGGTTCGAGTCCTTGTGACCCAACAAATTTTAAATGCAATTGTCTGATATACAGGCAATTGCATTTTTGTTTTAGGTTACTTACGTTCTGAGTGGTTGATCTGGCCTTAACACGAGGCTCATTTGCACAGAGCCGCCTAATCTGCTCGCTTCACTGCTTTTCTTTCCACTTTTTCATGCTTTGACCAACGGGATAGCCCGTGTGGCCCGACTTTTTTATACTATTCCAACATGGGGCAATTGTAGATCTGCACCTGCCTCTGAATAGATTTTAATAAAAATCGCCACATTATGAGATCAATTTGGTCAGATTTTATTGGTTTCGACCTCGTCAACATCCCAATCAAGCTGCATTCTGCTACGCAGGACAATACCCTTGATATAGCCATGGACCTGATGGATGAATACAGCGGTCCTTTCGTGGTGGATCAAAACCTGGCCGCCAAACAGCCTGCTTCAAAAAACGGCGGAAAAACAGACGTAGGAATAATAGGCATTGATACCGTCGCAAAACCGCCTGCGGCCATCGGCAGATCTGCCCCTTTAGACGGCAACCATAAATACCGTTTTCCGGAGTCCTTTTCTCCGATGCTGGCTACGCTCACAGAACCTTTTAGCCGGGAGGGCTGGCTGTACGAAATCAAGTGGGATGGCTACCGGGCGTTGGCGATGATGGACAAAAAAGCCATCAACTTGCTTTCACGCAATAAAAAGTCTTTCAACCAGAAATATCCGTCCGTATATGCCGCCGTGAAGGATTGGGGGATTCATGCCATTGTAGATGGTGAAATTGTGGCGCTGAACAAAGCCGGTAAACCCGAGTTCAACGCTTTGCAAAACTGGCAAAGCACCGATAACACTCCTATTATCTACTATGTATTCGACCTGCTTTGGCTCAATGGTCACGACCTCACTGGGCTGCCGCTGGAACAACGGCGCGATCTGCTTCGACAATGTGTGCCGAAGGACCATGACATTATTCGGTTCAGTGAAAATTTTGACACTTCCGCTACCAAATTATTAAAAGTGGTAAACAAAATGGGCTTGGAAGGCATCATCGCCAAAAAAGCGGGCAGTTTGTATTTCCCCGGCGAACGGACCAGGGAATGGGCGAAAATAAAAACCCGGCAGCGCCAGGAAGTAGTCATCGGTGGATATATCCACCTGCACGACAGTGCCAAGCCTTTCAGCACCCTGCTGGTAGGGGTGTATGAAGCGGGCAAATTCCGGTGTACAGGCAAAATCGGCACCGGATTTTCCCAGGAGGCACAGCGAGACTTGATGAGAAAGTTCAAACCCTTGATCCGGGAAACAAATCCATTCGAGGTATTGCCCAAGTTGAGCAAACCAGCCCAATTTAGGGCGCATTCGAAAGGGGGCATAGTCACTTTTGTGGAACCCAAACTGGTTTGTGAAGTCGAATACACCGCGATCACCCCGGAAGGTATTATGCATCATTCTTCTTTTGCCGGATTACGGGATGATAAACGGGCGAAAGAAGTGGTTCAGGAATTTACTGTTCCGGCAGAAGAAATTGAAACGTCAAAGCCTGCACCAAGGTGATAGTCCTTCAACTGATCTAAACAGGTGTTTTCCCTGGCCCGCATCACCTGTTCCTCTGCTTCGGTTTTGTCGCCATAACCGGCGAGGTGCAGCACTCCATGGACCATCACGCGGTAAAGTTCATGCTGGAACGACACCCCATTGGTCTGAGCATTGTCGGCCACGCGCTCCGAACTGATGAACATATCGCCCTGAATCGCTGCGTCATCGTAAGGAAAAGTGATGATATCGGTGTAGTAGTCGTGGTGGAGGTATTCCACATTGATGCCGCGCAGGTATTCGTCGGAACAAAAAATATAGTTCACTTCGCCGAACGGCTTACCTTCTGCCCGGGCGACGGCCATGAGCCAGTTGGCAAGATGGTCCTCATCCGGAAGTTCAAACGCAACATCTTCAAAATGAAAGGAAACGGAAGGATCTAATGCTTCCACCGGCAGGCTTGGAAAATTCATAAGGGAAATAAAATAGCGAACCTCCGGGGCTTATGTGAAGCCCTGGAGGTTCGGATCAATTTGATGTAGGAAAGATTCAATTCGGATGTCAGAGCCTGAATTTCATCTCAACAGTGCTGCCGCCCCGGGAAAACCGGCATTCATCGCTCAGGTTTTGCATGAGAAAAATACCGCGACCGCCACATTTTTCCACACATTCGATATTGGTAGGGTCTGGAACACTGTACGGGTCAAATCCGGGACCTTCATCGGATACACGAATCGAAAGCGCGTCTCTTTGGTGGCGAAGGGAAATGGAAACACATTTGGAACGGTCACCCTGATTGCCGTGTAAAATTGCATTGGTAACGGCTTCGGTCAGACTGACAAGAATATTGCCATGTACATCGGCCGAAATATTATATCGTTCGGCTACCGTGTGGACAAATGGTTCAACTTTAGTTACATTATTGGGATCCGAATGCAAGGTCAAATTCGTGTGTAAATCGCTCATTCGCAAGTTGATAGTTAACAATCTGACTGCGCAACACTGCCATTCAAATGGTAATCGGTACGAAGGATCGGATTCGGGCAAAACTTGGAAAGTGTAGCAGTCAAATCAACCAGTAAGAATTTTGCCAATGGATTAGCGACTAAAGTTCCATTTAAACGTCGCTGGCACAGAAATGTTGAGTAAACTAAATTCGCTGCAATTTAAGGGAATGTTAACGCTCCGCGCAAGGGGTTGTTGAAAAAAAGTCCCAAAATGTGTATAAATAACTCGTTTCATGATTTTTCACGGAAGCCGTCATATTGGTAATGATCGTGTTTCTTTTGCCATTTCCACAAAATTGAAAGCAGGCAACATTACCGGATGGTACCCACTTAAAGTGAAGTTAGAAATAAAAACACGAATATATGGAAAAGCAATTGCTGGCGCGTTGATACGAGCAAATGGAGAGTTTACAAAATCGGAAGTAAGTCTTTCGTTGGTTTCAAAATGGGCTGTTGCCTTTGCCTTAAATTTAAAAGATTTACGTTTGTCAGCTAGGCTAACTTGAAAAATTACGAAGAATTTATTCTCGTCTTTTTCTTTCAAGGCTACTAGATAGCGTTAAGGTTGTCTCCAATTCGGCAGTTACATCCTTGTCAAATGTGTTTATACGGCACTGAATATCAGTAAATTGGATATCAGCAAGTCGAATATTCATAATTTATGCTGCTAGAGTGTACACTGCTAGGGATTCAGGGGGAAAAGAATCTCTTGCGTCCACAAGTTTAGTAACTGGGATGCAATGGTATGTCATGACGGTTTCTCCTCCTTGAAGCCGTTCGAGCATTTCTCTTTCGGCATCAAATGCAAGCCAGTTTTCCAAGTCTTCCTTGGAGAAACTTGTTAGGATTTGATCAAACGGTACATCAAGTTCTTTGTAATTAAGCATATCAGGGACGGTTTATGACTGTTCTTCAAAAAAAATTGAAAAGTCACGAATGTTTTTAAGATCAAATATTACAACTTGAATTCTTTTTTTGTAATATAAGTCAGGTATTTCAGAATAAACTCTGCCTTTATGGCGAGGATTAGAAGGAAGGTCATCATAGATTATGCCCTCTATCCCCATTTTTTTCCAAATATTGTCAGATAAGAAACGATGAACTTTTTGCAAGTCTACATCTTGACCCTTACCCAAAAAGTATTCTATTGTTGATTCTATTTTTTCTCGAAAGTAGAAATACCCTTCTTCGTCAAAAACGGCATTAATGCAGTTTTCAACATCTAACAGAGCTCGGTAAATGTCGTAATGACCTGTACGATCTTTTTTTTATCTTCTCCCCAATAACGAGCAAATTCAAGTTCAGTCCAAAAGTAATAACCAATCCCAAGCCAAGCAGTAGATGCATTACATGGTATAGGCTTTTCAAGAACACCCGTCATTCTCCACTTTTGAGAGTGATATCCGATCAAAAAAGTCTTGCCGTCTAGGATTGAACGTTTCATAGGGCTGCAAAGTTACTCTGAAGATATCAAAATTCCGCGTTACCAGGGTAACGTGGGAAAGCGATTACGTCCCGTATATTGGTCATTCCTGTGACAAATAAAACCAATCGTTCGAAGCCGAGACCGAAGCCGGCATGCGGGCAACTACCGAAACGGCGGGTGTCGAGATACCAATACAACTCCTCCGTTGGGATGTGCATTTCTCCCATGCGCCGTACCAGCCGGTCGTACCGTTCTTCGCGCTGCGAGCCACCGACGATCTCCCCGATGCCTGGAAACAAAATATCCATGGCAGACACCGTAGCACCTGGCACACCTTCCTTGGGTTCATCTTGCCGCATATAAAACGCCTTGATCTCCGCCGGGTAGTTGGTCAGGATCACCGGTTTTTTAAAGTGTTTCTCCACCAGGTAGCGTTCGTGCTCGCTCTGCAGGTCGGTGCCCCAGCCTTCTACGGGATATTGAAACTTCCCTTTTTTATTCGGCGCGGAGTTTTTCAGGATGTCAATGGCTTCGGTGTAGGTCAGCCGGATAAACTCATTGTCAATCACAAAACGCAGTTTTTCGGTCAGGGTCATTTCGCTGCGCTGGTCCTGCGGCTTGCTTTTTTCCTCTTCGGTCAGGCGGTCTTCCAGAATTTTCAGGTCATCCGCACAGTGTTCAAGCGCATATTGGATGACATACTGGAGCATGTCTTCGGCCAGATTCATGTTGTCATTCAGGTCGTTGAATGCCACTTCCGGCTCGACCATCCAGAATTCTGCGAGGTGGCGCGTGGTATTGGAATTTTCCGCCCGGAAAGTAGGGCCAAAGGTGTAGACCTCCCCCAGTGCCAGCGCGGCCAGTTCGGCTTCCAACTGCCCGGACACCGTCAGGTGGGTGCTGCGTTTGAAAAAGTCCAGGCTGAAGTCAATTTCACCTGCTTCCGTGCGCGGTGCGCCGTCGAGCGGCAGGGTTGTCACACGAAACATTTCACCCGCGCCTTCGGCATCGCTGGCCGTGATGATGGGCGTATGCTGGTAATAAAACCCCCGGTCGTTGAAGAATTTGTGAATGGCGTAGGCTAGCGCATGCCGGGTGCGGAAGATCGCTGCGAACGTATTGGTGCGGAACCGCAGGTGGGCGTGTTCGCGCAGGAACTCCAGGCTTTGTTTTTTGGGTTGCAGCGGAAATTCTTCCGGGTTGCAGTCGCCGTAGACGATGATCTCTGCCGCCTTCACTTCCACTTTTTGTCCCTTGCCCTGGCTCTCGATGAGTGTGCCACGTGCGCCGATCGCTGCGCCGTATTTGATCCGGTCGAGCAGGGCGGCATCCATGTGCTCAAAATCCACCACGATTTGCAGGTTGTTGGGCGTGGAGCCGTCGTTGAGGGCGATGAACTGGTTGTTCCGGAAGGCTTTTACCCAGCCTTTCACAAGGACTTCGGTTCCGACCCGTTCGGTGCGGAGAAGTTCGGCGATTTTTGTGCGCTGCATTTTTTGTTGTAGAGTGGACGTTCAGCCCACTTTTTGGACATGTTTTGACGGACAAAAAAGCCCGTTTTGCAAAAAAGAGGCGCAAAGGTAGACCAAAAGCCACTGTTTTCACAGCAAGTCTCAAAGAAAGAAGAAGCGTTGAAAAGAAACCTTGATTTGAAGCGGGAGCAACATTCTACCTTTGCCCAACTAAAAGCACTTCATCCGTGTTTTAAGCAATCAAATTTGCAGGTCCCACATCCATGTTTATAGAAGTTTTCAAAAGTAAAATACACCGCGTACGGGTCACGCAAGCCGATCTTAATTACATCGGCAGCATCACGATTGATGAAGAACTGCTGGAAGCGGCCAACATCCTGGAAGGAGAAAAAGTGCAGATCGTGAACAACAACAACGGCGAGCGCTTCGAGACCTATACCATTCGCGGAGAGCGCGGCAGTGGCGTGATTTGTCTCAACGGCGCAGCAGCCCGGCGGGTGCAGGTTGGTGATATTGTGATCATTATCTCCTACGCTTATATGACGCCGGAAGAAGCCAAAGATTTTCGGGCGGTGGCGGTTTTCCCTGATGAGAACAATCGGTTGTTACGCAATAATGGGAAATGATTTCACACGACGACACGACGACACTACGGAAGGAACGGTGCTGGAATAAGGGTCTAAATTAGGGGAGACGGTTTTGGACCTTCATACCAGCACCGTTCCTTACGTAGTGTCGTCGTGTGAAATCATCTAAACCGGTCCGGGTTACTCAGCAAAAAGGACACGGTCGCTCCGGTGAAATAATACCAGTCGCCACTGCCAGGATTGCCGTTTTGTTTGATCCCGTCAATGGCATCGGAAAATACCGGCCGCCAGCCTGCCTCCACACCGACGATGATGCGCTCGAATAAATCGGCGCGAATCCCTCCACCTACTGGCACGATCAAAAACCGGGTCGGCAACCCCTGCTCCGGAAATGGAACCCGCAATATTTCATTGCGACGCTCCGGAGGGCCATAATACTCGGCCTGGGTCCGGGCAAATGTATTGCCTACCCCACCAAACAAATAAGGCGTGACGCGGACACGGTGTACACCCGTCATACTGTAACCGCTGCGCGCAAATGGCGACCATTCCGCCACCATTGCCAACTCGATAATGGAAGTACTAAACCGGAGGCTCCGGTATGCGAGGGTGGAAGAGTTGCGGTCGTCGCCGGAAATAGCACCGGAATAGACATGGCCTTTCAGCGCAAAATGATTATTGAAAGCATACCGCACGAATGCGCCATACCCCAGGTGGGTTTCACTAATCTCGATCGGGTCATCGGTGAGATCGCCAGAATAGAGGGTAAGACCAAACAGGAACCCAACCTCCAGAGCATTTTGTTTACGGCGGGATTGAGCGTCCGCAATGTGTGACAACGACAGCAACACGCTGAACAACAGCAGTTTTTTCATACAAAGAAAGTAATCGGATATGGTTACTGATAAATTGGCCAATCAACCAAGGCCAGTATTCAACTAAAAAATTGCCCCTCTTTTAGACGAAAAAAGAGGGGCAGCATCAGCCAATGAACGCGCGCAAAGGGCGGAATGTTGCAATAAGATCAGAGGTGTTTGTGGATGTTTTCTATGTCGCGGTCAATCTGGGTTTCCATGGATGCGTGGGTGAGGTCGAAGGCGGTGCGGGCTTTGTCGAGTTTATCTGCTTCGGCTTTCATAGCGGATTCTGACTGCTCGATTTGGGTCAGGTAGGCCGCCATTTCGTCTTGCAAGCGGGTAATTTCAGATTTATGCCGCTCAATCTGGTCGCGCAGCCGCTTCACTTCCTGTTGTCGGGCGGCGACTTTGGTGTTATTCTGGTTTTCAAGCGCCGAGTCGAATTGTTCTTTCTCCTTGCCCAGAAGATTGCGATAATACCCGGCTGTCTCGATGAGTTTGTCTTTTGTCAGTCCCATCACTGCGGCGGTGGTAAACGCGCTTTTATAGGCAGTGGCCTCGTCTATGCTCATTTGCGACAGGGTTGTAACTGCGCGTTTGAACTCGAAATAGTCGAAGCCCGGCAGGTTGTTCTTCTCCAACGCGTTGGTTAGAAATTCAAGGCTGCGGTCGTCCAGACCTTCGGCAGCGAAGAGTGATTTTGTTGTGATCATTCTTGTTGTTGATATAAATGTGAGGGTGGTGGGTTGGACAGAAAAGTTTAGGATTCAATGTCATAAACGAGCCGCAAGTTTGCAGATTTTGTCGCCAAAAGACCCTTCTGCATCCCTCAAATTTTTTTCCCCGAAAAATCCGACCTTTGCCCGGCAAATCAAACCTACTGTACCATGCGTTTCAGGAATCTTGCCGCTCTGGCGATACTGCTGCTTTCCACTCAGTTTATCTTTGGCCAGGACCCCTGCGGCTATCGGGGCAAATCATCCTGGCTGACATGGTATCAGGCCAACCGCCAACAACTCGTACAAAGTCGCGGCAGTGACACCTCCTGGCTGTATGTACCGGTTACCTTGCATATTGTTGGGCCGAGCAACGCCATTACCCTGGATGCCGGCCCGGCGGTTCGGGCGATTTGCAACATGAATGAACAATACGCCGATGCACACATCCGATTTTTTCTGATGCCCGGCGATCCGATCCGATACCTTTTTAACAGCGAATGGAACGACCACGACTTCAATGGCGGTGCTGACCTGATCACCAGCAACAACTTACCGGGCCGCATGAATGCGTATCTGGTAGCCAACCCGGCCGGCAACTGCGGCTACTCCTGGCTGGATGCGATTGTCATGGGGCGCGGCTGTTCCGGTCCCGACAACACGACCTGGGCGCATGAAGCAGGCCACCACTTCTCCCTCCCCCACCCTTTCGTAGGCTGGGAAGGCTATACCTGGGATTATTCCAAACCTGCCCCCCTTCAGATCGGTGGAATTCAGGTTGAAAAAACGGACGGTTCCAATTGTGGTCAGGCCAGCGACGGATTCTGCGATACCAAGCCGGATTATCTGCACTATCGCTGGTCTTGCACAGACGCTAAAGAAAGCACAACCATCCAGATAGACCCCAATGGGGTGCAATTCCGGTCCGACGCCACCTTGTTCATGGGCTATGCAATGGATGCCTGCGGCTCGCGATTCACCCCGGAGCAGATTGAGGCCATGCGCTTCAATATTCAGACGGAACACGCCGACTACCTCAATACAGAACCCGTGCAGGCCAATCTTCCGGTCGGAAAGCCCGTGCGATTGCTCAGTCCGGTGGATACAACCCTGGTACAATTCGACAACGTGACACTGGAATGGGAGCCCTTGGAGAACGCCACGATTTATGTGGTGGAAGTGTCGTTTTTACAAAATTTTGGCGCTACGCTGTTCACTAAAACGGTCATCAACGATCACAAAGTCGCCGTCAACAAAGCATTGCTCAACAACCGCCTAATCTACTGGCGGGTGCGGGCTTACAATGAATGGGACATCTGCCAGCCTGCGCAACCAGTACAAAAAGGGGTGTTCAAAACACAAAATCTGCTCGCTAGCAACGATTTGGAACGCACCCTGTCCAGCGAACTCTCGCCGAACCCGGTCATGTCGGGTGCCTCCGCACTCCTGACCCTCAGCACGGAAGAATACATGGATGCCTTGCTCACGGTCACCGATGCCGCCGGTCGCCAAAGTTTCCGTCAAATACTGCGCATCTCGCCCGGCGAAAACCAACTGGAGATCCCGACCGAAGCGCTCAGCGCGGGACTGTACGTCGTCATGCTGCAAAATGAAAAGGGTGTTATTTTGAAAAGGCTGGCGGTAGGAGAGTAAACAGCGGGTATTGCCGGTACGCAGCAGCGATTCCGGTTTTCGACATTCAACACAAATGGGGGTCATCCAACGCCAAAGTTTCAAACATTCCATTGTCAACTTTACAGGGCTGGCAGTAGGAGCGTTGAGCATGTTGTTTCTGTATCCCCGGGTGCTCGAGCCTTATGGACTGATGAGTTATCTGCTCAGTCTCAGTGCCTTGGGCTTGCCGGTGCTGACCTTGGGCGCCAACGCGGTAGCGCTGCGTTTTTTTCCTTTTTTTGAAAATAAAGAGACGGGCCACAACGGCTTTTTGTCGTTGCTGTTGATGATGTGCGCCACCGGATGCCTGCTGAGTGCAGCAGTGGCCGGATTGTTTTGGCCTCAGATCGTGGGCAAACTGAGTTCGCCCCTCTTGCGCGAATACCTCTGGCTGGCCTTCCCTTATTCGTTCTTGTATGTAACGAATTCTATACTGGCGGTGTATTGTGCCAATTTTAAGCGCATTGTAGTCCCTTCCATTCTGTTCGATTTGTCGCAAAAAATTGCCCTGCCGCTTCTGCTCGCGGGTGTTTGGCAGCAATGGTGGTCGTTGGATATTGCCTTGGGTGGCATGGTACTGCACGCGCTGGCGGTGCAGATCGGACTAATCCTTTACTTGCGCTGGCTCGGGCAGTGGTATTGGCGACCCAACTGGGCGTTTTTAACGCCTGAGCGGCGGGCGGAGATCGGGAGATTTGTCGGGTTGGGTGCGTTTGGCGGGTTCGCCCTGCTGCTGGTGACAAAACTCGACGGTATCATGATCGGCTCGCTCAGCACCCTGAAAATGACCGGCGTGTATGCCATCGCAGTCAATCTGGCTGCCGTGATCGAGGTGCCGACCAAAGCCCTTTACACTGCCAGCATCTCGTCGGTATCGCGGTACCTGGCCCTGAACGACCTGCCGGAGTTGGACAATCTGTACAAAAAAGTGTCCATTAACCTGCTGACGGTCGGACTGCTGTTGGTCGGCGCGATGCTGATCTCGGTGGACAGCCTGTTTGCCATCCTTCCCAACCGGGGCGAAATAGCCGCCGGCAAAATGGTCCTGATCATTTTGGGCACGGCCAAACTCGTGGAAATGGCGACTGGCTTAAACAACTACCTGATTTATTACTCCAAATATTATCGCTTCTCCTTGCTCGCCCTGGGGTTGCTGGCAGCCGGAAACATCGTTTTCAACCTGGTGCTCATTCCCCGGTACGGGCTGAACGGTGCTGCCATCGCTACATTGTTGTCCATCTCGTCGTACAACCTTTTCACCCTCGTCATGGTGCGCCAAAAATTTGGCCTTCAACCCTTTACTACCAAAACGCCTCTGGTACTCTTCCTGGCAGTCGCCTGCTTCGCCGCCGTTTTTTTCGTGCCGCGCACGGGTATTGATCTGTTGGACATTGCGTTGCGCTCCGGGCTGTACCTGTTGTTGTTTAGTACGCTGGTGCTGCGGCTGCGCATCTCGGAGGATTTGAATGATGCCGCCGCCAAAGGATGGGCACGGTTGTTTGGTTGACCTAAGCCCAGATCGAGGCCGAAAAGTCGCTCATTGATCAAAAACTGAAAGAAAAACTGGAGGAACTGAAGTCCAGGCCGTTTGGGTGGAACAGGGGGAATTTCAGTAACTATCCAGCCGCCCTGCTCCATCGGAGCAACATCTTTGTAGCATTAGAGGAATGGGCGGTCCTGCGTGCCGTAGGTACGCTATTTCGCACAGTAGATAGCGTACCTACGGCACGCAG
>Ga0105046_10016265_pt1 | contig 11423 bp, 6 predicted proteins | sample MAT03_FD_78385 | JGI IMG/M metagenome (GOLD analysis project Ga0105046, IMG submission 78385) | Freshwater microbial communities from Lake Fryxell liftoff mats and glacier meltwater in Antarctica - MAT-03 (megahit assembly) | ecosystem: Environmental > Aquatic > Freshwater > Ice > Liftoff...
GATCACCACCCGCCCCGCATGCGCCCCGCCGTCGACGTGCAAGGTTTCGCCGGTAACAAACGCCGGCGATTCCAGGTAGAGCACTGCGTCGACGATCTCCTTGACCTCGCCCATGCGCCCGAGGGGGTGCAGGCCGGAGCGGAACGCGTGCGTTTCGGGCGCGTGCATGGGTGTCTTGATGACGCCGGGGGATTGCCGATCCGTAACCGGCTATTGGGAAAGAACCTCTTCTTGAGATTCAAGAATTCGAAGGTGAGCCTTCGCAAATGGGTGGAATCGAACGATACGCCCGCAATGACAAATACCGGCTGAACGGGTGAATTGGCGGCGGGCAAGACGCCCGTGCATCCTGCCTCATCGATATAGCAGATTCGCATTGGCAGCCGGGAAACAACTACGGCTGCCGAAGCAGCCGTAGGATTGGCCGCCTAGCCGAGGCTAGTAACGGCGTCGGGAAGTACTTTGGAAATTATTGGCTTCCTGACTAACTTTGTCAACGGAAGTTAGCGAATTCGAAGTCACGTACGCTCCACGCCGTGCCGTTGGAAGCGAGATCTGTGATTTCTCGATCGATTCGGCTAGACTGTAGTCAGATGACCTGGCGTGGCACGTGTGCCGAATCGCGTCTGGAGGGGGAAGCATGACGAAGCCCGATCGGGCCATTCTTGATGACCATGATGCTGGCGGCGCCCACTTGGCCGAGGAGAGCGGGAACGCTCGCTTCGGCTTCGAGTGGGGGTTGGCGTCGACGATCATCGGCGCCTTCTTCACCATCGACGGCACGGTTTCGCTGATCTTTTGTCTCATTCTCTGGAACCACGGCAGCGAAGAGCATGGCCTGGGGATGCGCGACCTACGGCTCGCGCAAATCGGCGGCAACGTCTGTTGCGTCGGCTCGATCGTGATCACCGTGATCGGCTTTCTGTTCGCGGTCCGGGGTTTGGGTTACGCGCGCCAGCGCCGCCGGGCGTTCGCCTTGCCGCTCACGGGCATGTTGCTCAACCTCTCGGCTTTAGTCACGTGGATTATCGTTACCATCGACTTGAACATGATTCTTGAAACCTTTATTCGCTGGAAGACTTACCAACTCCTATGACGCGAGCCGCTCTCATCCTGATCTTGTTGTTGGGAGTCACTCTCCCCGCTTCAGCGGCCGATCGGCCGGAGGGTGAAGCGTACGATGAAGCGGTCGAGCAAGGGCTGAAATACCTGGCGAACGCCCAAAGTCCGGAAGGGGCCTGGACCTCGCGTGCCGGCCGCGATCCCGCGGTGACGGCTCTTTGTGTGATGGCCTTCCTTTCCTCCGGCCATGTGCCTGGCGAAGGCAAATACGGCCGCCATGTCGAGAACGGCATCCGTTACGTCATGTCGCAACAGCAGAAGAACGGTCTGATCGCCGGCGCCTATGTCGGTCAACTTGAAATGTATCAGCATGGCATTTGCACGCTCATGATGGCCGAGGCGATTGGCATGATCACAGACCGTGTTCGCGCCAAGGAATTGCGTACTCGCCTCGAAATGGCCGTGCGCGTCATTCTCAAAGCCCAGGTTGGACAAGGTGAAGACCGGGGCGGTTGGCGTTACACCATGCAGAGCGCCGATTCGGATATTAGTGTCACGGGTTGGCAGTTGATGGCCCTACGCGCTGCCCGCAATGTCGGCTGCGACATCCCGGGTGAACCGATCGATCTGGCCATCACTTACATCAAGAATTGCTACGATGCAACGTCGGGAGGCTACCGCTACCAGCGCGGTCTAGCCGTCACCGTACCATGTACCGGCACCAGCATCCTGGCCCTGGAACTGACCGGCAAGGATCACCATCGCTCAACGGAAGCCCTGAAGGCCGGCTCGTATCTCTTGAAGACGCCGCTCAATCCGCGCCAGCAGCACTTCTTTTACGGGATCTACTACACGGCCCAGGCGATGTTCCAGTTGGGCGACAATTACTGGACGGTCTATCGCAAGAATCTGCACGATCTCCTGCTCCGCAACCTGCCGCCCAAGGCAGCCGGATGCTGGATCGGCTGGGGCTGGGACGACGCCCACTTCGGCCCCAACTACTGCACCTCCATGGCCATCCTGGCGCTCACGGTCGAATACCGTTTCCTGCCCATTTATCAGCGGAACGAAGAACCGATCGAGATGCCGAAGAAGCCGTGAGGATCGCTATCATCGATCAAACGGTTACCCATCTGATGATTTGAACCACCCGCACTCCGCTACCCGTCGCGGCCTGACGAGGCCGTTTTATCGATGTAAAGTTTGTTCATTGGTGCGATTGATCGTCGCGGGTCAATCTTGGCTTGTTCTCTTGAATGTCATTTCTTCTGGATATGTTTGATTCTTCTGGACATGTTTGATTCTTCTGGACATGTTTGATTCTTCTGGACATGTTTGATTCTTCTGGCGAGGGGTCTATCCATATGCGCCAGAAGAATTCGGGCCGGATATGAAGCTCGCTGGATGTGCTCGTGCTCTGTCACAGTTAAAACTTCGGGTTGGCCTCGTAGCCGCGTTCGCCAGAACGCGGGTTTTCGGAAGCTACCCGCATTCTGGCGAATGCGGCTACCCGAAAATTTGAGTGTAAAAAAGCACTAGTGTCGTTAACAAGCGTGTTCCACTCCGCAAAGCCTTCCGACCCTTGGCGGCAAAGCCATCGCGTGGCGGCTAAGTCGAATAAACCTCTCTTGACCGCCTCCCCGCTTGACGACTAGACTTGGCGCTTGATCTATTTCTTCCCGCTTACGCCTGGATGCGTTCATGGCCATGGAACCGGCCTCCTCATCGCGGAATCTCTGGCAGATACCCACCTTTCTGGTGGGCGCCTTGGCCCTTATTTCGGTCTGGTACGGCCGTTCCTACTGGCAGCCCACGCCCGCCCAACGCTTCGAACGCGATCTGACCGCCCTCCGTCAGGTTCTCGATAAAGTCCCGGTCGATCTCGTGCAGGCGCAAACACTGACGCGAAAGGTGCATGGCGTCGACCCGCCGCCGCACCTCTATAAGGAAGCTCCCTATATCGTCGGCAGCGCGCTCGTCGCCATCGCCGAATCATCCAGCATTCCCGATGAGGCGGCCGAGCAGTGGAAAGCCGCTCGCAAATTGCTGGAGTCAGCCCAGGAACGCGGGCTCGACAAAGGCGACACGGTTCGCCATCGTCATCGGCTGGCCAAGACTTGGGCTCGCACTGGCGAACCGACCGGCAAAATCATTGATGCCCTTCTCGAAACACGCACCTGCGGCGACGACCCGGGCGAGGCCAATCGCCTGCTGGCGGAATTGCACCTGAAACTCGATCCTCCCGAACCGCAGCGGGCTCGTGAGTTCTTGAAAGAATACGTCGCTTACGTGCTCCCGGGCCGTCCCGAAGCTCAGCAACGTCAACTGAATCAGGCGCGGCTGCAACTGGGCGAGTTCTACTTGCAGTCCGGCGAAACCGAAGAGGCGCGTAAGGTTCTCGAACGCATCGGCCCAGAAACGTCGTCCGAGGTGCTGATCGCGGCCCGCACGCAACTGGCGAAAAGCTATATTGCGGAAGAAGACTTTGGGCAGGGAATCCGGTGTCTCGAACAAGCACGTGACGTGCGCGGCATCTCGGCCGCTCAACGCGGGCAAGTGATCTTCCATCTGGCCGACGCCTTCATCAAGGCGAACCGCCGAACCGAGGCGCTCGCGGCCCTTGACCAGTTACGCAAAGGCACGGGCGCTGAGGCTCAGGCCGGAGCGTTCCGTTATGCCGAGTGGCTCCTTCGCGATCCTCAGAAGCACGAGGCCGCAGTCGAGGCGCTCGAGACCGCCATGAACTCGGTCTCAGCGAGCACGCCCTATGAAAGCAAGCTGTACCCGCTCGCTCAGGCACAGGCCTTGGGTGATGAGGCCGTGCGCCAGTTGAAGTTGGCGAACGCGTTCGACCTTTCCGTACGCGCCGCACGCGCTTATTCGAGAATTGCCGAGAACGGCCGCGATCGCGAACTCGCGGCCGAGACGCTGCAAGCATGGGGTCAAGCGCTGCTCGATCGAGCCCCCTTGGTTGAAGCGGAAGAACGGCCGCGTCTGGTCGATGAGGGAACTCGCCGGTTGCGTGAGGCCGCCAAGGAATGGACGGCGGTTGCCGAGAAGAAGAAGGCTTCCCTTGAAAAAGGCTCACCCTATTACAAAGCCGCCGACCTGTATTTGAAGGCGGGCGACCTGGATGACGCGCTCAAGATGCTGGACGAGATTTCGCTGAAAGTTCCCGACTATCCCGCGGAGGGGCTTGCCGATTTGTGGCTCAAAAAAGGTGAAGTGTACCTGGCGCTCGGCAATCGCGAACAGGCTCGCCTCTGTTTTCAGAATGGAGCGCAGGCTGCGGAGAAGAATCCGTCGCCGGCGTTGATCCGCTGCCGTATTCGGCTGGCGGAGGTGCTCATCAAGGGCAACGACCCGAAGGCGCTCGCTCGGGCCGTGCTTGATCTCGAACGTGCCGTCGCTGACCCGGAATTCGCCAAGGACAGGGATCTTCACGAGACCGCCCTGACCTTTATTGCCGACGCCTATTCGCAGCAGCGCGACTATCAGAAGGCGGAGGTCCGCTTCCGCACCCTGCTCGACACCTATCCTGAGAGCCCCAAAGCGATCTCGGTCCGTTTTCAGTTGGGCCAGTGCTACTGGTACATCGCAGGTCAGGAAGCGGAGAAGTGTAAGTCGGCGAAGAAAGTGATCGACGACCCGAACGCGGACGAAGAGCGTAAACGCGAGGCCGAGATTCTTTACGACAGCAGTTATCGCCAGTACATGGAATGGTTGAAGAAGGCAGGCGAGCCCTTCCGCGCGGTAGAGGCCGCTCTCTTGAAGGGGATGTCGAACCCGAAATTGCCGGCCCCAGAGGCTGAGCTTCTCCGGAAGGCATCGCTCGCGGCGGCCGATTGTTCGTTCTTCTCCGGCAACTACGAAGATTGCGTGGTCCGTTACGACACCTTGGCGACCCGTTACGCCGGCACGGTTGTGCAACTCGAAGCGTTACGGTCGATGTGGCGATGCTACCAGTACTATCTTCAGAAGACGGACCGGGCAATCGACACGCTCGTGCAGATGCGGACGGCCTATCTGCAAACGCCGGAGGCCGAGTTTGACAATACATCGGAAGTCCGCCGCCGCGACTACTGGCAACGCTGGTTCGACACCGTGGCGCCGATGCCGAAGAAGTAGAGCGGCCGCTGGCGGCGTCGCGCGATGAAGTTATAGCGCGACGCCGCTAGCGGCGATGAAAACGCGGGTATTGGCGCATATCTTATCCGGACATACACCAATGCAGTTTCAGGGAGCCACGCCATGCGTTGTCTGGCCATCGTGTTGCTGTTCATTTCCCCGGCTATCCTTTCGGCTGAAGTCGTCGAGATTCAGATTCTCCACCGCGAACCGTTCGCGGAGGGAAAGACCTTCGGCGAAACCGGCCCGTACGAACGGCTGACGGGAATCGTCAAATTCACTCTCGACCCCAAGCATCCTCGCAACGCGCGAATCGTCGACCTCGACAAGGCGCCCGTCAACAAGGACGGTAAGGTCGAGTTCCAGTCCGACTTCTTCTTGCTGACGCCGAAGGATCCGACCAAACGAAACGGCTCGCTCCTCTACGATGTCAATAACCGTGGCCGCAAGCTGGCCCTCGGCTTCTTCAACGAAGGGCCCAGTTCCGGCGACCCCAAGAGCGATGAAGATGCCGGCAACGGCTTCCTCATGCGTCGTGGCTATACGCTCGCCTGGTGCGGTTGGCTTGGCGAACTTCTGCCCGGCGCTCATCGAATGATGATGCAGGCCCCCATCGCCACCGACAACGGCAAACCGATCACGGGCATCACTCGATTCGAATTTAGCAGCGACGTGGCGGAGAAATCGATGCCGATCGCGCGCCGACCCGGCCATGGCAGCTACAACCCGACCGCCAAGGGCGAGAAGGAAGGCACGCTCACTTGGCGGCTGAAAGAGAGCGATCCCCGGCAACCCATTTCAAGAGACCAGTGGAAGCTCGAACGGATCGCCCCGGCGCCAGTTCCCGAAGGAACTCCTGGCACGCTCTCGCAAGTCCGCTGCCATCTCGAGGGCGGCTTCCAACCGGGCGTGCTCTACGAACTGATTTGCGAAGTTGAGAATCCGATCGTCCAGGGCGTCGGCCTCGCTGCCGTTCGCGATCTGGTGTCATTCTTGAAGTACGACACGTCGGCCAAGAACCCGCTGGCCGTCAAGGGTAAGAGCACCATCCAGCGCACGATTTGCTTTGGCATCTCCCAGAGCGGACGATTCCAACGCCATTTTCTCTACGAGGGCTTCAACGCCGACGAAAAAGACCGCATCGCTTTTGACGGCATGATCCCTCACGTCGCGGGCGGCGGGCTCGGGTTCTTCAACCACCGCTTCGCGCAACCGACACGCCACAACGCCCAGCACGAAGATCACCTCTACCCCAACGACATCTTTCCGTTCACTTATGGCGACGAGCAACATGCCTATTACGATCTCAACGGCAAGGTCGTGAAGGACGATCGCGTTGACGGCATCTTGCACTGGTACAAGGGCGAGAACGCCAAGTTCATCCCGAAGATCATGCACACGCAGAGTTCGTCGGAGTACTGGCATCGCAGCGGCTCGCTGGTGCATACCGATCCGATCGGAACACGCGATTCAGTGATCCCCGAAAACGTGCGCATCTATTCGTTCGGCGGCACGCAGCACGGTCCGGTGCCATTCCCGCCGAAAGGCGGCGTCGGCGTGAATCCGTCCAATCCCGGCAACTTCAAGCCGGTCTGCCGGGCCTTGCTCGTCGCGCTCGACGACTGGATTCGCGACGGCAAACTGCCGCCCGCGAGCGTCTATCCTCGTGTCGGACCCGATCTCGCGACCGTCAAAGACGCGGCGAACTTATTCCCCAAGATTCCCGGAGTTCAGTTTCCGAATGAGGCACAACAGCCGTCGTTCCTCGATCTTGGACCCGATTTTCCAAAGACGCACATTATCACCCAAGAACCGCCCCGAGTTGTCGGTCATTACCGCACGCTCGTGCCCACCTGCGACAAAGGCATCGGCCATGAACGCGGCATGCTTGATCCGCCGGAAGTCAACTTCGGGATTGCGACCTTTACGGGTTGGAACTTGCGGAAGAAGGAGATCGGAGCGGAAGGAATGTTGTTGAACCTCCAAGGGTCGTACCTTCCGCTGGCCCGGACAACCGAGGAAGCCAAGGCAAAGGGCGACCCGCGTCCCGCGCTTGACGCGATCTACAAAGGTTACGACGACTACAAAGCTGGCTTTCAGAATGTTTGCAAGAAGTATGTCGAATCACGTTGGCTGTTGGCGGAAGACGTCGATCGTCTTGTGGCCGACCGCTTGGTCGTCCTTGACGCCTTCATCGATCCGAAAGAGCCGTTGCTCGAACCCGGTTCAAGGCTGGAACGGGTGGTCGATTCCTGCAAGTTCACCGAAGGCCCGGCCGCGGATAAAGAAGGCAACGTCTTCTTCTCCGATGGCGGCAACAACCGCATCATGAAGCTGACGCCTGAGCACAAGCTCAGCGAGTTCCGTAAGCCGAGCGGCCGGACCAACGGCATGGCCTTTGATCATGAAGGACGCTTGATCATGTGCCAATCGACCGGCGAAGGCGGCGGCCGGAAGGTTGCCCGTCTTGAAAAAGACGGCATGGAAACCGTGCTGGCGGACGCCTATGAAGGCAAGCAGTTCTACGCCCCGAATGACGTCTGCGTCGACGCCAAGGGACGCATCTACTTCACCGACATGAACGTCGGCAAGGAGAAGGGACCGGCACTGGCGAGCGCCGTCTATCGCATCGACGAACCGGGCAAACTGGTTCGAGTCATCAACGACCTCGGTCGGCCCAACGGTCTCGCCCTTTCGCCCGATGGCAAGCTCTTGTACGTCTCGGATCGCAGCACGCAGAAGTTGCATCGCTACAAGGTGAAGGAGAATGGCGACGTCGAGGCGGATGGAATTGTTTATGATTTCTCGCCCGACCGCGGCATCGACGGCATGCGCATTGACGAGAAGGGCAACATCTGGGCCGCCGCGGGGGAAGGGAAGACGACGGGCTTGTTCGTGGTGAGCCCCGAAGGGAAATTGCTGCTGCATCACCCCGTGCCGGAGTTCTCGACCAATCTGGTCTTCGCTGGCAAGGATAACAAGGATCTGTATTTCACGGCGATGACGAGCGTCTACAAGTTCCGCACGACGATCCCGGGGCGCGTGCTGCCGGGAAGGAAGTGAACAAGAGAAACCATCACACCTCGGGCTCTTCCGGCTCGGGCGTGAACTCCACGCGATCGTAGACATCCGCAAGCGGCAGTTCGATCTCGACTTCTCCGAGCGGCAGCACGGCGTCGAGACCTTCATGTACTTCACGAACAAAGCCCTTTTCTGTACGGCGAAAAGCCGTGATGGCGGGCATGTCCTGCTCCACGAGGGCGTAAATGCAAAGTGATGGAATCGTTAGATACGCATCTTTCTTTTCACCCTCGTCGATCCGTCGAGTTTTGCGGGACAAGACTTCGAACAAGACGACCAGATGATCTTGAAACGAGTCGCCGGGCGGATTGGAACTGCAAATGACACTCGCATCTGGGTAGTAGAAACGCATGAAGGCCGAAGTGCCCAAGCGAATCTTGGTATCGGAGTTGCATGGCCGGCACTTCTTGCCGCGGAGGCGGCCGAATAGACTTCCCGTGATATTCGTCGCAATCAGGTTATGCGAGTTTCGCGCCCCCGCCATCGCATAGACCGCGCCGCCGAGATACTCATGCTTGACGGCCGAAACAAGCTCTCCGACAAGGTAATCGGCAACACTCATCGGCTGAAGTTTTTTGGGGGCGCTCATGCGGCGATTTTAGCCGGATGGTTCGAATTCGCAAGTGCAGGTCGATGTTTGGTTCGTTCACGAAATGTTGATGGCCTTCTGCTTGTCGGCTACAATTGAGTCGATGTCAAATTCTGAAGGAGGTGATTAGATGAGCATCGCTGTGGCTCCCACTCAGTACACCGTGGAAGAATTTCTCGAACTCCCCGAACATGAGCTTTACGAACTGGTGGACGGACGATTGGAGGAGATTAACGTGAGCAATCTTTCTTCCGTCGTGGCCGTAAAAGTGATCGCTCGCCTGGACAACTATGTTTCATCAAGGAAATTGGGCTGGGTATTCAGCTCCGAATCGTACTACCGTTGCTTCCCGAAGAAGATTCGCAATGCCCGCAAGCCGGATGTCTCCTTCATCGCGCAAGAGCGTTTGCCTGCCAATTGGATGGAGGAAGGTCTGTTCTCGATCGCCCCCGACCTAGCGGTTGAAGTGCTTTCACCTAACGACAAAGCCTACAAAGTGATGTCCAAGACGCGCGAGTATCTCGAGGCCGGCGTTAAATTGGTCTGGGAAATCAACCCTCAGGAACGACTGATCCTGATTCACCGGCTCGACGGCACAGTTGCCAAGTTGAAGGAAACCGACACGTTGAGCGGCGAAAATGTTATCCCCGGTTTCGCGTGACCGGTGAGCGAATTGTTCCCGGCCTGAACCGGTTGCGATCGAGCGTTGGCGACCTCATTTTTCCACGACGGGCACCCGGGCCAAGCGCAGGCCGAAGCCGCCCGATTGATAGGACGCGACGTTCATCAATCTTCCGTTCGCATAGGGCTTGCCCGATAGGGCGTGGAAGTACTGCCCCGCGACACGCGATTGTCGTCTTCGACCACATCTTCGCACCACTCGCTGACATTTCCATGCATGTCGAACAGGCCCAGGCGGTTTGGCGGATACGAACCGACTTTCATCGTTCGCCGCGAATGCTTGGCGTTGACTTTTATTTCATCGAGAGTATTCGTGGGTTGATCGAAGTAATAGCTGAACGCACTCTCGGCCTTGTCGGTAAGGGGTCCACCCCGGCAGGCGTATTCCCACTCGGCCTCGGTCGGCAAGCGATAGACCCAGCCGGTCTCTTTGGCTTTCTCGTTGACCTTGGCGACAAAGGCCCGGCATTCGTCCCAGGAAACCGTCTCCACGGGAAACCGCTTGAGATCGTCATCCGAAATTTCCGTGACGGCACCGCGGCTGATGCCCTTCCGCGAATAATTGCTGGGGTTCGCACCCATCACCTTCTCCCACTCCTCCTGTGTCACTTCGTAGGTGCCGAGGTAGAAGTCGTCCTTGAACTCCACTTCTTTCTCACCCGGCTTGCCATCGCCACCGCCGAGCCACGACTTGCCCTTGGGGACGAGGGCGAACTCCATGCCGAGGGCGTTTTTGACTTTCGGAGGAAGAGCGCCGATCGGCGTCCCATCCGCCTTCACCCACTTGGCCCCGGTAATCTTGCCGTGATGGTTGTTGCCGGAGGAGTCTTTTACAATCTCGCCCTGACCGTCGTCGCAGTGGTACAGGGCCAGCGTTTTACTATCACTTGCATGACGTGACGGCGGTGTGAAATCCTTATCGTAGCGTGCGACCGAAGAAACACGAAGCTCGTCAATTGTACCGGAGAACGAGAGACCCAGTTCGAGCAGCGTTACCAGCTTCTTCGGCGGGTCGGCCTCGACCAGCGTCGCCCCGGCCAACTTGCCGTTCACAAATATTCGCATCGCCGTACCGTCAAACACGCACGCCACATGGGCCTTGGCAGGAGCGTCGATCTTCGACGTGATCGAATGGGCAAATGTTCCTTTCTGGCCTATCGACTTGAACCCCCAGCTTGGACCGCCCACCAGATTGAACTTGTTCAGGCTGAGAATGGGAAACCCGCCTTTGTCGTCGCAGTCAATAACCGCTTCGATCGTATAGGGCGTGGAGAGATCAACCGAAACGGGAAGTGTGGCCTTCGCTTTCTTGTCAAACCCAAGGGCAAAATCATTCGAAGGGGTTTCAACGAGCGGTTCGTTCTCCTTCCGCACGTCAGGGGTGTGCGATCCGTCTTTCACCTCAACCGTGCCGCCCTTCGGCACCTTAATCTCCGCAAGCTTGTTACCGTCCTTATCGCGAATGATGAAGATCACGATCGCGGCGATGGCCAATGTGCACAACAATGCGGCGCCGATCAACAATCCCTTTTTGGATCTGCCGCCGCTCGCGGTGTCGCGCTCATCGCTCGCTCCGCTGCGCAAAGCCTTCGCGTCGCGGCTAACTGGTCTTGCTTCGCGGTTGGGCGGAATCACTTCGCGACTGAGCGTCTCGTCGACCTGGCTCGGTTCGTCCACAAAGTTCGTCGAACTACTGGCATCGATGTTCGACCAGGGGTTCTCCGCGGGAACGGGCGTCGACCGGGCGATCACGACGACCGTATTCTCCGGTTGTAACTTGCGGAGAACGCCCGCCACCTCGGTCGCGCTGGGAGGCCGTTTGGCGGGGTCCTTCTGCAACATCATCATGATGAGGCGCGAAAGAATCGGCGGCAGTTCGGGA
>Ga0105046_10016270_pt1 | contig 11421 bp, 11 predicted proteins | sample MAT03_FD_78385 | JGI IMG/M metagenome (GOLD analysis project Ga0105046, IMG submission 78385) | Freshwater microbial communities from Lake Fryxell liftoff mats and glacier meltwater in Antarctica - MAT-03 (megahit assembly) | ecosystem: Environmental > Aquatic > Freshwater > Ice > Liftoff...
AACCATATTGTACGTGTGCTGCGCCTTGGTACAGGAACAGCGATGACACTTGTGGATGAACGCGGCAATGAGCACATGGGTGTAATCGACCAGGTTGACCGGGACTGGGTGGTTATTAAAATCACAGCAACTCTTGCGGCACCGGATTCTCCCTCTAACCGGCCTCGCCTGACAATCTGCCAGGCACTGCCCAAGGGTGAAAAAACCGATTTCATTCTGCAAAAAGGGACTGAGCTGGGAGCAAACGAATTCTGGCTTTTCGGCGGACGCAGGTCGGTGGCAAAAATCCGTGAAGAACAACTCAGCGGCAAACTGGACCGATGGAACCGCATTTCATCTGAAGCCTCCAGACAGTGTGGCAGAAGAGACATCCCGACCGTGTCGTGGTTCCCCACCGCCGTAGAGGCAGCAGATGCAACCAACCACGACCTGCGCCTGCTGCTCTGGGAAGGTGAGCGCAAACAGCACCTGAAAAGTGTTTTATCAACCGTAACCTCCCCCACTTCCGTTATTATTTCCATCGGCCCGGAAGGTGGTTTTGACCCTCTCGAAGTGAGACATTTTTCACGTCACGGCTTCCTGCCCGTATCACTTGGTGAAAGAATCCTCAGAACAGAAACAGCAGCCCTTGCCATCACATCAATCTTGCAGTATATTTGGGATACTAACTGACACAAGGAGCCAAAGATGAAATGTCCAAAATGCGGATACAACAGCTTTGAATACAATGACATCTGTACCAAGTGTTCCAACGACCTGGCCAGTTACAAAGAGAAAATCGGTATTCAGGCAATTGTTTTGCCGCTGCATGCCAGACAAAGCATGGCCGAAATATTGAAAACGACATCCCAGTCGGCTGGTGAAGAAGCTGTAACAGCAGATTCTTCAAGCGATGTTTTTTCTTTTGATTTACCAGACAGCAAGCAGAACCCCGTCGGCCTTAACAAAGACCCATTTGACTTTAACGACGAAGACTTCGGTGCCAAGCCTGAAGTACCTTTCAGCTCCAACCTGTTTGACTCTCCGGTAAAGTCATTGACAGACAATCAGGACTTTAACTCTTTACTTGAATCAACACCAAAGCACCAATCAGCACCTGCTGTGCCTTCTGAAACACAACCCAAGAACGGTGAGTTTGATTTGAGTGACTTTTCCTGGGAGGAACCACCTGCAACGACCCCCAGTGGTGAGCCGGCCAAAGTAACTGATGACTTCAGCAGCCTTTTCGGCGATTCAAAGGGCGCCAGCAAATAACCGGCCTTTGAATCAAAAATAGAGAACAGACTGTTACAACCAATTGATTTTAAGGAGCGGAACACCACCGCTCCTTTTCTTTATTCAACAAAGGGAATTTTGTGGCCCAACGCATAACCATACTGCCTGAAATAATCACCAACAAGATCGCTGCCGGTGAGGTCGTTGAAAGGCCTGCGTCCGTAATCAAGGAGCTGATAGAAAACTCGCTTGATGCAGGGGCCAAAGATATATCCGTTGAAATTTCCGCTGGCGGCAGAAGACTGATTAAAATTACGGACAACGGACATGGCATGTCCCGTGAAGACGCACTGCTTTCCCTGGAGAGGCACGCAACCAGCAAAATCAGAACAGACAGCGATCTGGAAGAAATCAGCACCCTGGGATTCAGGGGCGAGGCGCTCCCATCCATTGCCTCTGTCTCGCGCTTCCGACTGGCCAGTCGCGAGACCGGCAGCACCGAAGGAACAGAAATCACAGTTGAAGGTGGTCGGGTTCGTGATGTTAAAGCCTGCGGCATGGCCCCGGGTACTGTCATCTATGTGGAACAGCTGTTTTTCAATACCCCGGCACGCCTCAAATTCATGCGCAGTGCCGAAACTGAAACCGGGCATGTGGCGGATACGGTTGCCCGTATGGCTGTCTCCCGCCCTGATGTTGCTTTCACGTGTATCAGTGATGGCAAGGAGCTGTTACGAGTACAGCGTGGCGACCTGATGCGCCGTATGGTTCAGGCGCTGGGCAAAGATGCTTCCTCCAATCTTCATCAGGTAGAATTTACTGGGGACAATATAAAAATTAGCGGATTTTTGTCCGCCCCTATGACCGTGCGCTCCAGCAGCTCCAGCATCTTTACCTATATCAACGGACGCTTCGTACGGGACAAGGTTATTCAGCATGCCATCATGCAAGCCTATCGTGGTGTAATTGACCGGGGACGCTACCCGGTTGTGGCCCTTTTTATTGAACTTTCTTCCGGTGAGGTAGACGTTAACGTTCATCCCACAAAGCATGAAGTCCGTTTCCGACGTCAAACCATTGTGCACGACTCTATCCAGTCGGCCCTGGAAAATGTATTGCGCAACTCCCCCTGGCTGTCACACCGACCGTTACAAATAAAACCGGAACCGGCCACTGTCAGCAAAGCCTATCTGGAGCGTATCGCCTCTGCGGCACAGGCAAGTTTATCACTTCCGGTAAACCGGAGTGAACATTACAGTTACAGAAATGACCTGCTGCCTGCACAGACACGAGTCAGCGAACCGGTAGCTCCATTCATGCCAGAGCCAGCCACAAGTAAGCAACAGGCCTATTTTTCATCCCTGGCAGTCATCGGTCAGTTCCACAGTGAATACATTCTTTGCCAGTCCGGCAACGAGCTGATAGTTATTGATCAACATGCCGCCTGTGAGCGTGTCGCCTATCAACGTCTCAAAAAACAGTTTGAAGCTGATGGCGTCGAGTCCCAACGACTGCTTTTTCCCGAAACGGTTGAACTGTCATTCACAGACGCCGCCACTGCGATCCGATTCAATAAAGAGTTGTCACAGATAGGGCTGGAACTGGAACCATTCGGCGGCAACACCGTCATCATCAGCTCCATCCCCCGCATGGCCATTGAGAAAGACACTACAGCCCTGCTTAGAGATGTTTTGACGGATCTTGCCCAGGTTGGCGCCAGCAATGCCTTCAGAGACATTCAGGATACCCTTTTATCACGTATTGCCTGCCATAGTGTGGTGCGCGGTCCCCACCGCCTTGAACAGAGACAGATTTCCGAACTACTGCGCAGTATGGATGAAACCGATTTTGCCGCCAGCTGCCCGCATGGAAGGCCGGTTTCCCATACCATCCATCTGTCTGAACTGGAAAAGATCTTCAAGCGCACATGACAGCAGACAAACCACCAAAAATCATCATCGTCTGCGGCCCAACCGCTTCCGGAAAAAGTGATCTTGCCATCCAACTGGCCAAACAACTGGACGCCGAAATCATAAACGCCGACTCCATGCAGATTTATCGAGGCATGAATATCGGTACTGCCAAAACTGCACCAGATCAGCAGCAGGGCATCCCTCACCACCTGATCGATATAGTTGATCCGGAACAGCTATTTTCTGCTGCCGATTTTATTGATGTTGCCGACAGAGCAATCAATGAGATCATTGCCCGTGGAAAACGTGTGATCGTAGTAGGTGGCACAGGGCTGTATATACGAGCACTACTGCACGGGCTGGTTGATTCCCCCAGTGGTACTGAAGAGATCAGGGCTCAACTGCACCAGGAAGCCGACACACTGGGACACGAAATCATGTGGGAAAAACTCAGAGAGATCGATCCAAAACTGGCTGCCCTGACTCACCCGAACAATATGGTACGCATTATCCGCGCTCTTGAAGTATACAGAATGACAGGAATTCCACTTTCAAGTTATCAACAGCAGCATGGCTTTAACCAGCAACGTTATCACTCTTTAAAAATCGGTATCAAGACCAATCGACAGCAACTTTATGAGCGAATTGAAGTACGTGTTGACAAGATGCTGGCTGATGGGTTACTTGATGAAGTGAAAAATCTACTTGCCAAGGGTTATTCACCTGACCTTAAAAGCATGCGATCCATCGGATACAAAGAGGCATTCGGCTTTCTAAGCTGCCAGTACAGCCTTGAAGAAGCCATCCGACTGATCAAAAGAGACACCAGGCATTATGCAAAAAGACAATTGACATGGTTTAATGCAGATAATGAGATAATATGGCTTGAATATCCTCAAAATTTTGATAATATTTCCTCACTTACAATTGATTTCTATAAATATTAGAGGAGAATTTACATGGCAAAATCACCATTCAACATTCAGGACCAGTATCTTAATCAGTCCCGCAGAGAACATGTTCGTGTAAAAGTCACATTAATGTCCGGTGACAAAATGGAAGGTTTCATCAAGTCATTTGACAACTTTTCCGTACTGCTGGACGCCACTTGCGACATCCTGATATACAAACATGCCATTGCAAACATCACTTCGGCAGACAACTCATTCAGACTTCATCAATAATTGCTTTATCGCAGCCTTCGGGATCCCACAGATTCCGAAGGCTTTAAACAACTCCACTCCCAATGCATAAAAACACTAAAATCCTGTTGGCAATTGCACTGGCGCTCATTTCTTTAAGCGCAGCGCTGCTTTATTATTCTGCAGCAGTATTTTTACAGCTTTTTATTGCCTTTGCATTGGCCTACATGTTTAATCCGGCAGTAAATTACCTGGAAAAACGACGTTTCAACAGAATACTCAGCATATTGATCGTCTTTACAACGGCATTACTTGCTTTTACAGGTTTTACCGCTTTTCTGACCTTTTCCATCAGTGGCGAACTGTCCAACATCCAGCTCAACTTGCCAGCCTATGCCCAACGCCTTTATGACATCACACCTCCGCTGATTAAATCCTATCTGGGCATTGAAACACCGGAAAAACTTTCTCTGCGCATGGCAGACATGCTACAGCAGGCACGCAACGCTGCTCCCGATCTGGTCAAGCCGCTGCTGCACTTCCTGCAACAGGCCTTTTCGTCCACCCTTGGTGTCATTCTGGCGATTCTGGGATACATGATCATTCCGGTATATTTGTTCTATCTGCTGGCAGACATGCCACAGCTAAAACGTTTTCTGGAATCATTCATTCCGGACCGGTTCCTGACCACTTACAGTGATAAACTAGCTGAAGTTGATGCTGTATTGTTCGGTTTCATCCGTGGACAGCTCTTAGTCTGTGCCATTCTCGCCGTACTTTACAGCATCGGCCTGTATTTTATCGGCATAGACCTGGCCATTGCCATCGGCACTCTGGCCGGCATCACATTCATCATTCCGTACGTCGGTACTGTTATCGGCATTGCACTGTCAGTAATAATGGCTGCATTGAAGTTCCATGATATTTTACACCCCCTGCTATGCCTGGGGTGGTTCTGCATTGTGCAGATGATCGAAGGGATGATCATCACGCCCAAAATTGTTGGTAATACAGTTGGCCTGCACCCACTTGTCACCATTGTTGCACTGCTGATCGGAGGCCAGATTTTCGGCCTGATGGGCATGCTGCTGGCAGTTCCCGTAACAGCAGTACTACAGGTTTTCCTTCGTTCTCTGGCTGCATATTACCGCAATTCAGATTTCTATCGGGGTGCCTGATGAAAGGTCTGTTGGTAGAAGCTGTGGCAGCCGGTTCAATTGCAGAAGAGCTGGGAATTGAATCCGGAGACAGACTACTGGCAATCAACGGCAATCTGCTGCGTGATATCATTGACTACAGTTTTTTCACATCGGCCGATGAAGAACTGCTGCTGGAAGTTTTCAAAGCTGACGGTGACCTTTGGGAACTTGAAATCGACCGTGACCCGGATGAACCGCTTGGACTGTTTTTTGATGCACCAAAGCCTGCCCGCTGCAGCAACAACTGCTTATTCTGCTTTGTCCATCAACTCCCCAAAGGCCTTCGCAAGCCACTCTACGTGAAGGATGAAGACTACAGACTTTCGTTTCTTAACGGCAACTACGTCACATTGGCGAACCTCAAGCCGACGGATCTTTCGCGCATCACCAAACAGCGACTATCACCGCTCTATATCTCAGTCCATGCAACAAATCCGATCCTCCGTGAACAATTGCTGGGGCGCCAGAACATTCCACCGATCATGGATCAACTACAAAAACTAGCCGACGTACGAATTGCCATGCATACCCAAGTGGTACTCTGCCCAGGCTTGAATGATGGCTTTGAGCTGAAAAGGACCGTAACCGACCTGGCAAACCTCTACCCGTCAGTTCAGTCACTGGCCATTGTACCGCTTGGACTGACGAGTCACCGTCAGCATTTGCCACACCTCGAAGCGGTTGACCGCGAATATGCCAGATCGTTCATAACAACCTGGGAGCCAAAAGCAAAAGCCCTTAAAAAACAACTTGGCGAACCGTTTCTGTTTCTGGCAGATGAGTTTTACCTGAAAGCCGGTCTCCCCTTCCCGACCATCAGGGAATATGGTGATTTCCCCCAGATCGAAAACGGTGTCGGCATGGTACCTCTTTTTATGCGTGAGGCTGAGCGCACGCTGCGCTCAGCCAGACTCCTGGGCGACTTCAAGGCAACTGTCATAACTGGTGCCTCTGCCTTTGGTTTTGTCAGTGAATTTGTGGATAAACTGGCTAAAAAGACCGGTGTCCAAATCATTACAACTGCAGTTGAAAACCGTCTGTTCGGCAGCAGCGTAACTGTCAGTGGCCTGGTCAGCGGAAAGGACATCCTTGCCACTCTGGATGGCAAAAATGTAGGCAAAGCCTTGTTAGTACCGGATGTCATGCTTAAAGAAGGAGAAGGGATGTTTCTGGATGACATCTCTTTGAAAAAACTCGAAGAAAAGCTAAAATGCCGGGTAATTGTTTTTGAATCTACTCCCAAGGGATTTTACACAGCCTTGAAATCTTTAAAGTAATACAGATCACTCAACTCTGGTTTAAATCTAAAAAACCGCTGCCAAAGCCCGCGCTTCAGACTTCTTCTCCTCAATCATTTTTACACTTTCTTCATGATCAAGCTTCAAAGTCGGTTCTACAATAATTGAATGCAAATCAGTAAAACCAATAAAAGAAAGAATGGTCTCCATATATATCTTCTGATGATCCAGGGATTCAAACGGTGTTGAATGTTCATATGAGCCGCCACGGGCATAGATGATTGCGGCAGGCTTGCCAACAACAAGCCCTTTATAACCGTATTCCGGGGAATAGCTGAATGTGTGACCAGGCTGGACAAGTAAATCGATGTAATGTTTGAGAATATAGGGGATGCCGAAATTCCACATGGGAAGGGAAAACAGATATTTATCAAAACCGGTAAAATGATTTATCAACTGTTCGACCGGAACCCAGGCAGCCCTTTCCGGAGTGGATCGGGCTCCGCCTTTAACGATGCGGTATTTGGCATTAATCACATCTCCGTCAAAAGAAGGTAACTCCTCCCTCCATAGGTTAAAGATTTCCACATGATCTTTGGGGTGGGTTCTCCAATATTCATCCAGAAATTCATTGGCAACACGGATTGATTCAGAACGCTCTTTACGGGGTGATGCTTCAATATAAAGCAACCGCTCCATAACAACCACCTCCTGAGAAAACAAGCCTTTTTTAAACTTTTAATTATCATATCACCACTAGCGCCACAGGCAATCAAATACTTCAACTCCACTGATTCAGAAAAATGTAGCCTTAACCTATATTTTGTATAAGAACAAATGACTTACTACTTATTAAGATTGACTTTTTATTCAAATCAAATATGTTATCGTCGTTTTCATTAAGTCCGTTTTTGCGTTCAGACAAATATTATGGGAACATTTCAATCTGGTGAGAAGTCTAAATGATAGCAGACATAAAAAAACCCAAAACAGCAGACGACTCTAAACTGGTAAATTCCTGCAAGAGAGGCGACACAACGGCATTTGAGCAACTGGTCAATATATACCAGAACAGAATGCTGAACAGTGCGGGACATGCAGGAACTGGCCTATGAAGAGATCAGCGGTGCTCTCGGCATAAAAGACGGAACAGTCAAGTCACGTCTTTTCAGGGCGCGCGAGGGCGTCAGGGATTGCGTAAAGAGTTCACTGAAAACGACTTAGCGTCAAAGAAGCAAACTGGCCCGCAGTAGTTTTGCAAGAGGCTCAGTTGATAGTTTGCGAAATAAGCTAGATGATCGAGGTTTCCATGCTGACTCATGAAGAAATCAAGAAATCGCTTTCGGCCTATTGCGGTGGAGACCTGCCTTCTGCGGAATGGGCCCGGGTTGACGAGCACCTTTCATCCTGCCCATCCTGCCAGGCGGAACTGCCGACTTGAAAACGACACTGCGGATAATCAGAAACACTCCTGTTGTAGAATCACCGACCTGGCTGACAGCACGTATCATGTCCAACATTGTGGAGCAGCCGGTCATCAGCACAAATACTGCCGAAAAAAAACAGGCTGACAACTCCACTACAACTCAAAAAACAGCCGTTACAGACAAATCAACCGAACCAGATGCCAATAGGGCAACCATTCAAGACCGGTCGGAATCAGGGGCTGCAAAGATGAAAAAGGCTGCTCCGGCCCGTGAGGGTCAGGCACTGGAATCTTCAGCACCCGCTTCAGCCAGCAATGGCTTTACTCCAGTACCAGCCGTTGACCTGCTGCGAATACGCATCAGCCGGATCATGGGTCTTGACACATTATCTGCCAAAACTGTCCGCCAAGCGGTCTACCGTTCCGGCGGCACGGTTCTGCCATCAGAAGCAGCGCGAGCTGACCGTCAGCTGACCGCCAGGATTCCTGTCACCAAATTGGATGATCTATTCGCACAACTGGAAAAACAGGCCAGGATCGTTGAACGACCGGCAGTAGCTAAATCAATTGAAACAGTGGTGATTGATATTCTCTGGTAAGAAAATGGAGCAGGAAACCGGTTATTTCACCTCGGCCTGACTACCTCTGGTTTGTTCCAGCAAGTATTCAACAAAGGCCCTGTTAGCGCGAGACAGATATGACTGCTGCTTCCAGGCGATCATCAAATCCATGTATAATGGCGGTTCAAAAGAAATAGCCTTCATTCCGGCGTTTTGATCCGTCACCATCCTGAGGCAGACCGAAACACCCTTACCATTCAGTACAAGTGCGGCAACCAGTGAAAACAGATTTGTTTCCACCAGCACATTTGGTACGATTTCCTTCTTTTTAAGCATGTCAAAAATCAGTTCCCGCAGATAATACCCTTCCTTGTAGAAGACCAGATCCTGTTTAGCAAATTCCTGATAGGTAATGGAACTGTGCTGCGCCAGAGGATGTTCACTGTTTACGCAGACCACCACCTCTTCACGCATGAACCGATGAACCTCCAGATTTTCAGGAAAGTCACTGCCGACAATTACCCCCATATCCAGTTCACTATTGCTGAGCATACTCTGGATTTTCCATGCCCCATCCCCATAAACAGACAAATGCAAACCAGGATGCTTCTCCATGAACCCACTGATTATCCTGGGGAAAAAATATGCGCCCAGCATGGGAGGAATTCCAAACCTAACCTCACCACGATCAAGACCTTTAAGTGCGCCCATCTCCATTTCCGCAGCCTTGATTTCATCAAGGATGCGTTTGACGTGTTCCAGAAAAATCTCGCCTTCCGCCGTTAAAGAAATTTTCTTTTCCTGACGATTAAAAAGAGTCAGATCAAGTTCTTCCTCAAGTTTTTTAATAGACACACTAACGGCCGGTTGAGCAATATGAAGCAGATTTGCAGCTTTTGTAAAATTGTTCTGGCGGGCTATTTCCATAAAATAGCGGAGTTGTCGAATATCCATATGATCGCCTTTTGATAACAATTGGTTATTGAAATGATATTGATTATATATTTTATTTATATTTAGGCAAATGCTATCGTAACTGGCAGATATCTGAGCTTTAATTTCTATGGAATCAGGTAAAAAAATGAGCGCGGTCTACCGGGGCACAAAAAAATTCATGCAGATCAACCTGGCATTTTTCGCAGCCGGTTTTGTTACTTTTGTAACGCTGTATGATGTGCAGCCCTTACTGCCAGTTTTTTCCAGGGAGTTCGGCGTTTCAGCCGCTTTAGGCAGCCTGCCGCTATCCATGGCAACCTGTACCATGGCTGCTTCCATGCTTCTGGCCGGAACTCTGTCTGAAACCTGGGGCAGAAAACAGATCATGACAGCTGCCATGTTCATGACCTCTGCCATTGCCATCCTGACCGCTCTGGGCGAATCCTACACTTCACTACTTATACTGCGGCTCTTACAGGGTGTGGCGCTGGCCGGTCTTCCGGCAGTTGTAATGGCCTATCTAAGCGAGGAAATGGATGCCTCGGCCCTCGGTTCAGTCATGGGGCTCTACATTGCCGGCAATGCAGTGGGTGGAATGACCGGCAGGATATTTACCGCTGTAGTTACTGATTATTATTCCTGGCGAACCGCCTTGGGTGTTATTGGTATGATCTGCCTGCTGACCAGTATTTACTTTGCAAAAACACTCCCATCTTCGTCCAATTTCCAAACCAGACCTTTCCAGGCCGACTATCTGTACACTTCATTAATACAAAATCTGAAAAACCGTGGACTGCTCTATCTGTATGCCATTGTATTTCTGCTGATGGGCGGCTTTGTTACACTTTTCAACTACATAACTTTCAGGCTACTGGCTCACCCATACGACCTGAGCCAGACACTGATCAGCTGGATTTTCCTGGTCTACATACTTGGTTCATTCAGCTCCGCTATTGTCGGACGCCTGGCACAACGACACGAGCGCGGCCTGATCCTGTTCTATTCACTTCTGACCATGGCTATGGGAGCATTAATCACACTATTCAGCAATCTGATAGTTATCATCCTCGGCATAGCTGTTTTCACAATCGGCTTTTTCGCCTCACACACAACCGCATCAAGCTGGGTCAGTGCCAAGGTAAAAACCGCCCGGGCTCAGGCGTCTTCTCTGTATCTATTTTTTTATTACCTTGGTTGCAGCATCACAGGAACAGTCGGAGGAATATTCTGGTCATCCTTTGGATGGACAGGTGTAATCTCCATTATCACACTGCTGCTGTCTTTTGCAATTGCACTGACTATCTGTTTAACCAGGTATTCCAGAAAAGAAGGGCTGGACCCAGGCTCCCCACAGACAGTAGATGACATGGTTCTCAGTCAAAACTGAGCTTTTCCGAAACAAAACATTCCTTATACGCAACACCACGTTTTCCGCCTCTAAACGAGGCTTTTTTTATTCCGCAATAAAAATAATTTTTCGGGAACTTTTACTCCCTACCCGCTGTCTAAGAATTAAAGACAAACTTCAGGGAGGGTAAAAAGATGAAAACATTACTGGCAGTAATTATGGTAGCACTGTTGAGCACATCAGGGGCCTGGGCAAAATCCAGCAATGAGGCGATCGAAGTTCGTATCGTTACGGATAGCGGACGTATTTTACCAACCTATCCGGTAAAAATCAGGCAGGGAATGAGTAAGGTTTATGCGGAAGCGATCAAAGGAGAGCAGTATAAAATTGAAGTTAAAAACCGTCTTAACCGACGTGTAGGTGTAATAATTGCTGTGGATGGAC
>Ga0105046_10016271_pt1 | contig 11421 bp, 10 predicted proteins | sample MAT03_FD_78385 | JGI IMG/M metagenome (GOLD analysis project Ga0105046, IMG submission 78385) | Freshwater microbial communities from Lake Fryxell liftoff mats and glacier meltwater in Antarctica - MAT-03 (megahit assembly) | ecosystem: Environmental > Aquatic > Freshwater > Ice > Liftoff...
GCCGTCGATCGCGGCCTCTTCGAGCAGCGCGACACCAAGGCCGGTCTTGCCCGAGCCGGTCATCCCGACGATGACGGCGTGGGTGACCAGATCAGCGGCGTCGTAGAGCATCGGGGCGATTGGCGCATCGGGCGCGGCGGGACGTTCAAGGTCAACCTCGCGGCCCAGGTAGAACGCGCCGAGCTTCTCAAAGTCAGTCGTGACGCCTTGGCCCATGGTCGGCTCCAATATCTGCGTGGGCCCGCGCGGCGTCAAGCCGGCGCGTCCGCACGCAGGTCTTGCGCGATGGTACCGGATAACCCTGCACCGCGCGGTCTGGGCGGCGGGTGCCCGTGCTGGCGTGTGGTCGGCGTGGGCAATGTTGTGGCGTGGTTATGAGCCCGCCTGAACCGCGGCGCTTGAGCGACCGATTCAACCATCAGCGCCCGCACGGCGCACTGACCGGAGCCGCAACGATGAACGCCCAACCGTCCGCCATCCCGAGCCCCGCCAGCCCCGAGGGTGGCGCCAGTGACCTGACGCTGCGCCAGCACCAGCGGGTGCGGTGCTCGATCGCGTGCCCGCTGCGCGTGGCCCCTGAGCACGCCAAGATGGTCCAGCTCTCGTCGATTGCCGCGGACGCGAGCGGGGGCTTTGAGGGCACACTGGTGGACCTCTCACGCGGCGGTGCGGGCGTGCGAACAAGCGTGTTTGTGCCCAAGCAAACGCGGCTGATTGTTCGGCTGCCTGACGCGGGCGGGACGCTGAGCCTGACGCTGCGGGTCATGCGTGTGCAGATGATCGATCGGACGCCGCGGTATGAGCTGGGGTTGGCCCTGGTGGACGCGACGCCCGAGCTCGTATCTGCCGTTGGTGCGATGATCGAGGCGGTCGCCCATGAGCAAGAGGCCGCCCACAAGGCCGGGCAGCAGCCCTCCCAGCAGGATTCTCAGCAGGGTGAGCGGATCGTGGGTCAAATCAAGCCCGGCGCGGCCGCCACGCAGCACAACGCAGGAGCACCCCGTGGCTGAGCACGAAGACTTCATCATCGCGGCGCTGCTTGAGGAAGGACGCCTGAGCGCCGAGGCGGTTGATAAAGCCCGAAGGGCCGCTCCTGACAAGCGCTCGGGGGTCTGTGATGCGCTGGTTGAGCAAGGGGCGGTGACGCGGCGCGACCTTGCGCTGGTGCGGGCCCAGATCTGCGAGGTTCCTTTTGTCGACCTTGAGCAGTTCCAGATCGACTTTGCGAACACTGCGCGTGTGCCCAAGCCGACAGCCGAGTCACTCCAGGCCATGCCGCTGTTTCTTGTCGGCGCGCCGGGGGCAGAGGTCGCCACGGTGGGCATGGCCAACCCGCTTGACCTGCGCGCGGTCGATCAGCTCCGCGGGGTGCTGCGTATTGAGGTTGAGACAGTGCTCTGCGAGCCCACGGCCCTGCGGTCGCTGATCGAGCGCGCGTACGCGATGAGCGGCCAGGGCGAGACCCGCGCGGGCGCGGGAGCCGAGGCGTTCGCCGACGCGACCACCGGGCGCGAGCCGATCGTGGCGGCGGTGAACCAGGTGCTGGCGCAGGCCGTGGAGCGCGGCGCGAGCGACATCCACCTGGGCCCCGACGAGACGACGCTGCACCTGCGGTTCCGGATTGACGGGGAGCTGCTCCCGCAGCAGGGCCCGGGCCTCTCGGCGCACCTGGGCATTGTGCAGCGCCTAAAGGTGATGGCCAATCTTGATCTGACCCAGTCGCGCCGCCCCCAGGACGGCAAGTTCCGCTTCAGCCACAACGGGCGCGCGGTGGACGTCCGCCTGAGCGTGATCCCCACGGTCTCGGGCGAGAACGTGGTCATGCGTTTGCTCACCAGCGGCAGCGCAATCCGCGGGTTTGCAGAGCTGGGCATCCCGGCCGACGGCGTCGCGACGCTGGACCGCGTGCTGGACGAGCCGCACGGCATGCTGCTGGTGACCGGGCCAACAGGCTCGGGCAAGACCACCACGCTGTACACCTGCGTCAAGAAGCTCAACCAGCCCGGGCTGAACGTCATGACGATTGAGGACCCGGTAGAGATCCGCATGCCGCTGGTCCGACAGGTGCAGGTCCACACCGAGATCGGGATGACCTTCGCCGGCGCGCTGCGGAGCATCCTGCGGCAAGACCCCGACGTGGTGATGGTCGGCGAGATCCGCGACGACGAGACCGCCCGCATCGCGGTGCAGGCCGCGCTCACGGGCCACCTGGTGCTCAGCAGCCTGCACACCAACGACGCGTGCGGTGCGATCCCGCGCTTGCGAGACTTCGGCTGCCCGCCGTTCGCGATCAACGCCAGCGTGCTGGCGATCGTGGCGCAGCGTCTGGTCCGGCGTGTGTGCCGTGACTGTGCCAAGCCTGACCAGCCGGCACCGAGCCTGATGAAGCACTTCGGTGCTGCGGCCGCTGGCGGGGGCTTTGTCAGCGGGACCGGGTGTGCGCGGTGCGCGTCGAGCGGCTATGCCGGACGTGTGGGCGTGTACGAGGTGCTCGAGCTGGATTCGAACATGCAGACAGCCATCGAGAACAACGCCCCGCTCCCGCAGATTCGTCAGGCGGCGCGGCGCGGGGGCTTTGCGCCGATGTGGCTCGACGGGATCAACAAGTGCCGCATGGGGCTCTCAACCCCGGCGGAGATCGCGCGTGTGATCTCGGTGCACGGCGAGGACGCGCTGGCCGCGATCGAGCCCGACGCCGTCACGCCGTCCACGAGTAGTCAGCCCGGCACGGGCGTGAGGCTTTCAGCATGAGCACCGCCGCGATGCAGTTCGAGTACCGCGCCATCGATGCTTCAGGCGGCAAGCGCTCTGGCTCGACCCAGGCCAGCAGCGAGCAGGAGGCGTTCCGCCAGCTCGCGGCTCAGGGCCTCACGCCGTTGCAGCTGCGCATGGTGACCGGTGCCAGGGCGATCAGCGGCGGCAAGATGAGCCTGTCACAGCTGGTGCAGCTCACCGGTCAGCTCTCGGTGCTGGTCTCGGCCCGGATCTCAATTAGCGAAGGGCTCTACTCGATCGCCGAGCAGGAGACGATCCCCGCGGTCCGTGACGTGGTCCGTGACGTCAGCCAGCGCGTGGCGGCGGGCGAGACCATCGCCGACAGTTTGTCTAAGCATCCGCGCGTGTTCAGCGAGGTGTACGTGGAGACCGTTCGCGGAGCAGAGCGCGGCGGCACGCTGCCAAAGGCCCTCGAACAGCTCGCCACGATGCTTGAGCGTCAGGAAGAAACGCGCCGCCAGGTCAAAGGTGCGCTGATGTACCCCGCGTGCGTGACGGTCGCGCTCTCGGGGGCCGTGGCGTTCCTGATCGCGTATGTGGTGCCCAAGTTCAGCTCAATGTTCGCCTCGCGCGGGGTTGAGCTTCCGATATTTACGCAGATTTTGCAGGGCTTTGGCGAGTCGATGCAGGGCTACTGGTGGGCCTACCTGGTGGCGATCGCGGGCGCAGCGTTCGGGCTTCGCGCGGCATGGCAGAACCCACAGGGCCGCCAGTTCATCGACCGCCTGCTGCACAAGGTGCCCTACGTCAAGAAGATCCTGATCGGGCTGGCGATCCAGCGGTTCGCGCAGGTGCTGGGTGTCAGCATTGGCGCGGGCCTTGGGCTAATTGAGAGCCTGGACCTGGCCGGCAAGAGCGCCGGGCGGCCCATGCTCAGCGCCGACGTCGAGCGCCTGACGGTCAAGGTGCGCTCGGGTGGGCGGCTGAGCGAGTGCCTGCCAGCGTGCGCGTACCTGACGCCCTTTACCAAGCGGATGCTGGCGGCGGGCGAGAACGCCGCCGAGCTGCCGCGGATGTGCGGCGTGGTGGCGCGTCACTACGAGCGCGAGACCAGCCACCTGACCAAGAACATCGCGACGGTGATTGAGCCGCTGATGGTGGTCATCATCGCGGGCGTGGTCATGGTCATCGCGCTGGCGATCTTCCTGCCCATGTGGAGCATGGTCACGCTGATGGGCTGAGCGGGCCGACGCGCAAGCCTTGACGGTTGTGCGGTCTGGGGGCCGGTGATAGAGCCGAGATTTTACTCCACACCTTCTTGTGTGGCCTCAAGTGTGAGGATCAAATCGCTGATAGATGAATCATCAACGATTCGCCCGGAGCAGACTCTCTGGCCCAATGGATGGGTCAATGCCCCGGACTCAACGGATGGATCAAAAGTTTCGTTCGCAAGGAGCACACCAATGAAGACCAGCAGCAACCGTCGCGCGTTTACCCTCATCGAGCTCATCGCGGTCATCGTGGTGCTGGCGATCCTCGCCGGCGTCGCGATCCCACGTTACTTTGATTACACCGACCGGGCCCGCACCTCGGCCGTGCTCGGCACCGTGGGCAATGTCCGCACCGGCATCGCCAACTTCTTCGCCAACAGCTCGATCGCCGGGACCCCGGCGTTCCCGACGCTCATCCAGCTCACGACCACCGGCACGGTGATGCAGGACGCCCTGCCTCGCAACCCGTTCAACAACCTCAATAACGTCCGTGCGGCCAGCAGCGTGGAGGCCGCCGCTCGCACCGTGTCGGGCACCGAAGGCTGGGCTTACTGGTTCGACAACGCCGCCTCGCCCCCCGCCGCGACCTTCTACTGCAACAGCTCGAACACCAGCACCGCCAGCAACGGTTCGGGCGGCACGCTGACGGCCAACAACCTGTAATCGGCCCCCGGGCCGGCACCAATCACCAGACTTTCACGCGCGGCCGGGACCAAACCCCGGCCGTCGCCGTTTGACGCCTCAGCCCGGGAATCATGCTCAGGATCCACGTTCAGCCATCGCCTTGCCATCGCCTGGCCGTCGCCTAGCCCTCGCGTCCAAAGGCGCGTGCCCCGTGCGCCGATACACAAGGGTGCCCAGGTCTTGATGACCCGGAGCACTGCATCTGCTTGCTTGAGACCAACCGTGCTCACACGCATCAGCATCTATGTTGAGCTGACGTCCACCCGCCTTGAGCTGGCGGTGTTCAGCGGGGGCATGCGCACACAAGCGCGCGGCGAGCGCTACAGCCCGCCCGAGACCAGCACCGACCTCGCCGAGGTCCTGCGCGCCAGACACGCAACCCTCTCGGGCTGGGTGGCTGAGCTGGGGCTCACCGGCGCTTCTGCCACGCTCGTGTTCACCACGCCTACGACCACCTGCAGCATTGTCTCACTGCCCGCGGCCGTCACCGGCGCCGCCGCCTCGCAGGCCGCCAGACTGGCCCTCAGTGACCTAGCCGGCTACCCAACCGCCTCGCACCCCAGCGATACGCAGACGCTGCTGACCGACTTGGCACCCTGGGCTCGCCCGGGCTCGTCGGGCGGCAACGTCATGTCGCACATCGTCGCCTGCGTGGAGCACGAAACGACTTGTGCGCTGCTGGCGCAGTGGGTCGGCTCGTGCGGGCTGCGCGTTGAGCGGATGATCCCTGCCGTCGCGGGCCCGATCGCCGCATGCGTGCGCGGGCTGCACGCCATCGGCGGCGAACCCACTCCCGCGACCCGCGCGCAGCTCTGGCTCGGCGAGCACGAGAGCTTCCTGCTCGTGGGCGGGCCGACGGGCCTGGCCCTGTACCGCCCGCTGGGCATCGGGGTTGAATCCTTCGTCGAGGCCCTGCTCCGCCCGATCCAGCCGCGCACCCCCGGTTCCGCAACCGTGACTATCGACCGCGCCTCCGCCCGCTCGATCATGTCCCGCCACGGCGTCCCCGCCGCGGGTGATCTGGTCGATCAGCGCAACGACATCACCGGCGCGGGCCTGCTCCCGCTGCTCAGCCCCGTGCTGCAGCGCTTGGCAGTCGAGGTCAAGCAGTCGGTCCGATTCGGGCTCTCTGAGAAGGACCGCGCGGGCCTGGGCGTCACGCTTACCGGCCCGGGCGCAGCGATCCCGCGCCTAGCAGAGGTCCTCTCGGGCCTCTGCCAATCGCCGGTCACCGTCAGCACGACACAGCCCGCACCCGCCAGCGGCGAGCCCGGCAGCGCGACCGACGGCAACATCGCCGCACTGTCGGTCTGCACGAATCTGGAACTCTCACTGCTGCCCACCCAGATGCAGGGCGAGCGCATGGCCCGCAGCGCGAGGCGCTCGCTGCGCGTCGGGCTCGTCGCGGCATTGGCGATGGTCTGCACCTACGCGGCCTGGTCATGGCTCGCGCTTGATTCGGCCCGCGCGCAGCGCCAGGGCCTCAGCGCCGGCGCGAGCAGCGCCCAAGAGCAGCAGGAGGCGCGCCGCGCGTCCTCCGCCGCGGGCGTGGCCACCAACCAGGCCTCGCGCCTGATCGCAGACGCCGTGGGCCCCAGCCCAGAGTGGGCCTCGGTGCTGGCGGGCCTGGCCCAGACGATCCCGACCAAGGTGACAGTCACGTCACTTGAGCTCAATGACCTTGAGCCCTCAGGCGAGCCCGTGGCGCGCCTTGCTGGCACGATGCTCGCCTCAGACGACGCGGCCTTCGCCGCCGACTTGCGATCGCTGATCGCGCAGCTTGAGAGCCTGCCCGCGGTCTCAGGCGTCAAGATGGGCGGCACCTCGCGCAGTGGCGGCAGCCGGTCTGACCCATCAACGCCCATTGCGCTGGACAGCTTCAGCTTCGACCTGAGCGTCACGCTGGTCAACCTGCCGTACGCCTATGTGGCGCCCGGCGCGTTCGAGCCGCCGCAGGCCGTGGCCCCCGCGCCAAGCACCGACAAGCCGCTGGCCGGCCAGCCTGACGGAGTGAGCCCATGAACACCGAGCTCATAAGTCAGGTTCTGCGCCGCAGCCTGCCCGAGCTGGCCATCGGCCTCTCGGTCTGCGGCGCGGTCCTGGTCATGTTCGTCATGCCCCTGGAAGAAAAGCTCGGTCACGAACGTGCGGCGATCAGTAGCTTCGAGCGGTCGATGATCGACCCGGTCAAACGCCCCGCGGCGGGTATCCCTGCCACGAACCCACCCGGCGCGCCCAGTCAGGGCAACGCTGGAACGATCCAGACGCACGCCGCGCCTGACGATCCGGCCCGCGCCAAGCTCGCCGTCCAGCAGATCGCCGATCGCAGCCGCCCCGCCACCGACCGCACGCGGATGTTCGACGCGCTGATGAATCTGGCCGACACCACGGGCGTCCGCATCAATCAGTTTCAGCCCAGCTCAACTCGACCGCGAGCCCTAGCCAGCACGGCCAGCGCAAGCCAAGGCGGAAGCTCGAACACATCAGCTTCCATGAGCACCGCCGGCGCGCAAGGTGCGAAGGGCCAGGTCGCCGGCACGGCCTCAGGTGCACAACCAGGTGCGCAGCCCGCGCCCGCTCGGCCCGTCTTTGACGCCCGCGTCGCGTACAGCATCAGCCTTGAGGGTGACTACTCCAGCGTCGTCCGGTTCATCCGGGGCCTGCAAGGCGGCGTCGGCTTTACGTCCGTTCGCTCGATCCGCGTCTCGCCGGGCAGTGAGGGCCAGCGCGTCAACGTCGCGCTCGAGACTGAGCACGTGGCCTTTGACGTCGCACGCTTCATGCAAGTTCAGCTCTCGCAAGCCGGTGGCGTCACGCCCAAGCAAGGAGCGACCACCCCGTGACCAGCCCCGTGCGCAAGATCAAGTCGTGGTTCGGCCGCATCCGGCCCGTGGCCATGCTCTCTGCCGGTGCGCTGGTCGCGCCGGTCGTGGCGGTCCAGGGCGTTCGGCTGCTGCTGGGCACCGGCGGACCCACGCAAGTCAGCGCCGCCACGGGGCAAGTCAGCGCGCCCGCTGCGCCGGTGGCCGTTCCCGCTGCGCAAGAGACACTCACGCCCAAGCAGCTTGCGCTGGCCGCCTGGCTTCAGCAGCAGCGTGACGTGGTGGTCAAGCACAGCCCGCTGGCCCGCCCGCTTCCGCCCGCCCTGCCAACGCAGAGCCCCGCCATGACGGTCGTCCCCGCGCCCAATGTTGAACAGCCCGTTGAGGCAGCCACTGCGCAGATCCCCGAAGCAATCCGCGCGCTCAAGCTCAGCGGGCTGGCCCGCAGCACAACCACCGGGGCGGCCCGCGCGATCATCAACGGCCGCGCGGTGCCCGTCGGCGAGCGAGTCGTGGCCGGCTGGGTGCTGACCGAGATCGATATCGAGGCCCGCCGCTTGACGCTGCGAGGCCCTGACGGGCTCGAAATCTATCTTAATCAGGTTGACTGATCGGTGAGGCTCAGGCCCGCGTCAGTATCGCCGCACTTCCAATCGGGCTCACCTCAGGCTCGTGTTACGCCCGGAGCGTAACCAGCACGATCGTCAGGTCGTCCTGCGGTGCAAGTGATCCCGGGCGCGTGTCCAGTGCGTGCTCAATCAAGCTCGCAGCCTTGTGCGGGTCGCCGCCAGCCGCCCGCACTTGCGCCACGATGAACGCCTCAATCTCCGCTTCGCAGGCCGCGGCACCGCCGTGCGTGCCGAGCGAGGCCTCGAGTCCGTCGGTGTACATCACCACCGTTTCGCCGGGCGCAACCCGGGCGCTCGCCAGCTCAAAGCCCGGCTCTTCCACGACCCCGAGCACCGGGCCGGTCGACTCCAGCCGACGCACCGTCTCGCCCACCACCAGCGCAGTGGGGTGCCCGGCGTTGCACAGGCTCAGGGCCCCCGAGTAGAGGTTGAGCGTGGCGGCGATCGCGCTGGCAAAGCGGGTTGACTCGCTATCCGGCTGCATCAAACTGGCGTTGAGCCGTTCCATCGCCTCGCTGGGCGGCACGAGGCGGTAACCCCCGGGCCCGAAGTCCTTCATGCTGGCCGAGTTGGCGATCAGCATCGAGTACATCGCCGCCGAAACACCGTGGCCCATCGCGTCGGCAATCAGCAACCCGACGTGGTCCTCATCCAGGCGCGTGAGCTTGTAGACGTCGCCAGAGACGAACCACGCGGGGCGGAAGATTACCGCGTAATCAAGGTTGGGCGGGTGGAAGTCGTCGGTCCGCATCACCTCGCGCTGCAGCTTGGCGGCCAACAGCAGCTCGCCGTCCACCTTGCTGACGAACGTGTTGACGTGGCTCTGTGCCGCACGCCGCGCGTCAAGCTCGGCCTCAACGTCACGCACGTGGTGCTGGCGCTGCCCCGCGCCAAGCAATAGGCCCGCGAGCATCGCCCCCGAGACGCCGCGCGAAGCTTCGTCGTCGTGCACGCCGGGGCTGATGTGCGGCAGCAGCCCCGCCGCACGCGCCACGCCGGCAAGGTGGCCAGTCGCCTGGTCCAGGCAGCAGGCACCGGCCGCCGCGTGCTCGCCCAGCACCAGGCACGCGCGCCGGAGCGCCAGCTCAGCCTCCGGACCGGCCCCGCCAGCGATCACACAAACCACGTCATCGCGGCGAACACGGGCCAGCGTCCCGGTGCAGGTTGCCACGCCCTCAAGGCTCTCCCAACGCACGATCGGTTCGTGCTCTGGCCAAGCGCCCGCCACATGCGTCGCCCACCAGCTTCGCGCCCAGACCTCGGGCTGATCGCTGATCAGGCAGACCCGCAAGGACGCCGCCCAGTGCGCCGGAGCGTGACCGCCCGACCGCGCGCCGATCTCAGGTTGAGGCCCACCGGTGATCATCACAACCACGCCTATCGGCGGACGGGCGTCGTGACTTTCCGCCCGCACGGCCTCAGCCCGCGATCACCGCGCGTGCCGGCGGTATCGGACCGACCTGCGCTGCCAGGGCGGGCTCTACCATGGCCAAGATTCTCCAACCCAGCCAAGGCCAAACCCATGCCCAGCGATCAATCTCCAGCCCCCAACACCAGCGCCCCGCGTGGCGGGACGCTCGTCAAGCTCGTCACCGTCCTTGCGGTGCTCGGGGTCATCATCGCCGTCAGCCTGACCAACCCCAAGGGCAGCGGCAAGGCCGGCCAGCTCAGTCCTGAACATGGCTCAGAAGGGCCTTCAGGCAAGCTCGCCATGCCCGACGCCGTCGCACCGCCGACGCGCGGCTTGGGCGAACCTGAGCCCGCCACAGCCGCTGATCAAAGGGTCGATCCAGCCTCGATCCGCTTTGGAGAGCCGCAGGCACGTCGCAAGGCCCCCGGCACCGTCCGGGTCGCCACGTTCAACGTCGAGAACCTCTTTGACGACAAGGACGACCCCAAGATCTCCGGCGAGATCGACGACATCAAGATGACCAAGCCCGCGGCCCAGCTCCGCGCCGCCGGGCTAGTGATCGCGGCCCTTGACGCCGACGTGCTCACGCTGCAGGAGATCGAGTCGCTCGAGGCGCTGCTGTGGTTCCGCGACAACCACCTCAAGGGGCTGGGCTATGAGCACGTTGCGAGCCTGGACGCGGGCGACGGGCGCGGGATCGAGCAGGCCGTACTCTCAAGGTTCCCGCTCTCGGAAGTCCGCAACGAGCCGAAACAGAAGCTCGGCGGGCAGCAGCCCAGCGCTTGGGGCGACCGGCCGAACAGCAACTCCGGAAGCCCCTTCCAGTTCACCCGCGCGCCGCTGCACGTGACGGTCACGGTCCCAACATCGAGCGTGCAAGAGCTGCTAGCCAAGTCTGGCAAGACCACCCCGGTGGCCCGCGACTACAAGCTCCAGCTTCTGGTCGTGCACCTCAAAAGCGGTCGCGAGTTTGGCGCGCAGCGCGTGGCGGAGGCTGAGGCGCTTGTGAACATGGTCCGGGCCATCGAGAAGGCCGACGCGAAGGCCAACGTGCTGGTGCTGGGTGACTTTAACGCAACGCTCAACCGCGATGAGCTGGTGGTCTTCAGCCGCGCCGGGCTGCCGAGCATCTTTCAGGACCGTGAGCCGCGCGACGCCAAAACGATGACGCACACTTCGGGTCGCTGCATCGACCACATCTTCTTCAACGACCAGGCCCAGCCTGAGCTGCTGATGGACTCCAAGTTCGTCCTCGGCACCGCCGCCCGCGCGCTGGGCGCAGACTTCCGAACGACCCCGGCACCCGCGGGCTACTCCAGCGACCACTACCCAGTGGCGATCGACCTTCGTCCGATTGAGGCCCCGCGTTAGACTGTGTGAGATCCGAACAACCCCCCAATCAAGCTTGTCCCGGGTGTGAATCCCGGGCGAACTCTGCGCTCATTGCCCCACACGGGGCTCAAGAGTGGTATCATCCGGTCGTTCGAGTTCTTCCCCCTTTGGAGTTTCGCATGATTACCAGCCGTCATCATGCACGCTGAGCCCCTCACCATCGTGGTGAGCGGCACGATCCTTCCCGGAAACGTCCGGGCAGGGGTCGCAGCGCCCGGGCTTTCGAGCGCCGTGGTCTGGGAGGTGCGCCTGCACTAGCCCCAGCCGGCCAGCCCGGTGGTCGTGCCGAATCTCTCGGCACCGCCAGCAGTGACGGCCACGCGGCCCGCCCCGCGTGGTCTTTGGTTTTTGGCCGGTTCTAGGGCCCGTTCTAGAGTCTGCTCTAGAGTCCGTTCTAGGGCCGTACGAGGGCCTGTCGCTCGGCTCGCTTCGACTTGAAGCTCACGAAAGCCTCTCGCACGCTTCACGCCTTTCCGTCTCGTCTTTGCCTCGCACAA
>Ga0105046_10016272_pt1 | contig 11421 bp, 8 predicted proteins | sample MAT03_FD_78385 | JGI IMG/M metagenome (GOLD analysis project Ga0105046, IMG submission 78385) | Freshwater microbial communities from Lake Fryxell liftoff mats and glacier meltwater in Antarctica - MAT-03 (megahit assembly) | ecosystem: Environmental > Aquatic > Freshwater > Ice > Liftoff...
CCCAGTATTGATATGGAGCGTCGATTTCGAAAAATTGCCAAAGCAATGGTTCTCGATATTGATGATGCAGTTTTTCTCAATTTCCCAGCGAAGGCGTGCGAACTCGCTACTATCGTTGACCTAGTTTTTGCGGGGAACCCATTGCTCATTGAATGGGCAAGACAATTTAATTCGCACGTCGAGTACATGCCGACTTGCATTGATACAAGAGCCTATTCAGTGTCTCAAAGAGTCGTTCGAGAAAACAAAACGCTCTTAATCGGTTGGATGGGAACGTCGAGCAATTTGGTCCATTTATCGCTAGTCGCAGCGGCTCTTCGAGAAACCGCTAAGCAATGCCCGTTCGAGTTACGAATTGTTTCTAACGATGCGACTTATCTTAGTAACATCGACCTTCAAAATGTAAACGTTCAATTTGTTCCATGGAGTGCAGAAAACGAACTCGAGCAACTTTCCGAAATGGATATAGGAATAATGCCATTGATGGAAGACAAGTGGAACCACTTCAAGTGTGGAGCAAAACTCCTGCAATACATGGGGCTTGGTATTCCAGCCATCGCATCACCGATTGGTGTCAATGCGCAGATAATTTGTCATGACCAGAATGGTTTCCTTGCGTCTTCAACCGAAGAATGGAGTTCGATTTTTTTGAAATTGCTTACTAATGAAGAACTACGTTTGGCGATAGGTCGTGCAGGAAGAAAAACCGTAGAAGATTCCTACAGTGTCGAACAACATTCAAAGCGTTGGGTATCTGCACTTGACGCAACCATCGATAGACTAGGCAGCTCTTCTGGCAATCACCGTGATGCGTCCTGACTGCCCGATGAAACTTAGCAATCTTGCTAAGGGAGCAACCCCCAATTGGCTCCACATCGACATTTCCCCAGCATAGCGTATCATCCAATTCCCCAAAGATTCGCACCCCATTCGCTCGCGGAGTACGATTCCAATGCTTCCAACAACGTTCCGAAGACTAGGCTGGTGGATTACTTTTTCAATACGCATCCCAGCCTTGGCGAGCAGCGTATCGAGCTCTTTAACTGTAAAATAATTCAGGTGGACAAGCTGAATTCCATACCAATACCTTCCAAACAACTTCGCCTCCCAACATCCAAAATTAGGGACGCTAAATAAAAAGGAGCCGTCGTCGCAAAGGCTTTGTGAGATCTTGCGTAAGGCCACCTCGGGCTGATGCATATGTTCAACAACCATCCAGGCAAAAATGGCGTCGAAAGCCTTCTCGGGTAAATCCACACGCTCCAAATCGCCAGTTGCAACTTGTAAGCCACGTGCCCGACATCGTTGAGCGGGCGCGTCGGCTGGTTCCATACCCTGTGCTGACCATCCTTTTTCGGCCAGAAGGTCGAGAAACCGCCCCGCGCCGCATCCTATCTCAAGTGCTTGTGGCGATTCTAAACTCGTTTGAGGTATGATTTCTGAAGCAGAATCGATTAGCCATCGATAAACACTTCTTAGACCAAGTTGTTCTTTCACCCATCTCCACTTCGACACAGGTCGATCCTGATTAGATTCATTTGTCGCAACCGGTTTAGCGATAGACGATGAAAGGACCTCTTGATGCGGCCCATAATCAGCCGGATAGAACCAATCGATCGAATCGAGGGTTGGACGTGGGCTGACATAAACATGCTTACAATTCTTGCATCGAACAAGTCGAAACTCCGTCCCACGGCGCTGAAGCATATCCGTCGCATCGAGAAATGATTTGTAAACGCTGTTACCGCAAACACAGCAATTCGTCTCTTCCCAAACTACGGAAGGAGGGACGCAATTGTCAATTTCCAATGAAACCTCCCACGATAAAATCTGAATGGATCCAGTGCATTAATACAACTTAATTTTAGGGTAGCGAAACTCGTCAAGAGTTTCGGACTACTTGGCCAACGATTTTTCTTTGCTGTACCAAAGCACTATTGACGAGTAGCCAGATCGAAATTCGGTCACGAATCGTCGATTCAGTATTCTGAACGACTATATTACCGTAAAACATTCTATTGGTCTGCGATCGTAAGACTTATACTCGCTGGACCGTTCTTATCCCGGTTCGGCGAATAATGCCTCGCATTTCCAACGCGCTGATGGTGCTTAGTGTGCGGGACGGTGCAAGGCCGCTTCTGGTTATGACTTCGTCGAGGTCGGTAGGAATGGATTCAATCGCTTGAAGAACCTGCTGCTCCTGAGGGTTCAGTTGCAATTCGGCTGGATGATGAATAACTCGGTCTGGCGACAGATGCGCTCGCTCGACCAAGGGACCTAAATGTTCCAAGATGTCCTGTGCATCCTGGATGAGTATGGCTCCATCGCGTATGAGACGATTGCATCCTCGCGACATGCGAGAGTTGACTGGACCGGGGACAGCAAACAAGTCACGCCCCTGCTCGCCAGCATGACTAGCCGTAATCAAAGACCCCGATCGATCGGCCGCTTCTACAACAACAACTCCTAGCGACATTCCACTGATCAATCGATTTCGCTGAGGGAAGACCCCGGCCTTCGGTTTAGAAAATGGATGGGTCTCGCTAATGATCGCGCCATGCTCAGAAACATGTGTGGCAAGTTCATCATGCTCGGGGGGATAAATATCAGTAACGCTGCTTCCTAGGAAAGCAATAGTTCGGGCCCCCTCGACTTCCATCGTCGATCGATGGGCAATACTATCGATTCCTCGAGCGAGACCACTCACGATTGTTAACCCGTTGCGAGCTAGTGAACGGGCGAGTCCTTCAGTTACAGTCCGACCATAGGATGTGGCATGCCGGGTTCCTACGATGGCAATCGACAACTGGTCGGCTGGCGTGATCTTGCCTCGAATAAAGAGATAAAGCGGAGGCGAAGGAATCTCTCGTAACAACCTCGGAAATTCTTCGTCACCTGGAAAAAGAATCCGAACTTGATTTGCCGCACAATCTTCCCAGACGCGATCGACTAAGTCATCTTTTGCACTCGCCTGAATCAGCTCGGCAAGCTTCGGACCGACTCGTTCGACTTCATGAAGCTTCGAGAGTCTGGCTTGCAGAACATCGCTAGGTGTCTCGAAGTATTCCACCAAGTTTTGAAAAAGCTGCGGACCAATGCCTGGCGTCAGGGCCAGTCGCAAATAGTCCCTTTGTTCGCTAGACAGAGCTTGATTCGATTGTGTGATAGTTGACATGCTGAACTAGAATCAGATATGTGGAGTTCGTCCGGTAATGATCTCCATATCGTAAGTGTTTTTACTTCGGTAAACTACTGTATGAAAGTAAAACGTTCCGTCGCCCTCGAAAATGCCCATGAAAATTGTTTACCTCACCGCTGGTGCCGCTGGCATGTTTTGCGGTTCGTGCATGCTCGACAATTCCCTAGCCCGAGCCTTCATCGGACTCGGACATGAATGCTTGCTCGTTCCGATCTACACGCCAATTCGCACCGACGAGGAAAACGTCAGCTTAGATCGGGTGTTTTTTGGGGGAGTAAATGTCTATCTACAACAGAAACTCCCTTTTCTCGCTTATTTACCTCGATGGCTCGATTCGGCACTTAATCATCCGGCACTCATTCGTCGATTGACGTCTAAGGCAGGTGAGACCTCGCCCTCGCTTTTGGGTGCATTATCAGTATCAATGCTTCGTGGCATGGAAGGACGCCAGCGAAAAGAAGTTCTACGCCTTTGCGATTGGTTGCAAGAGTCTATTAAACCTGACGTAATATTGCTCACGAACCTGTTGATCGGCGGATGTATTCCTGAGCTGAAGAAGCGATTCCAATCAAAAATCTTTGTAACACTTCAAGGCGACGATATCTTTCTGGACGTGTTGCCTGAGCCCTATCAACAGCAAGCGATCGCTGCGATGAATCGATTGGTTCCGTTGGTTGATAAATTTATAGTCCACAGTCATGACTACGGCAGGCGCATGGCAACCCTGCTTTCAATCCCCAACGAAAAAATTGCATGTGTTCCAGCTGGCATCGACACGAGCGATTTTTTATCGAACGATTCCGATACAGCAGCGGTCCTTGCTAGTACGACAAAAAGTAACGTCAGCCAATTATCAATCGGCTACTTCGCACGCATGGCCCCCGAGAAAGGTCTAGATCTTTTGGTCGATGCGTTCATCGCATTGAAGCAGAACGCGGACTCGAAAGCCGACGCTTTACAGCTAAAAATGGCTGGCTGGATGGGTTCGCAGCATGCTGCTTTTTGGAGGGAGCAGCAACGCAAGCTGAACGAAGCTGGACTACAAGGAAGCTGGAACTATGCGGGCTCGCTGGACCGTTCTGCGAAACTCAAGTTTTTTCGCGAAATTGACTTACTGTGTGTTCCAACGAGCTATGAAGAGCCTAAAGGTCTCTTCGTCTTAGAGGCAGTCGCTGCCGGAATTCCCTACGTTCAACCCGCCCACGGTGCGTTCCCCGAAATCCATCATAGATTGCATGCTCTAGATTCCAGCTCCAACCCTGACAACACATTTGGCCGTCTCTTCAAGCCTCATGATCGCGACGACTTAGTAAGAGTGCTTCAAGAAAGCTTGACTTCGATTCAGCAGCGAAAATCGCGGACACTAGTTTTAGTGGACGTTCGTCGCGAAATCGGAATCGACCGAATGGCTAGTCGCGCGCTGGATGTCCTGATGAATTGATACTTCTTTACCGTACAATTGGAAAAAACCGGAAGTTCTGTCACATCTCGATGATCTCCAGCACTTTTACCCTCCCAAAACTCCGTTTCAGAAGGGTTACAGCTATCTGCTGAGGTGGCGTTTAGCGAAAAGTCTCAAGATTTTGGTCTTATTGCGACATCCTAGCCTGAGCAATCAACTCGGTAGCACCGGCACCGATCAGGTCTGCCGCGGTTTGCTCGCCGATGGATTCGGCTTCTCTAATTGGGCCAGAACGGATTTGTTCGAGGACTTGCCGACCGTCGAGCGAGAAGACCTTGGCTCTTAGGTGCAACGTTGTGTTTACAATCGTCGCGTGAGCAGCAACAGGAGCCAAACAACCGCCGCGAAGACTTCGCAACAAGGCTCGCTCAGCTAGAACGGCTTGATGTGTTTCGTAGTGACTCAGCCCCTCGACAATAGCTCTTGTCGCAGCATTGTCCGACCGTGTCTCCAGGCCTAAGGCCGCTTGCCCAACAGCTGGAAGCATTTCGTCGAAACTAAAAGTCTGAGTCACTCGATGATCAAGCCCGAGTCGTCGCAATCCGGCCGAAGCCAGCAAAATTCCATCGTACTGACCGTCGTCCAATTTTTTTATTCTCGAGTCGACGTTTCCCCGAATATCCGCGACTTGAACATCTGCACGCTGATTGCGAACCTGTGCCGCACGACGCAAAGAACCTGTTCCGATGATCGCTCCGAGAGGCATATCGCTTAGCTTGTTTCCAGTACGACCGATGAAACAATCCCTTGGATCCTCTCGGTCTGGGACCGCTGTCAGCCAAAGTCCATCAACGTGCTCTGTTGGCAAGTCCTTTAACGAATGGACCGCAAGATCACAACGCCCGTCGATAAGGGCTCGCTGGATCTCCTTGGTAAAAAGACCGACACCTCCAGCCGTGCCCAATGGCCCGGTCGAAACATCACCAGTGGTTACGATCGGAACCATTTCGACTTCGACGCCTCGAGCCTCCAGAAGCGAGGCAACATGGTTTGCTTGCCAGCGTGCAAGCGGGCTTTGGCGAGTTCCTATGCGGAGAATCATGGATTAGATCCGTTCTGAAAACCGTATATTTAAATAGTTTTCAGTTGTTTTTGGGAGGTAAGGAAAGCGATTCAAGACTACTCGTGAGGCTGAGACCTGCAGCGAGCGGGCGTTGTGAGATCGCACGTCGCAAAGTATACTCTTGCAGCAATTGAGTCGAGCGACCCTTTCAGTCAACAGTCATTATTTACTAGTTATTGCGGAGCAAAAAGAAATATGGCCATAAAAGTCGCCATCAACGGTTTTGGACGAATTGGTCGTCTTGTTTTTCGGGCTTTAGTCGAGCAAGGTTTACTCGGCAAAACTTTTGAAGTCGTCGCCGTGGGTGATATTGTCCCCGCCGACAACTTGGCCTATCTGCTTAAGTACGATTCCACGCAAGGCAAATTTGCTGGTACCGTTGGATCGAAGAAATCATCGCCTGATAAGGCCGAAGATGATGTCTTGATTGTTAACGGTCATGACATTGCTGTTGTATCTGCACGAACGCCAGCCGAATTGCCTTGGAAGGCGATGGGCGTCGACATTGTTATCGAATCGACAGGCCTATTCACAGAGGCTGAAAAAGCGACCGGTCACATCACCGCTGGATGCAAAAAGGTCATCATTTCTGCTCCAGCCAAGGGCGAAGACATTACCGTCGTGATGGGCGTAAACGATGGGAAATATGATCCCAAGGTACACAATATTATCTCTAACGCTTCTTGTACAACCAACTGCTTGGCCCCTGTGGTTCACGTTTTGTTGAAGGAAGGCTTCGGAATTGCCGAAGGCTTGATGACAACCGTTCACGCATACACAGCGACTCAGAAGACCGTCGACGGCCCTTCCAAGAAAGACTGGAAAGGTGGCCGAACGGCTGCCCAGAATGTCATTCCATCAACAACCGGTGCCGCCAAGGCTGTCGCGTTGGTTTGCCCCGAAGTCAAAGGCATTTTGACTGGAATGGCCTTTCGCGTTCCTGTGCCTACGGTCTCCTGCGTTGACTTGACTGTCAAAACAGTCAAAGACACATCGCTTGCTGAAATCAACGCAGCACTCAAGAAAGCCTCGGAGACTTATCTAAAAGGTATTCTCGCTTACACAACAGACGAAGTTGTCTCCTCGGACTTCATCCACGATCAGCACAGTTCGATTTACGACGCTGGTTCATCGATCGAGCTGAATAGCAAGTTCTTCAAGCTGATCGCTTGGTACGACAACGAATGGGGTTATTCCAACCGAGTTGTTGATCTCACCAAGAAAATTGCAGCCAGCCTGTAATTTCAACGTTGCCGTCGAAGATCGTTGCCCTGGACTACCACAGGGCAACCGAAGGGTCTAAGCTAAGCGTTTTGTTGACCTCTCAAACGCTTACCCTGTAACACTCATGACACGCTTAATTGATCTCGACCTCGCTAGCTACATTCGCGCCGTTCCTGACTTTCCAAAGGCAGGAATTCTTTTCCGCGATATTACTCCTCTGCTTTCGAATTCTACAGCTTTTCGCGAAACAATCATGCGGATGGCAGACCCCTTTCGAGGCAAGAAGATCGACGCATTGGTAGCTGCAGAAGCTCGAGGTTTCATTTTTGCTGCACCGCTCGCTCTCGAATTAGACACCGCTTTCATACCGGTGCGCAAGCCAGGCAAACTTCCACACGATCGCCATTCGTTTTCTTATGATCTGGAGTATGGTCAGGATACGCTGGAAATGCACAAGGATGCGGTATCCGCTGGCCAGAACGTACTGATAATCGACGACCTGCTGGCAACCGGAGGAACCGTGGAGGCCTGCTGCAAATTGGTAGAAAGCTGCGGCGCGACAGTCGCGGGTTGTGCATTCTGTATCGAGCTAGTTGGCCTGCAGGGACGAAGCCGACTTTCGCAATATCCAATGCACAGCGTATTGACCTACTAACGTTTTGTTACAGCTAAAAATTAGATGTAACAAAGTACTTTCCGAAAAGCCAATCGAAAGAAATTCAGCTGCATTAAATTCTGCTACGCTCAGTGCTGCGATCCTTTGAATCTTGTTATTTGAATTCCGTCAACTATGCGACTTCTCGAAACTGTCCGAACTCAATTCGCCATCTCGTTGCAGAAAATTGTGGGGGATGGTTCGGCTGAATTACTTCAGCGGATTTCACCGACTCGCGATTCCCAGTTTGGCGACTATCAAGCCAACCTCGCGCTAGCGATGACACTTGCCAAGCAGCTTTCCAAAGACGCGCTTGAAGTTGCGACAAGCATCGCCGATCAGATTCGCGCAGACGGTTGGTTTGAATCGGTTGATGTGGCTGGTAAAGGTTTCATTAACTTAAAGCTGCGTGATACGTTTGTTTCCGAAAGCCTACTCGAGGCGAATCAAAGCGATCGCTTGGCGGTGTCAAATGTGAACTCACCGAAGACCTACATTGTCGACTACTCTTCGCCCAATGTGGCCAAACCTATGCACGTTGGTCACATCCGATCTACGGTCATAGGCGATTCGATCGTTAACATTTTGCGATACCTGGGCCATAAGGTGATTTCAGACAATCACCTGGGCGACTGGGGGACACAGTTTGGGATGGTGATTTATGGCTACAAGCATTTCGCAAATCAATCTTTGTTTGACACCGAACCTGTTGCAGAATTGAGTCGACTATATCGACTTATACAGCAAATCATCGCCTATCAAGCAGCAGTAGACTCTCGACCAAAACTTCTCGAACAAAGAACCGCATTGCGATCCGCTCTTGAAATGAGTCGTGCGGCAGTCGAGAAAACCCCAGCTGATAAAAAGCTGGCCAAGAATTTCAAGTCAGCCGAAAAAGCAATACGAGATTGCGAGGAAGCAATTGGCGAGGCGGAGTCGAAGATTGCGGCAGTGAAATCCGAGCCCAATGTTTTGGCTGCCGCAACGAACCATTCCGATTTAACTACCAAGGTTCTCCAGGAAACAGTAAAACTGCATGAAGGGGATCCAGAGAATCTACAACTTTGGGAAGTCTTTTTACCTCACTGCAAAGCGGAAATCCATCAAGTCTATAAGCGACTCAAGATTCGCTTTGACTATGAATTGGGGGAGAGCTACTACCATGACATGCTCCAGCCTACCGTTGATTTACTGGTTGAACGGGGAATGGCTAAAGAGAGCCAAGGAGCGATCTGTGTGTTCCTGGAAGGTTTCGACGCGCCGATGATTATCAAGAAGCAGGACGGCGCGTTCTTATACGCAACAACGGACTTGGCGACCGTCGAATATCGCATGAAGCATTTCAAACCGGACGCAATGCTTTACGTCGTCGACCACCGCCAAGGGGATCACTTCAAGAAACTCTTTGCGTGCTTGAAGCAAACCGGATTAGCGAATGTTGAGCTTCGGCATGTCAGTTTCGGAACAGTCCTAGGCAAGGATGGGCGACCTTTCAAAACGCGTTCCGGAACCGTTGTTGGACTTGAAACACTGCTAGACGAAGCCGTCGACAGAGCGCTTCAGGTAGTCCTCGATCCTGATCGGCTTCAACGTGCAAGCTTAAACCTATCGGATTCAGAACAGAAAAATACCGCTGAAGCGATCGGCCTCGGTGCGATAAAGTATGCTGATCTTTCACATCACCGCGAAACGGACTACGAGTTTGATATCGACAAAATGGTTCAACTGGAAGGAAACACCTCGGCCTACGTTCAGTACTCATATGCGAGAACGCAAAGTATCCTGCGAAAGCTAGACGAACAGCAATCACAAAAACTATCGCTTCAGTCGAATTCAGAGAATAAATCCGAACAAACCGATGCACAGAAACATGCGAACCTGGGACGTATTCGATGGTCACATCCAATGGAACGTACACTTGCAATACAGCTTTTAAAGTTTGAAGATTATTTACATCAGAGCATGGAAGATTTTCTTCCTAGCGTTGTCACCGACTACCTGCACGAACTAGCACGGCTATTTGCTTCCTTCTTTGACCAATGCCCAGTCCTGAGAGCCGAGAACGAAACGCAGCGTGCTACTCGCCGGTTGCTAGTTGAATGCACCGGCAAAACGCTTCAACGCGGGCTGTTGTTGCTAGGAATTGAAACCGTTGAAAAGATGTAATCCCTGAGCCGTGAACGCTAGCTCCGAGTTCCCCCCCCTTAAATCTCCAATCAAGTTAATCGCCGTACGCCACCTGCCACAGGGCTGTTGGGTCTAAAGGTAATCCTTCCATAGCCCATCGCTGATTGGTAACGCTTGATTGGTCATTCGGATTTTTGCTCCGTTCCATTCAAGCCAACCGAGCTCCTCGTGCCTTGAGATTTGTTCTCGGATGAAAATGAGTGTTTCAGGCTCCCCGACCACCTTGAGTACTTCCCAATCGACTCCCGATAGCTTTCGCATACCGAATACGAATCGCTCGCGAGTCCATGTAGGCCAATCGAGTTGCTCTTCCTCTGCGATGGGAGACTCTCCAGATTCGATCCGTTTCAAGTAAGTGCTCGTGCTCCGATGGTTGACGCGACGAATGCCATCGACAAAGCTGGCTGCACCCGGACCAAATGCGTACCAAGGTTCACCTTGCCAATAGGTTTCGTTATGTCGACATGCAGAACCGGGCAACGAAAAGTTAGATACCTCGTAGTGCTCAAATCCAACTGACTTCAGACTTTTAATTGCATTCAGATACATTTGGAGTTCGGTTTCTTCCGTAGCAGCAATGATCTCGCCTCTCTGCAACTGGCTCCAGTACCTTGCTCCCTTTTCATAGGTTAGTCCATAAGTCGAAATGTGAGTGATCGGTAGTGAGGTAGCAACCGCTAAATCTTCCATCCAACCCTCAATGGATTCTCCAGGCGTACCGAAGATTAGATCCACTGAGACTTCGGGGAACCATTGCGAGGCGACATGAATAGCTTGCTGGAGCTGATCGCTTTGATGATCACGGCCAAGCGTGGCAAGCTTCGCGTTATTGAACGCCTGACCACCGATACTAATGCGATTCACTCCATTTTTGTGAAGCAATCGACATAGCTCGTCGGAAACATCGTTGGGATTGGCTTCAATAGTCAGCTCGCTTTGACTACTTGTCATCGGCAACCACTGATGAATCTCATCAAACAACCGTTGCATGAGATGTGCAGGCAAAAGGGTCGGAGTTCCGCCGCCGATGAATAGCGTTTGCATCGAATGTGGCGATCCCAAAAGCCTCAGTTCGGTTGTTACACAATCGATGTAACGCTCCATCCAGTCTGCGCGATCGGCAACCACCGTGAAGTTGCAGTAGGGACATCGTTGATGACAGAATGGAACGTGGATGTACGCTGAGTTGGGAAGTGGCTGCGTTGGTAGGTTGCTGATCGTCGAACCCTGCATATTTTTGAGATTCTTTTCTATGGTGACCTAAGGTGTCAAGAGACTGTCGTTAAATAGTAGTAGTAGTTCGACTGTACCAAAACCTTCCAAAAAGCTAAAAAAAGCTAAAAAATCTAAATAGCACGACGCGCAAGCTAGTGAAAACATTGGTTTTCCTGGCTCTGCTCATTAGCTTGCGCTTCTTGCTACTTGACTTAGGACAGTCGAAGTAGTTAGGAACGACATGTGAACGAAAGTCGGGCCAAGAAATAATCATCGCGACTTAAATCACTGCTTCAATGGAGACTGAACGGCTAGCAAACCTAAGACGATCCTTCGCAATATGCGGCACCATCAATGCCAAAATCTGCATGACGTTTTTTCAAACAGTTTGAACAATATTCAATCGACAAAGCTAG